>Ga0194120_10006151_pt1 | contig 17151 bp, 18 predicted proteins | sample TA2MahCa65mmetaG_FD_148642 | JGI IMG/M metagenome (GOLD analysis project Ga0194120, IMG submission 148642) | Freshwater microbial communities from Lake Tanganyika, Tanzania - TA2015019 Mahale Deep Cast 65m | ecosystem: Environmental > Aquatic > Freshwater > Lake | place: Tanzania: Lake...
AGCGTGGCCGTCTGCGCGCACTCAAACCGCTCCGACGGCCACGATCCCGCTGGCGCCCAGGACGCCGCTAAACTAACATTGCAACTGGACCACTCGATGGGGGCAGGTCAGTTCCTGCTGCTCAAGACCATCTTGAGCGTCTTCAATGTGAGGATCTTGCCGCGCCGCCGGGGTTTCCGCTGTGGCATTTCGCACACCGCAGACTTTCCGTACAAAAGGCACCAATCCCGGTATTTTTCCGCCGTTGTTTGCGCGCGTACGGGGCGTGTTGCGTGGCCTTTTTCGCTGTGTTAGAGGCTCGTCCGGGCCTTCCGGGGGCCGTCATCGGCTGTTTTCGGGCTGTTGACGCGGAAGCGCCGATCCCTTCATTTGCGAGGTCAAGGACGCGGCGGCTGGTGACGCGCCGGTCAGGAAAGCAGAGGCGTTTCAGGTGGTTAGCGAAGTTGAGACCCCTTCAGGCGTGGCCGGCCGCTATGCCTTCGCCCTGTTCGAACTCGCCAAGGACGAGCGGGCTCTGGACCAAGTCGCCGCCGATCTCGACCGCTTCAACCAGGCGCTCGATACTTCTAACGATCTGACAAGACTGGTGAAATCTCCGGTGTTCAGCGCCGAGGAGCAGATGCGCGCGCTTGCCGCCGTGCTCGATGAGATCGGCATCGGCGGCTTGACCAAGAATTTCCTGCTTTTGGCGGCAAAAAACCGGCGCCTATTCGCCGTTCCCGACATGATTTCCGCGTTTCGCGCCATGCTCGCCCGCGAGCGCGGCGAAACCTCCGCTTCCGTCACCGCGGCCGCAAAGCTCACCGAAACCCAAGTCACCGCGCTCAAGCAGGCGTTGAAGGCCGCGCTCGGCAAAGAAATCATGCTGGAGGAGCGGGTCGATCCCACGCTGCTCGGCGGCCTCGTCGTCAAGGTCGGCAGCCGCATGATCGACACGTCGCTGCGCACCAGATTGAATTCACTCAAAGTCGCCATGAAAGAGGTTGGCTGATGGACATCAGAGCCGCTGAGATCTCCGCGATTCTCAAGGAGCAGATCAAGAATTTCGGGCAGGAAGCCGAGGTCGCCGAGATCGGCCAGGTGCTGTCCGTCGGCGACGGCATCGCCCGCGTCTACGGCCTCGACCAGGTGCAGGCCGGCGAGATGGTCGAATTCGCCGACGGCACGCGCGGCATGGCGCTCAACCTCGAAGTCGACAATGTCGGTATCGTGATCTTCGGCGACGACCGCCATATCAAGGAAGGCGACGTCGTCAAGCGCACCGGCGCTATTGTGGAGGTGCCGGTCGGCAAGGGCCTGCTCGGTCGCGTGGTCGACGCGCTCGGCAACCCGATCGACGGCAAGGGACCGATCGAGGCGTCGGAGTTGCGCCGCGTTGACGTGAAGGCGCCGGGCATCATCCCACGCCAATCGGTGCACGAGCCGATGCAGACGGGACTCAAGGCGATCGACGCGCTGATCCCCATCGGCCGGGGCCAGCGCGAGTTGATCATCGGCGACCGCCAGACCGGCAAGACCGCCATCATCCTCGACACCATCCTCAACCAGAAATCGGTCAACGCACTCGGCGACGACAAGAAGAGCCTCTATTGCATTTATGTCGCCGTCGGGCAGAAGCGCTCGACCGTCGCGCAATTCGTCAAGGTCCTGGAGGACAACGGCGCGCTGCCCTACTCCATCGTGGTCGCCGCCACGGCGTCGGATCCGGCGCCGATGCAGTATCTCGCGCCTTTCTCCGGCTGTGCCATGGGCGAGTATTTCCGCGACAACGGTATGCACGCGGTCGTGTTCTATGACGACCTTTCCAAGCAGGCCGTCGCTTATCGCCAGATGTCGCTGCTGCTGCGCCGGCCGCCGGGACGCGAGGCCTATCCGGGCGATGTTTTCTATCTCCATTCGCGTCTGCTGGAGCGCGCCGCCAAGCTCAACAAGGACAACGGCTCCGGATCGCTGACCGCGCTGCCGGTGATCGAGACGCAGGCGAACGACGTGTCGGCCTATATCCCGACCAACGTCATCTCCATCACCGACGGCCAGATCTTTCTGGAGACAGACCTGTTCTATCAGGGCATCCGGCCCGCGGTGAATGTCGGTCTGTCGGTGTCGCGCGTGGGTTCTGCCGCACAGGTCAAGGCGATGAAGCAGGTCGCAGGCAAGATCAAGGGCGAGCTGGCGCAATATCGCGAGATGGCGGCCTTCGCCCAGTTCGGCTCGGACCTCGATGCCACCACGCAGCGCCTGCTCAATCGCGGCGCGCGGCTGACCGAGCTTCTCAAGCAGCCGCAATTCTCGCCCATGAAGGTCGAGGAGCAGGTGGTGGTGATCTATGCCGGCGTGAACGGCTATCTCGACCCGATCAAGGTGTCGGACGTGCAGCGTTTCGAGGCCGAGCTTCTGCGCTATATACGCGCCGAGCATCAGGACATTCTCGATGACATCCGGGACAAGAATGAGATTACCAAGGAAACCGGCGACAGACTGAAGGCTGCGGTCGACAAATTCGCCAAGGCCTTCGCGTGAGTGAGCCATGCCTTCCCTGAAGGAACTGCGCAACCGCATTTCGAGCGTTAAGGCGACGCAGAAGATCACCAAGGCCATGCAGATGGTGGCTGCGGCTAAACTTAGGCGCGCGCAGACCTCGGCCGAGGCGGCGCGTCCTTATGCGAACCGCATGGAGACAGTGCTGACCAACCTCGCCATGGCGCTTAAGGACAGTGAAGGCGGGCCGCCGCTGATGGTCGGCACCGGCAAGGATCAAGTCCATCTTCTTGTTGTCTGTACCGCCGAGCGTGGCCTGTGCGGGGCCTTCAACTCGGCCATCGTGCGCCTCGCGCGCGAGCACATCAGCCGCCTGCTGGCCGACGGCAAGGGCGTCAAAATTCTTTGCGTCGGCAAAAAGGGCTATGACCAGCTCAAGCGCCAATTCGCGCCGTTGATAATTGACACGATCGAGTTCCGGGGCGTGAAGCAGCTTGGCTTCGAGCATGCCGAGAAAGTGGCCGGGAAGGTGCTCGCTTTGTACGCGGAAGGTGCGTTCGATGTCGCCACACTGTTCTTCTCACGATTCCGTTCGGTGATCAGCCAAGTGCCCACCGCCCAGCAGATCATCCCGGCTTCTCTACCGGAAGAGGCACCAAAAGAAGACACGCTCGGCGGCGCCGTCTATGAATATGAGCCGGATGAGACCGAAATTCTCACCGAGCTTCTGCCTCTGAATATTACCGTGCAGATCTTCAAGGCGCTGCTCGAGAATGCGGCGTCAGAGCAGGGCGCGCGCATGAGCGCCATGGACAGCGCCACGCGTAATGCCGGCGACATGATCGGCAGGCTTACCCTCAATTACAATCGCACCCGTCAGGCCATGATCACCAAGGAGCTGATCGAGATCATCTCCGGCGCCGAGGCGCTCTAGTCACGCGAAGGACCATAACGATGGCAAAGCAATCCCCCGTAATCGCCGAGACCAAGACACAAGAGAAGAAAATCGCCGCGGGCAAAGGCTCCAAGGGTCATGTGCGGCAGGTGATGGGCGCCGTGGTCGACGTGCAGTTCGACGAGCACCTGCCCGAGATCCTGAACGCGCTCGAGACCGACAATCATGGCAATCGTCTCGTGCTCGAAGTCGCCCAGCATCTCGGCGAGAACACGGTGCGCACCGTGGCCATGGACTCAACCGAAGGCATGGTGCGCGGCCAGGAAGTCGTCGATACCGGCGAACCTATCGCCGTCCCCGTCGGCGACGAGACCCTGGGGCGCATCATGAACGTGGTGGGAGAGGCGGTCGATGAGGCGGGTCCGATCAAGACCGCCGCAAAGCGGCCGATCCACCAGCCAGCACCCTCTTATGTCGATCAATCGACCGAAGCCGAGATTCTGATCACCGGCATCAAGGTGGTGGATCTGCTCGCGCCTTACGCCAAGGGCGGCAAGATCGGCCTGTTCGGCGGCGCCGGTGTGGGCAAAACCGTGCTGATCATGGAGCTGATCAACAACGTGGCCAAGGCGCATGGCGGTTATTCGGTGTTCGCCGGCGTCGGCGAGCGTACGCGCGAAGGCAACGATCTCTATCACGAGATGATCGAATCCGGCGTGAACAAGGACCCGCGCAAGGTAGGCACAGCCGAAGGCTCGAAATGCGCGCTGGTTTACGGCCAGATGAACGAGCCGCCGGGCGCGCGCGCGCGCGTCGGTCTTTCGGGGCTGACGGTCGCGGAATATTTCCGCGATCAGGGTCAGGACGTGCTGTTCTTCGTGGACAACATCTTCCGTTTCACTCAGGCGGGCTCGGAAGTGTCGGCACTCTTGGGCCGTATCCCGTCGGCCGTGGGCTATCAGCCGACGCTAGCCACCGACATGGGCGCGCTGCAGGAGCGCATTACCACCACGCAGAAAGGCTCGATCACCTCGGTGCAGGCGATCTATGTGCCGGCCGACGATCTGACCGATCCGGCGCCCGCGACCTCTTTCGCCCATCTTGACGCCACCACCGTGTTGTCGCGTTCGATCGCCGAGAAGGGCATCTATCCTGCCGTGGATCCGCTTGATTCGACCTCGCGCATGCTCGACCCGCGCATCGTCGGTGAGGAGCATTACGCCGTTGCCCGCCGCGTGCAGGAGATCCTGCAGCGTTACAAGGCGCTGCAGGACATCATCGCCATTCTCGGCATGGATGAGTTATCCGAAGAGGACAAGATCACCGTAGCCCGCGCACGCAAGATCGAGCGCTTTCTGTCGCAGCCCTTCCATGTGGCCGAAGTGTTCACGGGCTCGCCAGGCGTGTTCGTCGATCTCGCCGACACCATCAAGGGCTTCAAGGGTCTGTGCGAAGGCGATTACGACCATCTGCCGGAAGCGGCCTTCTACATGGTGGGCACCATCGAGGAGGCCGTGGCCAAGGCCGAGAAGCTCGCCGCCGAGGCCGCTTGATGCCCGATTCTTTCAAATTCGAGCTGGTATCGCCGGAGCGGCTGCTGGTTTCAGGTGAGGTCGAGCAGGTGCTGGTGCCTGGCGCCGAAGGAGACATGACCGTTCTCGCCCATCACGCGCCGGCGCTTACCACGCTCAGGCCAGGCGTGCTGGATATTGGCTTTCCGGGTGGAGAACATCAGCGCTTTTTCCTCCGCGGCGGCTTTGCCGAGGTCAACCCTGCTGGTCTCATCGTGCTGGCCGAGACGGCGATCGACCTCGAAGAACTTGACGCCAGTCAGCTTGCCCAGGCGATCAGGGACGCCGAGGAAGACGTCGCCGATGCAAGCGAAGACGCCGTGCGTGACCGCGCCCAGACGAAGCTCGACCATCTTCGTCAGGTCGAGAGTGCGCTCAACCTTTAACGGATTTCGGCAGTAGCGGCGCGAACTCTTCGACCACGCGCGCATAGACCGCTCGCTTGAAGGGCACCACCAGACCGGGCAGCTCTTCGGCCTCGACCCAGCGCCAGGCGTCGAATTCCACTTCATGGCCTTCCCGCGGGCCAAGGTCGATCTCGCTCTCATTGCCTTCAAACCGCGCCGCGAACCAAAGCTGCTTCTGGCCGCGATAGCGTCCTTCCCAGGCGACGCCAATCAGGTGAGACGGCAGGTCGTAGAGAAGCCAGTCGCGAGTCCTGGCGAGGAATCTTGCGGTATGCACGCCGGTCTCCTCTGCAAGCTCGCGCCGTGCCGCCGCTTCGGGATCTTCCCCCACGTCGAGGCCGCCTTGCGGCATCTGCCACCAATGCCCCGCACCTTCCGGCGCGTCGGGCCGGTCGGCGCGGCGGCCGACAAACACTCGCGCTTTTGTGTCGAGCAGCATGACGCCGACACATGGCCGGTATGGCAGCCCCTCTGCTTCGGTCATTGAGAGAATTCAGCTCTGCCGTTGCGATCGCACTGCGGCGCTGACCGGCACGAGCACGATACCCTTTGCTTCGAGCTTACCGGCCCATTCTGCGATCTGTTTGACGGTCTGGGGTTTTGCTTTTGCCACACCGATCGCGGAGCCGTGCTCACGCGCCATCGTCTCGAGCTCTGTCAGCGCCTTGGCGAGTCCGCCTGACGTGGCATCCAGCTGAACATCGGCGGAAGAATAGTCCAGTCCGAGCACGCTCGCGATCTGTGCGGCAGTCGAGCTTGGCACCGTGCCGTCGTCGAAATAGATGAGGCCGCGCCTTTTCAGCTCTTCGAGTACCGGCGAGAGGGAGTCCTTGGCGGTCTCGAACTTGGCGCCCTTAAAATTCGTCACGCCGACATAGCCGGTATAGCGCGACATCAGCCAATGCAGCCGTTTGATGTTTTCATCGGCAGGAAGGGTCGTAAGCAGCGTATGCGGTCCCGGATCTTCGTTGGGGTAATTCTCGGGCTCGAGCGGGATTTGCAGCAAGACCTCATGGCCGGCAGCGCGGATTGCCGTTACCTCATCCTGGAGATCGCGACCATAGGCGCCGTAGGCCACACTGACAGGCGGCGGTAATCCCTTCAACACATCGTCCGATGGGGCGCCCGGCAGACCGAGCCCGTTGATCAGAATGGCGACCCGGGCTGATGCTCCTAAACCGGTCTGCGAGGCATGAGGCGCTGGCCGGGCATAAACCTCAGCAGGGCGACGGTCATCATCGGCCACCCGGGGTAACGGTCCATATTCCGACTCCTCCACCAGGTCGGGGACCGGCGCCTCGACCAGGCTTTCCTGGGAGGCGGGGGAGGCAGAATCAGCATGGGGGTCGATCTGGCCGGCTGCAGCTTGCGTCGACCGATCTGGCTCCGGCGTGTCGCTCCGACGGTCTGGCAAAGGCGGTGGCGGTTCTGAGGCAGGCGGTAAATCCGCAGCGGGCGGTGTGTCGGCTGGAAGGGGCAAATCGGCCGGTGGCACTTCAACACCAGGAGGCATGTCGTCGCCCGGGAGCGCTTCGGCAGCTGGAGGCGGCTGGCCGTCGCCGGGGGTCTCAGGAAGATCCGGCACGCCGATCTCGTCGGGTGACGGCGTCAAAGTCGTGACCGGCGGAGATGGGGTGGGAGCTGCCGGGACTTCCTGCTGGCCTGGTCCGGTAATGGCAAAGCCCGGGGGAAATTCGATCTCGCCGGAAGGCGCTTGAGGTTGCGGAACGGCCTGGGGCCCTGGCGCCGGCTCGATCTGGAGCTCGGCGAACGGCTCTTGCTTATCCGAGCCGGAAAACAGGGCAAACCACGTTATGCCCAGCACCAGCGACCAGAATACGATTCCGCAGGCGACGGCCAGCGCCTTCATCTTGACTTCAACTCCCCCCTCGCCGGTCCGGCTGCTGGCTTAGCCTCCTCCCCCCGGCAACCGTCGCAACGTACTGGGCTAAACACGGGTCCTCGAAGACCGAGCTAGCCCCCAGGCCTAGTTGGCCTCCGCCTTCTTCTTGGCTTCCGTATCTACCGACTTGATGCCGCGGATGAGATCAAGAGCATAATTGAGCTGAGTGTCCTTTTCCTTGTCTGTCGGGACATAGGAAGAGCTACCGGACTCCTCCTCTTTCTCAGTTTCCTCGCTCATGCCTTCGTCGGCCGCCTCGTCATCCATCTCGTGATCACCTTTGAGGTGACCGCGCAGATTGGATTCGCCTCGCGTGGATTGCGAGTCGGCCTTCTTCTTCATGTCTTCCGGCAATTCTTCCTCGACCACGATGGTGGGATCGATGCCCTTGGCCTGGATCGAGCGGCCCGATGGCGTGTAATAGCGCGCCGTGGTCAACCGCAAGGCACCGTTCGAGCCGAGCGGAATGATGGTCTGCACCGAGCCCTTGCCGAAGGACCTCGTGCCCACCACCGTCGCGCGGTTGTGATCCTGCAAGGCGCCTGCGACGATCTCAGAAGCCGACGCCGAGCCGCCATTGATCAGCACAACGATCTGCTTACCGTCCGTAATGTCGCCCTGGCGTGCATTGGAGCGCTGGGTCTCCTCGAGATTACGGCCACGCGTCAGCACGATGGCGCCCTGGTCGAGGAATGCATCGGAGACCGAGATCGCTTGATCGAGCAGACCGCCGGGATTGTTACGCAGGTCGATGATATAGCCCTTGAGATTCGTCCCGAGCTGCTTTTTCAGGTCTTCGACCCCCTTTTGCAGATTGGCCGTGGTCTGTTCGTTGAAGGTGGTGAGCCGGATATAGCCGACATCGTCACCCTCGGCGTTGTACTTCACCGGATTGATATGGATTACGTCGCGCACAACCTTCACGTCGAAGGGCTCGTCGACACCCTTGCGCACGATGGTGAGCGTGATCGGGGAGTTGACCGGGCCGCGCATCTTCTCGACCGCTTCCTGGAGCGTGAGGCCCTGGATCTGTTCTTTGTCGAGCGCGGTGATGAGATCGCCGCTCAGTAGCCCAGCGCGGGCTGCGGGCGTATCCTCGATGGGGGCCACCACCTTGACCACGCCGTTCTCCATGGTGACCTCGATGCCGAGTCCACCGAACTCACCGCGGGTCTGTACCTGCATGTCGCGGAAATGCTTGGGATTGAGGTAGGCCGAGTGCGGGTCTAGCGCCGTCAGCATGCCATTGATGGCGGATTCGATCAGTTTGGGATCCTCGGGCTTCTCAACATAGTCGGAGCGCACGCGCTCAAGCACCTCGCCGAACAGATCGAGCTGACGATAGATCTCCGAATTGCCGGCTGAGGCCGACTGGCTCTTCGCCAGGCTGACCATCGTCGACCCGGCAGCAAGCACGGCCAGCACCAGAAGCGCCCACAGCACGTAATCCGATTTCCGCATCATCCTTGCACCTTCTCGGAAGCCTCGCCCCACCAGGGGTCGGGGTCTATTGGCTCACCGTCCTGTCTGAATTCAACATAGAGGACGGGGCGTGATCTTTCCTCGCCGCCTTGGCTCGGCGCCGCCGAATTGCCCATCTCCGCGATAGGCTCACCGGCAAGGACAAACTGGCCGAGGCTCACGTCTATGCGGCTCAACCCCGCAAGCAGAACATGATAGCCTCCGCCCATATTAATGATCAAGAGTTGCCCATAGGAGCGGAATTCCCCGGCATAGACGACCCAGCCGTCGGCTGGCGCGGTTATTCGGGCATCATTGCGAGTTTCCAGCGAAATACCCTTCGCTGTGCCGCCTGTTGCATCCTTATCACCGAAGCGTTTCAGATGCTTGCCTTGAGCCGGCAGCCGCAATGTGCCCTTGGCCGCATCGAATGGCGTCGACGGATTCATGCGGCCCGGGCTGGCGAAGGCCACTTTGGTTGATTCCGGCTTGAGCTCAATCACGTTTTCGTTTGCCGGACGCGCAAGGGCCTGGCGTTCATGACGCTCTCTCAGGGCCCTCTCGGCGGAGATCTCCGCCTCATATTGAGCGGTTTCGACCTTGGCGATCCGCGTCTCGATATTGTCGACCAATTCGTTGAGGTCGGTTGCTTCGGCAGCCAGATCAACAAGGGCCTGCTTGGTCCGGGCAAGCTCGGCTTCACCGCGCACAAGATTCGTCTTTCTTTCTGCGAGCAGGCTATCAAGCCGCGCCCGCTCAGCGGCTAAGCCATCCGTCTCACGCTTTTCTTTATCGCGCTGTTCGCGGATGCCGGTCTCAAGCGCCACCAAACCCTCGAGTTCGCGTGAGAGATTGTCGGCCTGATATTTTAGCTCCGGATAAATCTCGGCGATCAGCATGGCGCTCCGCACCACGGCCAGAGCATCGTCGCGGCGCGTCACCAGTGCCGGTGGCGGGGTCCGGCCCATTCTCTGCATGGCACTCAGCATTTTGACGATGGCCGTCTTTCGCTCGGCGACCGAGCCCTTGATGACGTTGACCTGTTCCGTGAGCGCGGCAAGCTTGGTTTCGGTCCCAGTAAGCCGCGCTTCGCTCGCTTGCACCTTCTTGCCGGCCTCGATCAGCTCGACGCTTAGTCCCGCCTGTTCCTTGGCCCAGGCGGCGAGGTCCTGGGTCAAACCCTGTTCCCGCGCTTTGCTCGACTGCAATTGCTGCTCAGTCTCGCTCAGGCGCTTTTTCGCTTCGTCGCGGCTGAGAACCTCTTCCGCGCGGGCCAGAAACGGCAGGACGCAAAGCATCCCGACAAGCAGGGCGGATCGAGACAGTCGTCTTGCAGTCAAACGATCGGATGACGCCATGCGTTTTGCCGTTCAGGCGGGTTAACGACAACGGAGCGATGGGGCAGAATCAAGGCGAAACGCTTACGAAGCCTTAACCTTGGGGCTTTGCCTCAGGCCCGATGATAAGGGTGGCCTGAGAGGATGGTCTCTGCCCGATAGATCTGCTCAGCGAGCACGATGCGGGCGAGGCCGTGTGGCAAGGTCATCGGCCCGAGCGATAAGACCCTGTCGGCGTTATCCAGGGCTGCGCTGCCAAGCCCCTCCGTACCACCGATCATGAAGGCCGCACCCGGCGCTCCGCCGTCACGCAGTTTCGTGAGCCAGTGCGCGAAAGCCTCGCTCGAGAGCTGATCGCCCTCACGATCGAGACCAATCCGTTTGAATCCAGCAGGTATCTTGGCGAGGAGTGTTTGAGCTTCGGCCTGACAACGGGCGACGACAGACGATGATTTCGACTCGGCGACCTCGATGACGGCTAAAGGCAAGTTCAATTTCCGGCCAAGCGGCTCGGCGCGAGCAAGATAATGCGCGAAGAGTTCGCGCTCGGGTCCCTGCTTCAATTTACCGACGGCGGCGATCAGCAACCGCATAGCTCGCCTCACGTCGCGGTTCGATCAGATCACCATCCGCTCCATGGGCCGGTCCGCGGACCACATCTTTTCCAGATTATAAAACTCACGGACTTCAGGCCGGAAGACATGGACAATGACGTCGCCGGCGTCGATCAGCACCCAGTCGCAATGGGGCATGCCCTCGACGCGAGCACGGCCATGACCTTCATCCTTGAGTTTTTTGACGAGGTGGTCTGCGACGGCACCGACATGCCGCTGCGAGCGGCCGGAGGCGAGCACCATGTGATCGCCGAGCGATGTCTTGCCTGTCAGGTCGATGGCGACAATGTCCTCAGCCTTGGCGGCATCGAGCGTGTCGAGAACAACCTTGAGCAGACGATTCGGATCTGCGCGAAATGACGCAAAACCGTTAGGAGGCGTACTGCGTTCAGCACCCTCTCTAGGTGAGCGCATGTTGTGGTGAATATCCTTCTGTCATTGCTCCTTTTTGGAAGAGGCGTAGGAGCGACCGCCGCACTAAACGCTGGAGGTGGCCGCTTGGTTGCCGCTTCACAGCACAAGGATAATCTCTTGCCGGGTCGTGTTTCAATAGCTAGCCGCGTTTTGGCGTTTTCTTCTGGGGTTTATCCCTGGTTTTCGGCTTCGCTTCGGCCTTGCGCGGCTTGGTGCGGAGCTCCGTCGAGGAAAGAGTCGAGAGAGGATGGCTCAGAACGGTCCATGCCGGGGGCAGCTGGAGGATCAGGCCTGTAGCGTCCGATTCGTCCACGAAATAGTCGCCGAATCTCAGTGCGGCCTGGCTCGCCCGTGCCTTAAGCCGGTAGCCGGGGCGGTCCAGCACGGCGATCGGCATCAATGTGAAAATCCTTGGCCACTCATGCCAGCGGTGGAAGCCGGCAAGATTGTCCGCGCCCATGAGCCACACGAAATTGACGTTAGGAAAGCGCCGCTTGAGATCGGTCAGGAGATCGACGGTATAGGGCGACTTGCTCGCGCCGGAATATCCGCTGACATCGATGCGCGGATGATCGGCGATCTTCTTCGCCCCGGCGACGCGCTGCGCGAGGCTCGGAAGCTTGGCCGTGTCCTTCAGGGGATTGCTCGGGCTGACCAGCCACCAAACCCGGTCGAGTCCCAGCCTTTTCAGCGCGATCAGGCTGATCTGCCGATGCGCATCATGTGCTGGGTTGAACGATCCCCCGAGCAGCCCGATGCGCATATTGGGCGCTGCCAATGGCGGCGCCGAAACTTCGGTCCGGCCTGCCCTGCTCAAGGGCGAATCTGGCCCGAGCCGCGCACGACATATTTAAATGTCGTGAGCTGTTCGAGGCCTACTGGACCGCGCGCATGAAAGCGGCCGGTGGCAATGCCGATCTCGGCGCCCATGCCGAACTCGCCGCCATCGGCGAATTGGGTCGAAGCGTTGTGCAAAACGATAGCGCTGTCGACGCGGGCGAGAAACTCCTCGGCGGCCTTCGTGTCTTCAGTCACGATCGACTCGGTATGCTGCGAGCCGTAGCGGGCGATATGCGCGACCGCATCCTCGAGCCCGTCCACCACCTTAACGGCAATGATGGCGTCGAGATATTCCTTGGGCCAGTCCTCGTCGGTGGCAGGCTTGACGCGGCTGTCGGCGCGCTGGGTTTCAGGATCGCCGCGCACTTCGCAGCCCGCCTCGATCAGCGCGCCGACCAGTGGCTCGAGATGCGTTGACGCCGCCGCGCTATCGATGAGCAGCGTCTCGGCCGCGCCGCAAATGCCTGTGCGGCGGAGCTTCGCATTGAGAACGATATCGCGTGCCATGGCGAGATCGGCTGACGCCTGGACATAGACATGACACACGCCTTCGAGATGAGCGAAGACCGGCACGCGCGCTTCCTCCTGCACGCGGGCGACGAGGCTCTTGCCGCCGCGCGGCACGATCACGTCGATGGCGCCACCTAGTCCGGCAAGCATATAGCCGACGGCGCTGCGATCGACTGTCGGTACAAGCTGAATCGCCGCTTCCGGTAACCCATGCTCGATCAGAGCCTCAGTCAGTATATTGGCGATGACGAGCGAGGTGAGGAAACTCTCAGAGCCGCTGCGCAAGATCACGGCGTTGCCGGATTTTAGCGTTAGCCCCGCAGCATCGGCGGTAACGTTCGGTCTCGACTCATAGATCATGCCGATGACGCCGAGCGGCACGCGCACGCGCGAAATCTCCAAACCATTGGGGCGGGCCCAGCTTTCCATCACCTGCCCGACCGGATCGGGGAGAGCGGCGATGTCGCGCAAACCTTTGGCCATGGCGGCGATGCGCTTCCCGTCGAGCGCCAGCCGATCGAGGAACGCGGCATCGCGGCCTTTCTTACGCGCTCCCTCGATATCGTGCTGGTTTGCCTCGATGATTTTCGCAGCGTTCGCTTCGAGCTTGGCGGCCATGGCTTCAAGCGCGGCATTCTTGCGTTGCGTCGATGCGTGCGAAAGCTCAGCCGCCGCTTCCCTAGCGAGGCGACCCATGTAAAGCATCATGGGCTCGATGCTCTCTTGCGGCCTGTCGGCGATAGCGCTCATCTCAAATCTTCCGCTGCAACACCATGTCGTCCCGATGGATCAGCTCTGCTCGGCCAAAATAACCGAGAATCTCGGCGATTTCACCGCTTTTGCGGCCGATAATGGCAGCGGCCTCCTCGTGACCGTAAGTGGTGAGCCCGCGCCCGATTTCGACCCCCTCGCCGTTCCGGATCACCACGGCATCGCCCCGCTCGAATTTGCCTTCCACGCGCGTGACGCCAGCGGGCAACAGGCTCTTGCCGGAGGCGAGTGCCGCCGCAGCGCCAGCATCGACGGTGAAGGCGCCCTTGGGCTCCAGCGTGCCCGCGATCCAGCGTTTTCGCGCCGTGATGGGATCGGCGTGCGCCAGGAACCAGGTTGCCACGCCCGTCTTGGCGAGCGTTCGAAGCGGGTTCAGCACGCGTCCGCTCGCAATCACCATATGCGTGCCGCCGGAGACCGAAATCTTTGCCGCCTCGATCTTGGTGACCATGCCGCCGCGCGACAGCTCCGAACCGACATCGCCGGCCATCGCTTCGATCTCGGGTGTAATCTCGCGAACTTCATCGAGACGGTGTGCATCAGCGCGCGAGCCGGGCGGCGCGGTGTAGAAGCCGTCCACATCCGAGAGCAGCACGAGACAATCGGCGCTCATCATCGACGCCACACGCGCAGCCAGCCGGTCGTTGTCGCCATAGCGGATTTCGCTGGTCGCCACCGTGTCGTTCTCGTTGACGACCGGCACGGCGCCGAGCTTGAGCAGTGTGTTCATGGTATTTCTCGCGTTGAGATAACGCTGGCGCTGCTCCGTATCGCCGAGGGTAAGTAGCACCTGCGCCGCGACCAGACCGCGCTCGCGGAAGGCTGCCTCGTATGCATGCGCGAGATCGATCTGACCCACGGCCGCCGCGGCTTGACTGTCCTCTAGCTTGAGCGGGCCCTTCGGCAGCTTCAGCGCGTTTCGGCCGAGCGCGATCGCGCCGGATGACACAACGATGATATCCTTGCCTTCTTTGCGCAAGGTGGCGACGTCGTCGGCGAGCGTGTTCAGCCATTTGGCATGAAGCTCGCCGTTTATGGCGTCCACTAAGAGCGAGGAGCCAATCTTGACCACGATGCGGCGGGCAGCAATCCATTCCTTCCTCATGGCTGCCATCCTGCCGCGCGGACTGTTTTCGTTTTGGTGCTGCCGCGAAGTTTCTTGATGTCCGTGGCGAGCGCGCGGAGCGTTTCCGGCACGCCCTCACCGCTTGCCGCCGAGACAATGAGGACCGCTTTGCCCGCCGCCTTCTTCAAAGCGCGTGCTTTCTTCTTCAGTTCATCCTTTGGCACAGCATCGGCCTTGGAAAGCGCCACGATCTCGGGCTTGTCCTCTAATCCCGCGCCATAGGCTTCGACCTCGCCGCGCACGGTCTCATAGGCTTCGGCCGGGTCGTCGAGCGTGGCATCGACCAGATGCAACAGGACGGCGGTGCGTTCCACATGACCGAGGAAGCGGTCGCCAATGCCGGCACCCTCATGCGCACCCTCGATCAGCCCCGGAATATCGGCGAGCACGAAGTCGAAACCGTCGATGCGCACCACCCCGAGATTGGGATGCAGCGTAGTAAAGGGATAGTCGGCGATCTTCGGCTTCGCCGCACTCACCGCAGCGAGAAATGTCGATTTGCCGGCATTGGGCAGGCCGATAATGCCGGCATCGGCGATCAGCTTGAGCCTGAGCCAGATCTGCTTCTCCTCGCCCGGCTGGCCGGGATTGGCGCGGCGCGGCGCCTGATTGGTCGCCGACTTGAAATGCGCATTGCCGAAGCCGCCATTGCCGCCTTTGAGCAACACGATACGCTCGCCCGGCGTCGTGAGATCGGCGATCAGGATCTCGCCGTCCTCATCGAAAATTTGCGTTCCGGGCGGCACATTGAGGATCACGTCAGTGCCCTTGGCGCCGGTGCGGTTCTGGCCCATGCCATTGCCGCCCTTTTTGGCCTTGAAATGCTGCTTGTAACGGTAGTCCAGAAGCGTGTTGAGGTTGGCTACGCATTCCACGATCACGTCGCCGCCCTTGCCGCCGTCGCCCCCGTTGGGACCGCCGAATTCTACGAACTTCTCCCGCCGGAAGCTGACGCAGCCATTGCCGCCGTCTCCCGCGCGCACATAGACCTTGGCCTGATCGAGGAACTGCATGGGTGAGGGCTTAGCATTAGAGGGCTTTACGTTGCACTAAACTGTGCCAAGTCCGGCAAGGGCCGAGGCACGATCGAGGCGATAGGTCATGCACGGGGTTCTCGTCCTGCGCGCGGCGCAATCGCGCATTTCGCTGCCAGAAACGATGAAGCCGAGCTTGCGCAGCACCCGTTCCGAGGCAGGATTGTCGGTGAAATGGCCGGCGGCGAGGTATATGAAGCCATCGGCCTCGAAAGCATGCGCAATAAGCGCCGCAACGGCTTCGGTACCATAACCTCGACCCCAATATGGCTTGCCGATCCAATACCCGAGCTCGGCATGCTTCGCGCTGAAAGGGCGATAGCCGGTGCAGCCGATCAGCTCGCCATCGCGCTCGATCGCGAACACCACACCCTCCTCGCCGGCAAGCACGCTATCGATCCACTCGGCGGCCTGTTGCTCGGTATAGGGATGCGGGATCGTGCCGGTCATACGGGCCACGTCGTAATCGCCCGCGAGCAGGGTCATGCGCGCCGCGTCGGTGAGCGTCGGCGTCCGCAATAACAGTCTTGGCGTCTTGATGATCATGAATGCATGGCCGGGACCAGCCCGGTCATGCCAGCGGCTGGTCGTTCTGAGGAAACCTAGTTCGGCTTGACCGAGACGTAGACACGGCCCTTTTGCTTGGTCGCATATACGACCTCGCCTTCGCGCAGTGCGAACAGGGTATGATCCTTGCCCATGCCGACGCCATCGCCCGGGTGCCATTTGGTGCCGCGCTGACGTACGATGATGTTGCCGGCAAGCACGCGCTGACCGCCCGACTTCTTCAAGCCGAGCCGGCGCCCAATCGAGTCGCGACCGTTGCGGGACGAGCCGCCTGCTTTCTTATGTGCCATGGTTCGCTCCTCTATTTCTTCTTCGGCTTGGCGGCCGGCTTCTTGGCCGGTGCCTTGGCCGCAGGTTTCGTCTTACCTGCCGGTTTGGCTTCGGCCTTCTTGGGAGCCGGCTTCTTGTCGGCCTTGGCCTTCACTTCGGTTTTCGTCTCGGCTTTCTTCTCGGGCTTTTTGGCCTCTGGTTTCGGCGGCGTCTTTGACGGCTTCTTGCCGTCGGTCAAAATCTCGGTGATGCGGAGCGCAGTCAACTCCTGGCGATGGCCCTTGGTGCGGCGGTAGTTCTTGCGCCGCTTCTTTTTGAAGACAACGATCTTGTCGCCCTTCTTCTGCTCGAGCACTTCGGCCGCAACCAAAGCACCGGTGATGGTCGGGCTGCCGGTCTTGGGGCTGTCGCCGCCGAGCAGGAGAACCTCCGCAAGCTCGACGATCTCGCCGGGTTTGCCCGCGATCTTCTCGACTTCGATGATGTCGTTGGGCGCCACGCGATATTGCTTGCCGCCCGTGCGAATGACCGCGAACATTGGCTTGATCCGTCTCTAGGGGCTTGAAAAACCGGCGCTAAGCGCGGGCGGAGCCACTTAAAATGCCATCAGGCGGCGCAATATAGAGGCCGAAACCGATAAGTCAATTGCCGGAAATTGACGGAAACTCGCCGCCTAACCCTGTGAATTGTCTGGAAACCCCTCGGGTTGCGGCCGGCCAGGCGGCAAGCTACATGACCCCTCGGAGAGGTGCCGGAGTGGTCGAACGGGACGGTCTCGAAAACCGTTGTACGGGTAACCGTACCGAGGGTTCGAATCCCTCCCTCTCCGCCACGACTTAACACGATGATATTGCTCGTACTTTTATCATTTCGATAGTGCGAATTCACGCGACTTTTCCGTGGCTTCGTCGTGTAGCGCAGCCGGCACTGGACCACCAGAGACGAATCGGTCC
>Ga0194120_10006154_pt1 | contig 17147 bp, 13 predicted proteins | sample TA2MahCa65mmetaG_FD_148642 | JGI IMG/M metagenome (GOLD analysis project Ga0194120, IMG submission 148642) | Freshwater microbial communities from Lake Tanganyika, Tanzania - TA2015019 Mahale Deep Cast 65m | ecosystem: Environmental > Aquatic > Freshwater > Lake | place: Tanzania: Lake...
ACAATGCCCGGCCGCGAGGGCTTCGCCAGGAACCGGAGGGTCAGTTGCCAATGGGTCTTCAAGCGGCGGAAGAGCCGGGTGCGTTCCGGCAGGCGCGGAAGCAGGGCTCCGTGGTTCTGGCTAATCCAGCGATAAAAGGCCCGCTCGCCCACGCCCTTGATTGCGAACAGCACCCCCAGGGTAATGAGTTCGCTGGGCCAGAGCGCCGCTTGGGGATGCTTGGGGAGGTCCAGCATCCGATCGTCGACGCGGCAGAACATCGGTGATGAAGTCTTCATGGGTCATGGCGGGGACTCCAGTGGTAAAAGCGTTTTTTGTCAACCACTTAACACTGTAGCCCCAGTCCATGGCCCAGCCAGGCACCACTAGCACCATTGGATATTACGCATAAACTAATAAAGCTTAGCGAATCAATGAAAACTGAAGTAGATTTAATCAAACTAATCGTGGAGGTGAAATACCTTAAATATTAGCGAATCAATGCAAAACTGAAGTAGATTAACAGGTTGTTGAAAAAGGCCCTGTTCGCTCAAAATGCTGAGCTTGAGCATTCATAAGTCATTGGATTTAATAATAGGAAAGATTGGACTTCTCGTGTTTCATCAAGATCATGCCTTTTTCAGCAGCCTGTTAATTAAACTAATCATGAAGGAGAACTACGTCATGTCTCGCGATACAAATATGTTGCGCAAAATTAACCCGATTCGATCATCGCTCATGATGGCAATGGGGTTCATGGCAGGATTGAGTGTTGCGTCTGCCGATCAGACGGTTCAGGCAGATGCAAGCCCTGATGCGGAGCAAGCCGCCGTTCAGCCCTTGCCGGCCCAGAGCGGGCAGAAATCGGCACTATTCTACGGCAACACCAATCACAAAAAACTCGCCAGCATTGTCAATGTGCGTGTCATCGATCCAGCCGCGCCATCCACGGTGCTGGTCAAGAGCGATGACATCATGGCGGCTGCCATCGGCCGACCGCAGTCTTCCACGACGTTGGTTGGTTATAACCCGGAGGACAATAGTTACAAAGATTTATATCTCAACACGATTTACTATCTGCGCGACGGCAATCCCAAGCGGGTATCGATGCGAATCGGCCACGACCCGGCAACAAATACGGACTTTGTTCCTGAAGAGTCGGCCCACAGTAACGAAACCGGTTTGAGCTCGCCCTCCTACACAGAGATCAACTACTTAGGCAAGATGCGCATCCTGACCGCCACCAAGGCGGATGGTAAAAAAGTGCTGATTTGCCCGTGGTCAAGCGCTAGCGAAACCTCGATTCCTTTCGATAACAAGGTTTTCCATACGGTTTATTACACCAAGTATGGCCAGATGACCTATGGTGCCGTTGTATACGACAAAGTTACCTACAAATTCCAAAAGTTGACGCCACCTAAGAGTGCTTGTGAAGCGTGCGGAATTGAGGGCGAAGAACCGAAGTACGAGGATTTCACAGGCTTAACGCTGACCGCCAGCTCTAAGTACAAATTCCTCGGCGACATCCCCGGCACAGCCACCAGCGCGCTGGTCGCAGACGATAAGCTGTATATCCTGGACAAGGCCACGCTGAGCATTAAGGAAAAACCGGTGAAGTCGGTCGGCACCGACGTCGCGCTCAAGGACCTGGCATCGGCTTCATCGAAGTTCCTCGGTGATTCTGTCGCTTACTTGTACAAGAAGAGCAGCAGCGAACCCAACAGCAAAACCAATCCCGTGAACCTCTACAAAGTCGATTTTGCGACCGGCAAATTGACTCAATTGACCAAGGATCACGGCAAAGCGACGGCGAACTCGTTTCCGACCAAGTTCCTCAGCGCCACCGACAAGTGGATTATTTATGGCAGCGACGGTCTGATGATGGCGGTACGGAAGACCGCTAACAAAGCCTCGCCGACCATGCTGTTTGAAAACACCACAACCTCCGGCATCCGTTATCCGTTCCATTTCGGCATCGGCAACCATTACCTCTATGTAACCTACAGCCTTGATCCGGAAACAGCCAAGACCATCTACCGAGCCTGCGTATTTACTAACGGTGGCTTGTCAGCGTGCAGAAAGAACAGTTTCTGGTCGAACGTGGTTCCTGCGCGTCAAGGTAAGCTGAACTCTACTTCCGATTATCCCTATACGCCTTACGCCTACGTGCGTGTAGACGCTACGGATAACTTTGGCGGCGGCAAGCTGACGACGGTCGATCCGACGAAGCCGCTGGCGAATGGCTTCGTCATGGGTAAGGTGCCGACCTACAACTTCAACACCTTCATGCACAGTTCTCAATACAACCAAACCGGCGTTGATACCGATGGCAACATCGTCATCTACGGTAAGCGCGATGATAACTTCACCATGAACGCGTTTTTGGTGAACCTGCGAAAAGCCAATAGCGTGGTCAATCTGACCAACGAAAGCGCGCCAAGCGCTGCGGACATCAACGGTGGCGACTTGCACTGCCATGGCCGCTATTGCGCCGTTTGCCACAATTTCGCCGGTGGCAAAATCTACAACGACAAGGCGGGAACGCGTGAGGCAGATGGTTACAACTTGCGTTTCGAATTTGATGACGGTTCGAGCAAAGCGTGCCGTCTTGGCAAAGGCAAAGGCCAGGGCGAAAACTTCAGCATGCTCTACGACGATATCAAGGGTAAGGCGTTTACCCCGGTGATCACGACTGTGGATGGCAAGACTGAAATCAAGCGCGGCGCACCGTATGGACACGAAGGCTTGAAATACACCAACTGCAATTGGTGCCACGCCCGACCGGGTGACAAGTTGCGCTACGGTGCACCGGCGGTGATCAACATCGAACCCTAGTAATCGGTACGACGTAAACTGTGTGGAAGCCGCCCCGGTTGAATTCGGGGCGGACGCGGGGCAAGCGAGAAATCGTTTGCCCTTTTTTTTGCATCTGAGATCGGGCGAACCCATTCAGGTTTCCGCGCAACAGCACACGGCGTCTCGTATCCGAGCACGGCTAAAGTCACTAACTCAGTCTTAATTTTGGTGTTAAGTGTGAATAAGGAGGGTCAGTCCCTCCTGTCGCAGGTGCTCGTTCTTGGTGCTGGAGCTTTGGCGCTTGAGCTTCTTGGTCTGCACCTCGCGGTACTGCAAGTCCTTATGAACGATTTCGAATGCCACCGGTACGTTGACGCCGCCCGCCTGGTACAGGCCGTTGAGAATGTTCACGCCCGGGGCCTTTCCTCCACCTCCTTGCCAAATGCACAGCCATGCTTTAGCTTAGCCCCTACCTAGGGCTAGGGGTGCCCGCCAGTAAGCCATTGCTGGCAGGGCTGAGACACACCCTTTGAACCTGAACCGGTTAGCACCGGCGTAGGAAAGCCTGTCCCGGGTCTCTGGCATCGCCCAACCCCGCTCGGACACGCCTTATTTTGCGCCGGCTCGATATAGTCACCACACCGAGGAGCCTGCGATGAACGCGATCCCCAAAACCATTCTCCACGATGCCGTCACCGCCAAGCGGGCATCCATTCAGCCCTTCGCCGCCTCCGAGAAGGTTTATGTCGAGGGCAGCCGACCCGACATCCAAGTGCCCATGCGCAAGGTCAGCCAATCCGACACGCCAACTGGCCATGGTTTCGAGAAAAATCCGCCGATTTACGTCTACGATACCTCGGGTCCTTACACCGACCCCGCCATCACCGTGGATTTACGCCAGGGTCTACCCGCCCTTCGCCAGGTCTGGATCGAGGCGCGCGGCGACACCGAACTGCTCACGGGTCCCAGTTCCACCTATGGCCATTCCCGGCAGAGCGACCCGGCGCTGAGCCCCCTGCGCTTTGAGCATATCCGCAACCCGCGCCGCGCCAAGGCCGGCGCCAACGTGACCCAGATGCACTATGCCCGCCAGGGCCTCATCACGCCCGAGATGGAATACATCGCCATCCGCGAGAACCAACGTCTGGACGCCATCGCCGAGATGTATCGATCCCAGCATCCAGGCGAATCCTTTGGCGCCGCCATTCCCAAGATCATCACCCCCGAGTTCGTCCGCGACGAAGTCGCGCGCGGCCGCGCCATCATCCCCAACAACATCAATCATCCGGAATCCGAGCCGATGATCATCGGCCGCAACTTCCTGGTGAAGATCAATTGCAACCTGGGCAATTCCGCCGTCACCTCCTCCATCGAGGAGGAAGTCGAAAAAATGCTGTGGTCGATCCGCTGGGGCGGCGACACGGTGATGGACCTCTCCACCGGCAAGAACATCCACGAAACCCGCGAATGGATCATCCGCAACTCGCCCGTGCCGATCGGCACCGTGCCGATCTATCAGGCGCTGGAAAAAGTCGACGGCCGCGCCGAGGAACTCACCTGGGAAATCTTCCGCGACACACTGATCGAACAGGCCGAACAGGGCGTGGACTACTTCACCATCCATGCCGGCATCCGTCTGCCCTTTATCCCGCTGACCGCCAGGCGCGTCACTGGCATCGTCTCCCGCGGCGGCTCGATCATGGCCAAGTGGTGCCTGGCCCACCATAAGGAAAGCTTCCTCTACACCCATTTCGAGGACATCTGCGACATCATGAAGGCCTATGACGTGGCCTTCTCCCTGGGCGACGGCTTGCGCCCCGGCTCCATCGCCGACGCCAACGACGAAGCCCAGTTCGCCGAACTCCGCACCCTGGGCGAACTGACCGAAATCGCCTGGAAGCATGATGTGCAGGTGATGATCGAAGGCCCCGGCCACGTACCCATGCACATGATCAAGGCCAACATGGACGAGCAGCTCAAGCACTGCCATGAAGCGCCCTTCTACACCCTCGGCCCGCTGACCACCGACATCGCCCCCGGTTACGACCACATCACCAGCGCTATCGGCGCCGCCATGATCGGCTGGTACGGCACGGCCATGCTCTGCTACGTGACGCCCAAGGAGCATCTGGGCCTCCCCAACAAGCAGGACGTGCGAGATGGCATCGTCGCCTACAAGATCGCCGCCCACGCCGCCGATCTGGGCAAGGGCCATCCCGGCGCGCAAGCGCGCGACAACGCCCTATCGAAGGCGCGCTTCGAATTCCGCTGGGCGGACCAATTCAACCTCAGCCTCGATCCCGAGAAGGCGCTGGAATTCCACGACGAAACCCTGCCGCAGGAAGGCGCCAAGCTGGCCCATTTCTGCTCCATGTGCGGACCGCACTTCTGCTCCATGAAGATCACCCAGGACGTGCGCGAATACGCCAAAACTCATGGCCTGGAAGCCACCCAAGCCCTTGAAGCGGGCATGGAGGAAATGGCGGAGGAGTTCGTGAAGAGCGGGGCGGAGATCTACCACAAGACCTGATCCAGGAGCAGAGTCCGGCGGCGCAACCCGCCGGACGCGCGACTCAAGGCGCGTTCATCCGGTTATAACGTGGTGAAATACGGGAGCTATTAGCCCAATTCATCCACGAGTCCGTAAGTGTCTGGGCCGAGATTTTTCTTGCCGTTGGCGACATGACAAGTCACCCGCTGTCATGCGGCTATTCACCTACCGGGGCATGGAGCATTCCCCGGTAGGGAGGAGATTTCAAAGCTGAGTTTGGGGGCTTTGGCCCGCTGCCGATGAAAGCCAGGGCTGGCCCACTATTAGGAGACGATCAGGGTTTGTTCGGAACGCAGGCATAGGTCGCGGCGTTGCTCTTCATCATGAGCGACGCGGGATATTTACCCTCGCGGACGAATTCCTGGACCTCGGCGGCGGTAACCCGTTTGCTTTCTTCCTTGGCAATACAGTTGCAGACCGTCTTCACTTCTTCCAGCAAAACGCCGCTGCCCTTGAGCTGAGCCTTTTCATTCTCGACGCACATCTCCGCGAATTTCTGTTCGAAAGCGCGATGATCCTCTTCGCTGACAGGCTTTGCGGCGAAGGCCGCGGCAGGCAGGGAAAGCAGGGCAGCGAGCAGCACTTGCGATAGTTTCATGACGAACCTCTTGTTATATGGACAGTAATGAATGTCAGTCGGCATTGTATCAATCATGCCCCACGGATTAGGGACTGCTCACAACGCAGGCCGATGGATGACACCCCGCGGGGTGACATCCGCTCTCCTTATGCACCAAACCCGTTGGTCATCGGATAGCGCCGATCGCGCCCAAACGCCCGGCGGCTGATCTTGACCCCGGGCGGGGCCTGGCGACGCTTGTATTCGTTGCGGTCGACCATGCGGGCGACGCGGACGACATCATGCTCGGGGTAGCCGGCGGCGATGATGTCGGCCACCGATTCGTCACGTTCGACATAGCGTTCGAGGATGGCGTCCAGCACCGGGTAGGGCGGCAGGGAATCCTCGTCCTTCTGGTCGGGACGCAGTTCAGCGGAGGGCGGTCGGTCGATGACACGCTGCGGGATGACCGGCGACAAGCTGTTGCGGTACTCGCATAACCGATAAACCAGCATCTTCGGCACGTCCTTGAGTGGCGCGAAGCCGCCCGCCATGTCGCCGTAAAGCGTGGCATAGCCGACACTCATCTCGCTCTTGTTGCCGGTGGTCAGCAGGATCTTGCCGGTCTTGTTGGACAACGCCATGAGCAGGATGCCGCGACAGCGCGCCTGGATGTTTTCCTCGGTGGTATCCGGCGGCAACCCCTGGAAGCTGGGCGCGAGCATGTCGAGGAAGGTGTTGAACGCCGGCTCGATGGGAATGACATGATGCCGGCAGCCTAATGCCTGGGCTTCGAGGATGGCGTCTTCATTACTCATGCCGGCCGTATAGCGGGAGGGCATCAGCACCGCCTCGACCTGCTCCGGACCCAGCGCGTCGGCGGCCAGCGCCAGGGTCAGGGCCGAGTCGATGCCGCCGGATAACCCCAGCACCGCGCCCTTGAAGCGATTTTTTCTGACGTAATCGCGGATGCCCATGACCAGGGCCCGATAGACGCTGGCGTCATCGGGCAGCGGCGACGTGAGCGCGCCCACGACCGGTGTTACCGGATCGCTGCCGGTGAAATCCACCGCGATCAGCGCCTCCTCGAATTCCGGGGCATGCGCGGCGAGGCGGCCATGACGATCCATGACGAACGACGCGCCGTCGAAGACCAATTCATCCTGGCCGCCGACCAGATTGACATAGACGAGCGGGATGCCGGCAGTGGTGACCCGATCGCGTACCACGGTCTCGCGATCGCGGAGCTTGCCGGTCTGGTAGGGTGAAGCGTTGAGGTTGAGGATGAGCCGGGCGCCGGCATGCGCGGCCTGCTCCACCGCGCCGGGTCGCCAGACATCCTCGCAGAGGGTCAACCCCACGGGCACGCCTGCCAGATCAAAGACACAGGGCGCATGACCGGGCTGGAAGTAGCGCTTCTCGTCGAATACGCCGTAATTCGGTAACGCCTGTTTACGGTACACGGCCGCGATGGAACCGTCGCGCAGCACGGCGGCGCTGTTGAAGACACCCTCGTCCATCGCCTCGGGAAAGCCGATGATGGCGGTGATGCCCCGGATATCCCGGGCCAGCGCTTCCAGTGCCATCTCCACGGCGGTGAGGAAATCCGGCCGCAGGATGAGATCCTCGGGCGGGTAGCCGGACAGGGTCAGTTCCGGAAAGACCACGGCCTGGGCGCACAGGCGGTCGCGGGCCTCGGCGGCGGCCTGACGAATGCGGTCGGCATTGCCGGCCACGTCGCCGACCATGAAATCCAGTTGGGCGATGGCGATGCGTAAGGTCACGATGCAAGATACCGGTTGTGAGGTTTGAAGCGAAATGGGCCCGCTCTCACGGAGGTCGGGGGCGCCTATTGTCCACCGAAATGCTCTATCCGTGTCGGAAAATGGGTGGTCTGCCAAGAGCTCGATTCAACATGAGCATTGCTGCTAGTCTGGTTACAGCAAACCCGGGACATAGGGCCGCAACGTTGCGACCATCTGCTCCAGATTCAAGGGTTTGGCGAGGAAGTCGGCCATCCCCGCCGCCTGGGCGGCCGCCCGCTCCTCCGCCATCACCCCAGCCGTCAGCGCAATGACCGGCATCCGAGACCATTCGGGATTCCGACGAATCTCCCGGGTGGCCCTCAGCCCGTCCATCGCCGGCATCTGGATGTCCATCAGCACGATGTCGTATACCGCATCGCTCGCGCGCAAGGCGTCCAAAGCCTGCTGCCCGTCCGCTGCCAGGCTGACGGTCGCGCCTTCCAGTTGCAGGGCGCGTTGCAGCATGAAAAGGTTGATGCGATTGTCATCGACCGCCAGAACCCGGAGACCGGACAGCCGGGGACCTTGCGCGACCAGGGGCGGGGCGGATTGAGGCGGGGGAGCCGTCTCGGCGGCGCGGCCCAAGGTCAATTCGAACCAGAACGTGCTGCCCTGTCCTGGCGTGCTGGTGACGCCGATGGCGCCCCCCATCAGTTCCACCAATCGCTTGCTGATGGACAAACCCAAACCGGTGCCGCCAAACCGGCGGGTGGTGCTGGAGTCCGCCTGTCTGAAGGGTTGAAACAGCCTCTCCACCTGTTCCGGCGTCATGCCGATGCCGGTATCGGTGATGGCGAAATGCAGCCGGGCCGTCTGCTCGGTAACCACCTGTGCCGTTACCCGGACCTCGACCTTGCCTTGCGAGGTGAACTTGATGGCGTTGCCGATCAGATTGGTCAGAATCTGTTCGATTCGCGGGGCATCGCCCACGAATTGTCCAGCCAGCGCGTCAGGGCCGTGGATTGCCAGGGTCAGGTTCTTGTGTTCGGCGGTGACCGCCAGCAGATTCTCCATCCGGTTCAGCACCGCGTCCAACTTGAACGACGCCGGGTCGATCTGGAGCTGGCCCGCTTCGATTTTCGAAAAGTCGAGAATATCGTTGATGATGTGCGGCAAGCCAAAGCCGGCATCCCGGATTTTGTGCAGCAAATCGTGCTGATCCGGGGTCAGCGTGCCGCGTTCGAGTATCTGCGTCAGGCCCAGGATGGCATTCATCGGCGTGCGGATTTCGTGGCTCATGTTGGCCAGGAATTCACTCTTGGTGCGGTTGGCCACTTCCGCCGCCACCTTCGCCTCGTGAAGCACTTGCTCCGTGCGTTTGCGTTCGGTCAGATCGACAAACTGCGTGACGAGGTGATCCTTGCCGTCGATATGGGTGGGCAGAATCCGACATTCGGCCCAGATAGCCTCGCCGCTGGACGTCAGCATGTTCGTCTCACGTTGCCGTGGTCGGTGATCAGCCAACGCCGTCAGACAGTCATCCAGCAGACCGGAGTCATGCCAGGCGGTCATCCGCCGGAAGTTCTCGGCCAGCAGGTCGGCCCGCGTGACGCCCACCAGACGGGCATAGGCGTCATTCACCAACACACAAGGGCCACTGGCGGCAAACACCCGCATCGGTACAGGCGAATTGAGCATGATGACTTCATTAAACGCGACCGCCTGGGAAAGATCCTGTGTACGTTCCGAAACCCGCTGCTCCAGCAGGTTTCGTTCCTCCAAAAGCTCTTGTTCCTTCCTGAGCTTGATATCCGCATCCCGGTTCAGAATGGCGGAGAGCAGTAGTTGCACATGAAAGAGGGTGGTGACAAGAACCAGGGACCGGCTGAACAGGAAGGGCGCGTTGATGACGCCCAGGGTGCCCATTTGATAATACAGAACGGACAGGATGAACGGCGTGAAGGCCCAGGCTATGGCTCGCCCGCCCCGCCACCCGCGTCTGGCCGCCCACAGGCTGGCTACAAACCCCACCACCGCGAGCAAGGTCGAAACGATGTTCGTCCACCGGGGAATTTCGATCGGCGCCATCGTGGCCACAGTCAGGATATAGAGCGCCGTGACGATGGCCGCGGCCATTCTCATACGGCGCTTGATCGGATCGGGCCAATCGATCAGCGACACAATGAACCAGAAGAGCGCCAGACCCGCCATCATCAAGCCAGAGGCGCTCAGGCCGATGCGAAGTGGCAGGCTATCCGATAGCCCGAACTGCTGGAAGTATCCGTAAGCAATGAACGTGTTGAGTTCAAGGCCGGAAATATAAAGGGCGTAAAAGAGGTCAGTGATCGATCGGTAATGGAGGGTGCGATACAAGCTGAACAGAAAAGCAGCGGAGATGATGCCGAAATAGGCCCCGAGGAAAAAACTCTCCCTGACCTGAAACCGCCCAAAGGCTTTATCCTGCCAGAGCAGGACCGGAACACGAAAAGCCGCAATGGTGGCAACACGCACATAGACCTGGCGTTGACCGGCCGAATCCAGGTTCAGCTTGAAGGACTGTGCCCGCCAAGGGTTTTCATGTTGTGCAAACGGCTTGGCGCGGCCGCCCTGTCGAACCTCGTAGGTCCCATCGGGCTGTTCAAGATAGAGATCAATGTGATCCAGCGTAGCCGTCGTCAATGCCAGCCACCAGAGGGTGGGCGCCGCCGTCTCGCGCGCCAGGGCGAAGTGAATCCAGACGGCGCCATGGGGCAGGAAGCCGGGAGATACCTCATCACCGTCCACCGGCACAAAGCGGCCAGACTGGTACTGTTCGATGACTTGGGGGAAGCTCATCTGGCCCGTGCTAGCGAGTAGCCAGGAGAGATGTCCCTTCAGCGAAGGGTTTTCATTGGCGGCTTCGAGCGGCAGCGCCGAGGCCTGAACGGGGTAGGCCGGCCAGAACAGGGACAAGGCGAACCAGACGAGAAACGCGCCCGAATGCCGCACCCGTCCCGACCAACGGACAGCGTCGAGTAAAGTCTTCAAGATTCGCACATGTCTGCAGCCGTAAGAAATGACTGATGCCCTCAAGAAATGCGCCGCAGAAGCCTCTCGAATGACCCCGGATCGAGGCATGCGCGACGGAATCACTTCGCGTCATACCAATGAATTATGGGACTTGTCTGAGGGGGTAGGGGATGCGATTGTTACACATCCTCAACTCATGCCGGACCAACTCTCCAAACCGCTAGTCCCGGCATAGGGGCCCGGGCAAGGTGAAAACCGCCTGGTTTTGGCGCGTCAGTGTATTCCGTTTCATGGCCAACGTCATCGGCCGGCCTACCGGCGAGGTGAGTAGCGGAAGGCTCCACGGCGAGAGGGCGCGAAAGAGGAAGGCCATTTGTGGGAGAACCACCTGAAGTGGTCATTGGGCGGGAATGTCCCAACCATTTCTGGCTCTTATCCTTGGGCTAGACATAAGATTTAGGCGATTCGCTCCTCACCGTATCCTAATGTCCTAACCCACACCTGCCGTCTGCGGACGGCTCTTGGACTAAGGCTAAAGATCAGCGGCGGTTCGTTAGCGTAGTCCACTGGACTTTCAGGCATATATCAATCGACCGCGTGGCACGGGGATTGGACGGCCCAAATCCTTTGCTGTCTCAAGCCATTCATCAATAATTACTTCAGCATTGGCTACGGCTTCCCGATAGGATTTTCCATCTGCCATACAACCCGGTAATTCTGGTACTTCGGCAATAAATGCGTTGTCCTCCGCGCTCCAATAAATAATAATTTCATATTTACTCGACATCCTTACCTCCAAGCTTATATTTTACGATGACATTTCGAATCTGTTTGACTTGGTAAGACTTTGCTTTTGATCCGAGTGGTTGCAAGTTGAGAATTTCCTCTACACCAATTTTTGTGAATATATGGTGATCGCCTTTAATGCGCTCATGGAAGCCTAGTCTAACGAGTAAGTACCTGATTTCTAAGAATGAAATGTTTGCATCCGATTTCCCGGAAAGTATACGAAGCAATAACTTAGCAAATTTCCCCAAGATTATCCTCGGTTATGGGTTTTGTGTGATGGAAATGCCGGACAACGATAAAGTCGTTGCCCGACCTACCCGGCTTTAATATCCAAAAGCACAAACGATTGGGAATGACCATAACCCACAGGCACGTAAATGGTCAAAAAGTTGTAGATATTGGTAGCATCGAATATCTGGGTAAAGGTACGCACAGCGTACCCTACTTGGCTGACCCCTTTTTACGCCTTTTTACTCGAGCTTCGCGCGCGTTTTGGGGTTGCAGGTGATTCACTTGTTATGCACTACTTGCGGATGCATCGGAGTCCTTTAATTTCTTGTAAGTCTCGATTTTGAACTTCTCCAGAGAGTCTAGAATCGCCTTTTTTATTGATGCTTTTGATGCGCCTTCTGCGTTAACTTCAAGTTTTAGCATTGTCATATTTAGGGTCAGTTCCGCTCCTTCGTTCGCGTCATCACCGTCGGAGAATTCAAACAAGATTTGGCAAGATCCCTGGTAATTGGGAGTCGAGAATGTATAGTCACACGAGACACTATAAAGCAGAATATACGGATGGAACTTATTGTCTTTTACGAAGAACGTCGAATGTAAGCTCTTTCCCTTGATGCGAAGATCGTCAATCTTATCTTTCATCCAATCGAGGTCTTCAGGAGGACTCGGCACAGATTCGTCAGGAGCGAAATGAATGTCTCTGGTGTCCGAGAAGCTAACTAGCGAGTATTTGGCTCTCTGAGTCAATTCGTTGAGAAACTGAACTCTTTTTTGGTTAGAGAAGTCTGAGAATTTAATCGCGACGATTTCCTCCTCTGGATCGATATGGCCTTGTTCCTTGAAATGGCGGATCAATTCCTCAGAAACCTTGCTGCCGAAGCTTTTGGTTTCTGGTGCCGTATGAGTCAGAGAAATTTTTACATCCTTTGCTTCGCCATCACGTCTAAATTCAACTCTGCCTTTGTGATGAGAGACGTTTTCCCCAATATTTTTTATAGGATCATTTCTTGAAATTTCGAAATCCATGTAAATGTGGTCGGGATTTCCCTCAGCTGCCGTGAAGCCGGGTGCACTCGTCAGTTGATAAACTCCAAAGTGATCATTCAGAAGAGCTTCGTAGTCAAGCGACTCAGGAATGGCATCAATCAGCGAAGCGTCTGATATCCATCCAATCGTGCGCGTCTTTGACTTTTGGCTTTCTTCTTTCGTCCTGTATGTTTCTCGGAGTTCTGTGTATTCAAATGGAGACAAGCCGGTCTTGATAAGAATGGGGCCAATCACCTCCTTTTCGTCAGAGGCGGTGAAAATACCCCGGTTTCGGATCAGATCCTTTAATTCCTTTGGCTTTACTTTAGATTGTCCGATGAGTTGCCGTAGATAGTCACCGGTTGGAAGCAATACTTCACTCTGATCATCCACGGCTTAGGCTCCGAAAGTCAGGCTTAAAACTCTGAACGGTTATGCGAGTTGATATACGGCGGTCAAAACCAGTTTGGGCTTTTGCTACCGCGTCTGCGTGGTGTGAATCGACGAAGTTGGGGAAAAGATACAAGTAATCGCAAGCTATCTCATTTGTGTATTCCCTGGACGCTTGGATAAGTCTCCTCAATGTGTCTTGATCAAAATCATCCGCCGAAGAAAAGCAAAATGTATCCTTCGCGATGCCCCCGGGGTCTTTTATCAAAAAGGGAAGGACAGGGGAGGTAAGAAATTCCACCGGCATGAGACGCCCAGAACGAGAAATGGACTTATCTGTGTAGCTCAAAGCAGTTTCCGGATAGTAGAATTCAACGTCCTTTTCCGGAAACTGACTGCGAAGTCTTGTGAGGGTGTCAAAAATAAAAGAAAGCTTCTTGTTATCGACGACGTGAAAGGCTTCGAATTTCAGGTGTGGCTCCAAGCGTGAATTGGCAATTCTCGAAACGACATCGTCGTAGGTGTCGTCGTTGCTCGATATCCAGAAAAGAACTCCAGTATCCCGGTTCCGCGTAACCCCCCTAAAGCTCGCGAGCTGGCTCGCTTTTAGCTCTGAGCTTCTGTAGCACTCTAGTGTTTGCGCCAAATCTAGAGCGTGTGCCTTGAAGGTTTCCTTTGGGTTGGTCTTGTACGCATCTTCTGTGTGCTTAACAGAAACGATGATACTCTCGACTATATTGCTCTCAAGCGGGCTCTTGTAGCAATGAAGAAAGTCGATCCCATGGGTTTCGCGCTTACCTTTCTTTGATTCTTGTCTGGCGTGCTTAGTAGGCTTAACGCAGGGGAGTGTTTGGGTCTCCGGTAGTTCGTGCCAACCGATGAGGGAGAAGAAGTTTTCGGCTATGTTCTCGCCAATCTCTCCGATCTTCTTGGATTTTTCACCCATATTCGTTCCTGGTCAGGGTTGGTGGACTAAGAAGTCGCGCTAACGAATAGCGTTTATCTGCCGCGCCCGTGCGTTTGAGTCGAAGAGCCGGCGTTGAACGCGGCGGATAAACCTGGTTGGACTGAACCGCTGGCACGACGGTTAATTGGGAGGATAAATACGCCGGCTTAGGGAACCCTGTCAAGGTCGGGCGGCGGTGAGTGTAGAGGGAACGGCCGGCGCGGATGAAATGGCTTCGAAGCCTAGGGGCGCATGGCCCGATCCAAAGGTCAATGCCAGATTGGATGCGGTGGTTTTCCACGACCGTTCGTGAGCGCGGGCAAGCCGCTTCCCGGGCGTTTCCCTGCCCTTTTTTCGAATGGCTGGGCAACCCCACCGCGCTGCCGTCAACAGACGTCCAACGCCTTGAAAAACAGGATGCGCCGGGCCGATGGTCGGCTGGCGAGAGCCAGGCAGAAGTCGTCCAGCATCCAGCCATACAGGCGCCATTCGGCCACTGATCCGAGTTCCTCGGGCAGTGCGGCGTAGGCGGAGAAGTCCTCGGCGAGTTCGACCCGCGGCAAACCCAGCGCAATACCACGCCCGACCGCTTTGACCAGGGCTTCCTTGGCGGTCCAGTATTTCCGAAAATCCATGGCCTGTTGCGCCGCATCGGTTCGCCGCCAGCGGTCGCGCTCCCGTTCCGACAAGCAGTAATCGGCGATGCGTTGCCAATCCCGCCCGGGCGCGGGTTTTTCGATGTCGATGCCCAGTACCTTGTCACAGGCGAAGCCCAGCACGGCCAGTCGATCCGTGTGGGATACGTTGAACACCAAACCCTCGTCTTCCCGGGTTGCCGCCAGCCGCGGCTTGCCATGAGCGTTACTGGCCAGCCGGATGGCCCGTGGTTCGCACTGGAGATACCGGCCCAGCAGGCGGCGCAGCAAGCCGCGGGTCCACAGGTAGCCCCGACGCGCCCCGGGATGCACACAATAAAAAGGGTAGAGTAGAGAGCAGGTCACCCATCGCGGCAGCCGTGGCTTATCTGTTGGCCGCCCCTTTCGTCTGGCGGTGTCTAAATATCCTCGACATGGCTGTGACTCCCTGCCCTCCCTCATCAAACCGTGCATGCGGTTCTCCCGCACACGGCTTTCCGATGTTCTTCACACCAAGGCATGCGCCGTTTCTTGCTTGGCCTTGGTGTAGAGCTTCCTCTGTAGTGTCCTGATCGCACCCGGGGTTAATAGCGACATGGCCATCCCCTGATCCTCCACTCTTTGGTTGCGTGAACAAAGTAGGGTCCGCACCCTTCGCTTCGCTCTTCCCTCGACCGAGGGTTGTGTGGTCCCAAGGTCTCCAGCGGTACTATGAACCCCTCCGACTGCCGTGGCGGGCGACGGCGCTTTCGTTGCCTTATACGCCGGCGTCGGTGGCCTCTCCCCACCTCCCGTCACGGATCTCCAGCACTGGACAGAGAAATCTTCAAGAACATGCCGCCCCGGCTACCCCGAGAGACGGTGACCATCACTTCCGTTCTTCCAACGGTCACCCAGCGGCCTTCCCCTTCTGACCACAGGGTCGGCGTCTCCAACTTTGTTTACGAGGTTACCTCTGGGTTCACTGGCGTTACGGCCTGCCCTTTTGCTGGGGGGAAACTCACGACCCCTGGTTACCAAGACGCCGCTTCCTCATGCTACCGAGGCGTACGGACAACTCCCCGGACGGGACTTTAACCCGCTGGGCTTACTGTTGTTACTGCGAACGGTCAGACACGATATTCGAGGGACTATGCGATGCACTCGATGCTGCGGGCAAACACTTCCGGGCCGACCATTTCGGCCACCTGATCCGCGCCGTCGGGCGAGTTGCAGGGCGATATGGCCGACGCCTGCTCGAAATCCAAGATCCGGGGCATGGGCTCGGCCCAGCCCTAATCGAGCACGGTGTATTCGGCATACTTGCCCTGATCGCCGCCCAGCCCGCCATTTGGTCAACAGATGTCCAACGCCTGAAAAAACCGGATGCGCCGGGCTGATGGTCGGCTGGCGAGAGCCAGGCAGAAATCGTCCAGCATCCAGCCATACAGACGCCAATCGGCCACTGATCCCAGTTCCTCTGGCAGTGCGGCGTAGGCGGAGAAGTCCTCGGCGAGTTCGACCCGCGGCAAACCCAGCGCAATACCACGCCCGGCCGCTTTGACCAGGGCTTCCTTGGCGGTCCAGTATTTCCGAAAATCCATGGCCTGTTGCACCGCATCGGTTCGCCGCCAGCGGTCGCGCTCCCGTTCCGACAAGCAGTAATCGGCGATGCGTTGCCAATCCCGCCCGGGCGCGGGTTTTTCGATGTCGATGCCCAGGGCTCTGTCTCGGGCAAAGCCCAGCACGGCCAGCCGATCCGTATGGGATACGTTGAATACCAAACCCTCGTCTTCCCCGGTTGCCGCCAGCCGCGGCTTGCCATGAGCGTTACTGGCCAGCCGGATGGCCCGTGGTTCGCACTGTAGATACCGGCCCAGCAGGCGGCGCAGCAAGCCGCGGGTCCACAGGTAGCCCCGACGCGCCCCGGGATGTACATACTGATCCGCCCGGTGTCGATCCTCCGCGTCCAGCCATCCACGGCAGATGGCGTCGTTGATGGCAGGGTTCTCGGTATCCAGCCGCAACAACCAGACGTGGATTTCATCCGGTTCCGGCAGCGGCATGCTGCTCCCGCCATCGCCAAGCAGTGTCTGGGGGCTATTCTCGGGGAATTCCGCCGCGCTGCCTGCCCAGCAAGAAAAACGATTCAGATTCATCACGAAACATTCGACAATAGGGCGGCATCTACCAAGAGGTGCGCGGAAAACTCCCATTAACACGCTATGGATGGATGAGCAGGTAAAGGTTCATTTGAAATCCCCTCACCCCAGCCCTCTCCCCGGAGGCGGGAGAGGGAGTTGATGTATCTTTACCTGCTCATTTCTCTATCCATAACACCACAGCCACCCCACCATGACCACACCTTCACAGGATAGGGCCCGGCTCGGGGCCGTCATCGGCCTGCTGATGCTGGGCGTCTGGATCGTACACGGCTTTCTGGTGCCCCTGGCCTGGGCGGTAGTGCTCGGTCTGACCACCTGGCCATTGTACGTCGCCCTGCAGCGCCGCT
>Ga0194120_10006155_pt1 | contig 17146 bp, 14 predicted proteins | sample TA2MahCa65mmetaG_FD_148642 | JGI IMG/M metagenome (GOLD analysis project Ga0194120, IMG submission 148642) | Freshwater microbial communities from Lake Tanganyika, Tanzania - TA2015019 Mahale Deep Cast 65m | ecosystem: Environmental > Aquatic > Freshwater > Lake | place: Tanzania: Lake...
GTTCGCGATCGGTCACATCCGCGTTTTTCTGCCACGATCCGGCGCCAGGATCTCGCTACGATCGCTGGCGAGATGCAGTGGCAAGGCAAGAACGCCGACACGATCTTCACGAGCCTGGTGGCGGCGGTCGCCGTGGTGTTCGCCCTGGCTTTCGAGATCCGCGAGAGCATGGTGGGCCGGGCCGACGAACCATTGTCGCTGGCCGACCTGCAGCCCTGCTGCGAGAGCGCTTCGCCGCGGCCCGCCCGCCTCTTGCGCTTCGCCGTCGCCCCGCTCTTGACTCCCGGCATCGCGCTGTCTGGCCTGCCCGCTTTCGGGCGGTACCTGGCAGGCCGCATCGGCCGGCCGGTCGAGACGGTCAACTGCCGGACCTTCGCCGAGATAGAGGCGCAGATCAGGCTCGGGGAGGCCGACGTCGCGTTTCTGGGGAGCGGTCCCTTCGTGACCGGTCGCGAGGAGTTCGGACTGGTGCCGCTCGCGGTACCCGTGGTGGCCGGTTCGGCCACCGGCCGGACGTACCTCGTGGTGCCCGAGGACGGCCCGGTGCGAGGCTGGGCCGATCTGCGCGGCAAGGTCATGGCTTTCACCGACTCGCTGTCCAGTTCGGGCAAGCTGGTACCCACGTTCGCCCTGACCGGGCTCGGGGCGACTCCGGACGGCTTCTTCAGACGGGTCGTCTACACGCACGGCGTCATGCACTCCATCAAGGCGGTCGCGCACGGGCACGTCGACGGGGCCAGCGTGGACGGCGCGGTCTTCGATGCCGCGGTCCGCCAGGATCCGTCCTTCGGGCGGCGGCTGCGCGTCGCATGGCGGTCGGCCGCGTTCGGCAACGGTCCGGTCGTGGTCGACGGGCGGATGCCGGGCGACCACCGGGCGCGGATCGCCGCGGCGCTCACCGGGATGCGCGCCGATCCCGCCGGCCGGCAGGCGCTCGCCAGGCTCGGCCTCGACGGGTTCGAGCGCTTCGAGCCCCGCGCCTACGACGCGCTGGCCGCCATGGTGCCGAGGCGGAGGCCGCGATGAGGAGCTTTCGCGCCAAGCTGACGCTGCTCTTCGGAGTGGGCCTCCTGGTCTTCGGTATGCTGGCCGATCACCGCGCGAAGGACGAGCTGCGCAACGCCCTGGCGGCCAAGCTGGAGCGGCGCGGCGTGGCGATCGCCCGCGACGTGGCGGCCTTCGCCCGGGACGCGGTCTCGACCGGCGACGAGTTCGCCCTGGTGCGGATCCTGGAGCGGACCCGCGCCAACAACTCCGACGTGCGTTACATGCTGGTCATCGACCCCCAGGGCCGCGTCCTGGCCAGCACGTTCGGCTCGGCGCTCCCGAAGGGCTTGCTGGCGGCCAATTCGCTCTCCCCCGACGAGCCGTGGCGCTTGAAGCGCTTCGCCACCGAGGAGGGGGTGGTGCGGGACATCGCGGCGCGCGCGCCCGAGGAGAGCGGGACCGTGCGCATCGGCATGTCCGATCAGAGCCTCGTGGCCGCGCTCGCCGACTACTCGGCGACCCTCAGCCTGAGCCTGGCCGTCATCGTGGCCACGGGCCTGCTCATGGCATTCGGCCTGGCAGGTGTCCTGACCTGGCCGCTCTTCGAACTCATGGCGGCCGTGCGATCGGTGGCGAGCGGCAACCTGCGGGAGACCGTCGCATCGCCCGGCCGCGACGAGATAGGTGAGCTCGCGGCCGAGTTCAACGCGATGACCCGGGCACTCGAGGACAAGGAGGCGACCCGGCAGACCCTCGTCGAGAAAGTGATCACCATCCAGGAAGAAGAGCGCAAGCGGATCGCACGGGATCTGCACGACGATCTGTCGCAGTCGCTGCTGTATGTCCACATGCGGCTGGAGGAACTCGGGACGCGCCTCGGGAAGGTCGATGCGACGAGCCGCTGGGTACTGGGCGAGGCGCGGGACGTGCTCGGGAAGTCCCTGGGGCAGATGCGGCGCATCATCGGCGACTTGCGCCCCACCATCCTCGACGAACTCGGCCTGGTGGCCGCGTTGCGCTGCCACGCGGAATCCCACCTCAGACCGGTAGGCTGCGAACTGGCCATGGACGCCGACGGCGCCACGGGCCGGTTGCCGCCGGTGGTGGAAGTCGCGGTCTTCCGCATAGTGCAGGAGGCCGTCAACAACATCGCCCGCCATTCCGGGGCGCGCCAGGCCACCATCTGGCTCCGCATCGACCCCGACCGGGTGGCGGGCCGCGTCACCGATGACGGGTCCGGGATGGCGCCTGGCGCCCACGCGCCGCAAGGGGCGGAGGGCACGGGATTCGGCTTGCAGGGGATGATCGAGCGGGCAGGCCTGCTCGGAGGAAGCCTGACGATCGAGCCGGCCGCCGACGGCGGGACGACGGTGAGCTTCCAGGTACCGCTGGCAGCGAGGAGGAACGGATGAGCGACAAGGCGATTCGCGTGGTGCTGATCGACGATCACCGCCTGGTTCGCGAGGGCCTCAAGGCCCTGCTGGCGATGCAGGGGGGCGTGGATGTGGTCGGGGAAGCGCCCGGGGGCGAGACGGGCATCGCCCTCGTCCAGGAAGTCCAGCCCGACGTGGTGCTGATGGACGTCAGCATGCCGGGGATGAGCGGCATCGAGGCCACCGAGGCGATCCGCCGGGTAGCACCCGAGGTGCGCGTGCTGGCCCTGACGATGCACGAGAGCCCGGAGTATTTCGCTCGCATGCTCGATGCGGGAGCGGCCGGCTACGTCCTCAAGGGAGCCAGTTCCGAGGAACTTGTGACCGCCATCCGCTCGGTCTGGCTCGGCGGCCTGTACGTGTCGGCGGGTGTCGCGGCCTTTCTGGCCCGCTTGCCGCCCGCCGCGCAGGCGGCCGGCGCGCCGCAGGTTCCCCGCGCCGATGCCGCTTTGACGGCCCGGGAAGAGGAGATCCTCGACCTCCTGGCCGAGGGCCTGCGGAACCTCGAGGTCGCCGAGCGGCTCCAGGTCTCGGTCAGCACCGTCGGCAGCCACATGGCCAACCTGGTCAGGAAGCTGGGTCTGGAAAACAGCCGGCAACTGGTCCTGCATGCGATGCGCCGGAGGTTTTCGGGGGACCCGCCCTAGCGGCCAGGGTGGGGCCGGCCTCCGTGCCGGCTGGCGACCGTGGCGTCTAAACCGGGTGGGGCCGGCCTCTGTGCCGGCTGGCGACCGTGGCGTCTAGACCGGATGGGGCCGGCCTCCGTGCCGGCTGGCGACCGTGGCGTCTAAACCGGGTGGGGCCGGCCTCTGTGCCGGCCTCATGGCCTGAATTCCCCGCCCGATCGGTGACGCTCGCCGCTGCCGGAGAACGCCCGGTCGGCGCAAGATCGAGCCCATGACAGCCGACACCGGCAGCGTCGTCCGGCGCCTGGTCGGCGAGGGCCGTGGCGAGGCGGCGCTGCAGCTCGCGTCCGCGGCCTTCAAGGCCGGCAAGTTCAGGGAGGCCGAGGCGATCGCCCAGGCGGCCCTGGATGCCGGCTATCTGACGCACCACGTGTACTATTTCCTGGCCGCCTGCGCCCGGGCCACGCGGCGGCCCGAACTCGCCGTCGACATGGCGCGGGTCGGCATCGCGCTCGACCCGGCCCCGGACCCGGCCCGGCGGGAGCTGGGCGCTGCGCTCCTGGAACTCGGTCGCGGCGACGAGGCTGCCGCCGTGCTCGAAGCCGTGCCGCCGGCAGCCCGGGATCGCCTCACCCGCGAGCGCCTGGGTCTCGCTTACGCCGTGGCGGGGCAACGCAACTCGGCACGAGCCGTGTTCAAAGCCCTGCTGGCCGAGGACCCCGGCGACGAGCGCGCCCGCGAGGCCCTGCTGCGCCTGGCGCCGCGCCCGGCCGGGCAGGCACTGGACGCGATTCGATCCCGCCTGTCGGGAGACGCCGGAATCGTCTTCGATCGGCTGCGCGAAGGCCCGTGCACCGAGGCGGAGCTGGGAGCGGCCCTGGCCGCCGCCGGCCGGCGCAAGGTTCTGCTCAAGGCGATCGTTCGGGATCTCGCGGAGCGCACCCGCGCGGGCGGAGTGCCGCTGGTCGTCGTGGAGGGCGACCGGGTGCGCCTCGATCTGGGCGTGCTCGACATCGCTCCCGAGTTCACGGGCGTTCCGGTACTCGACGTGTCCCCTGCAAGAGGAGTTTGAGATATGACCCAAGCCGCTGCCGCCCAGACCACCGGGGTCCCGGCCACTCCCACGCGGGAGGATCGCTTCGTGGCCGAGTCGATCATCCGGGCCCTCAAGCTCGGCAACGTGCCCGTCCGGGGCATCGACCGCATCGTCGTCGGACGCGACCGCGAGATAGAGCAGCTCAAGCGGGATCTCGACTACACGGCCGGCGGCGGCGGGGGCGTCAAGTTCTTCTGCGGCGACTACGGCTCGGGCAAGACCTTCATGTGCAGCCTGGTCCGCGAGGCCGCGTGGGCGCGCAACATGGTGGTCTCGGTCGTGGATCTGGGCCGCAACGCGTCGCTCGCGAAGTTCGAGAGCATCTACCACCACGTGCTCATGGGCCTCCGCACCCGCGAGTTGCCGTCGGCGCCGGCGTTCGACTACATCGTGCAGCAGTGGCTGTACCGCCTGGAGCAGGCGGTGCAGGACGAGCACGGCCTCGATCCGCTGGTGGACGAGGATCGCGAGCAGATCGCCAAGCAGGTCGAGAAGCGCATCAACGCCCACCTGGCCGAGGTCAGCATCTTCGACTCGTCGTTCGCCAACGCCTTCCGCGGCTACTACGCCGCCACGTTGCGCGGCGATCAACTGGTGGCCGACGCGGCCCTGGGCTGGTTGCGCGGCGAGGCCAACATCCCGACCGAGCTCAAGAGCAAGTTCCACATCAAGGGCGGCGTGAACCGCGACAACGCCTTCGCGTTCCTCAAGGCCATGGCGACGCTGATCTGCTCCATCGGCTACGCCGGGCTCGTGGTGATCTTCGACGAGACCGAACTGGTGCGCAGCGTGGGTCGCGCCGACATGCGCCAGGGTGCCTACGAGAACATCAAGCACCTGCTGGATCGCACCGCCCAGGGCGATCTCTCCCGCTGCTACTTCGTCTTCGCCGGCACCGAGGTGGTCTTCTCCGACGAGCAGAAGGGCATCCCCAGCTATCCGGCGCTTTTCGATCGCATCCGGCCGCGCCACCAGAAGATCGCCGACCGCTCGGTGCAGGAGGTGCGCAGCCCCGTGCTTGTGCTGGAGGGCTTCAGCCGGGCCAGGCTGATCGAGGTGGCCCGCAAGGTGCGCGACATCCACGGCCTGGCCTACGAGTGGGAACCGGTCCACCGCCTCGCCGACGCGTTCCTGGAGGAACTCGCCGACTCCCTGACGATGCGCTTCGGCCAGGAGGCCCGCACCTTCCCGCGGGGCTTCCTCAAGCACCTGGTGGACATCCTCGACCTGTGCGAGCAGGACCCCACCTTCGATCCCCGCGCCGACCTGACTCTGCCCGACCGCGCCGTGGCCGCCATCAAGGAGGTCGAGGAGCATGAAGCGCACCTGCTCGACTTCTGATACTCGGTCCCGCAGGGCCCGAGCGATCTCCGACCTGCTCGGGCCGAAAGTAGCCCGCGGCATGGCTCTCCTCGGTCGGTTGCGTAAGGTAGCGCCGAAATCGGCCGCGCTGCCGGCCGAAGAACGCTCGGCGCCTGACAACCCCGTCATGCGCCTCCACCCCCTCCTGCGCGACCGCATCGCCGATAGGCTGGGCTGGTCCGATCTGCGGCCGGCCCAGAAGCTGGCGATCGCCCCCATCCTGGACGGCGCCAACACCCTGATCCTGGCACCCACCGCCGGCGGAAAGACCGAAGCCGCGTTTTTTCCCGTGCTCTCGTGCCTCCAAACCGACCGCCTCACGCCGGTCTCGGTGCTCTACCTCTCGCCCCTCAAGGCCCTGCTCAACAACCAGGATCCGCGCCTGCTGCGCCTGGCGGGCCTGGTCGATCGCACGGCCTTCCGCTGGCACGGCGACGTGACCGACGGCGCCAAGGAAGCATTCCTGCGCGATCCGGCCGACATCCTGCTGATCACCCCCGAGAGCCTCGAGGGCCTCTTCCTGTCGCATCTCGAGCGGGTCTTCGCCCGGCTGCGCTTCGTGGTGGTCGACGAGATTCACGCTTTCGCGGGCACCGATCGGGGCTCCCACCTGCTGGCGCTCATCGATCGGGTCGCCGGCTCGTGCGGCCGCGACATCCAGCGCATCGGCCTGTCGGCCACCGTCGGCAACCCGGCCGAGTTGCTGGCCTGGCTCTCGGGGGCAAGCGGCCGGCCGCAGGTGGTGGTAAACCCGCCCAGGGACGGCGTCAAGCGGTACTTCACGCTGCGCCATGTTTCGGAGGGCGACGCGGCGGCCATCGCTGCCGGGGCGGCGCCCTTCCTGCGCGGCCGCAAGACCATGTTCTTCGTCGACGCCCGCAAGACGGCCGAGGCCCTGCGGCCGCGCCTCGCGGCGCTGGGCCTGGCGGTGCAGGTCCACCACGCCAGCGTGGACAAGCGCTTGCGCGAGGCGGCCGAGGCGGCCGTGCAGCAGGAAGGCGCGACCTGCCTGCTGTGCACCAGCACGATGGAACTGGGCGTGGACGTCGGGGATGTGGACGCGGTGGTGCAACTGGGCGCCCCGCAGTCCGTGGCGTCGTACCTCCAGCGCATGGGCCGGAGCGGCCGGCGGGGCGCCCCCGGCCACATGGTGGTGCTGGCGGGCGACCGCGACGGCTTCCTGCGGGCGATCGCCCTGACCGAACTCGCGCGCCGCCGCTGGGTCGAACCGGTGCGCCTCGCCGACCGCGACTGGGCCGTGTACGTCCAGCAACTGCTCGTGCGCCTCCTGGCGCGCGGCGCGGCCGCTCCCGACGATCTCTACCGGCAGATCAAGGCGTGCGCGGCGTTCAAGGGAATCCGCCACGCCGAATTCGCCGCCGTCATCGACCACCTGGTCTCGCTCGACCTGGTGGAGCGCACGGGCGCCGAGCGACTGGGCGGCCGCGCGACCCGGCTGCGGCTGGGGTTCGCGGCCGAACGCGAGCTGGGCGGCCGCCAATGGGCGGCGTTGCGCTCGGTGTTCGAGGGCGGCGGGGCGCAGCTGGTCGTGTACTCCGACGGCGAGGCCGTCGGGACGGTCGATCGCGGCTTCGCATCGCGGCTCAAGGAGGGAGCGGAGTTCACGCTCGCCGGCCAGAACTGGCGGCCCGAGCGCATCGACTGGAGTTCCGCCCGCATCGACGTCGCGCCCGGCGCGGCCGGCGGGATGCCGTCATGGCGGGGAGCCGGCGGGGCGATCATGGCCGGCGCGGTGGCGCTCGAGATGCGCGGGTTGCTGGTCCAGGCCGAGTTCCCGGGTTACCTCGATCCGCCCGAGCGAGCCTACCTCGACCGGTTGCGGGCCGAAGCCGCGGAAGCCGGCCTGGCGCCCGGCAGCATCCCCGTGCAGGGCAGCTCCAACCGGCTGGATGGTCGCAGCAAGCGACTGACACTATGGACCATGGCCGGCGAGCGCGCCAATCGCGTCCTGGCCTTGCTGCTGGAGGCCGAACTGGGCGCCCGCAGCCATGCCGACTGGGAGCACGTGGCGCTGTCGGCCGCGGCGCCGGGCGGCAAGCTGGATCCGGCCGAACTCGCGGCTGTCATGACGCGCGTGGGCGCCGCGGGACTCACGCAGGCCGATCGCCGGGCGGTGATCGAGCGCCTGCCTACCGCCGGCGGCTCGCGGTTCTTGAAGTACCTTCCGCCCCGCTTCGCCGCGGAGGCCCGCGCCGCGGACCTGATCGACTTCGCCGAGGCCGAGGCCTTCCTCGCGATGCATCGCGTCAACCTGGTGGTCGCGGGCGCGCCGGATCGCGGTCCGCCTGTACCATCGAGGTCATGATCCAGGCAATCGCCCGCGAACTCTCGCTGTCCCCCGAGCAGGTGGCCAAGGTCGTCGACCTGCTCGACGCGGGCAACACGATCCCCTTCCTGGCGCGCTACCGGAAGGAGGCGTCGGGCGGCCTCGACGAAGTGGCGCTGCGGGAGGTGCAGGCGGCGCTCGCCCGGCATCGCAAGCTCGCGGAGCGGCGTGCCGAAATCGAGCGATCTCTGGCCGAACAGGGCGTCCTGACCGCCGACCTGAAGGCGCGTATCCGCGAAGCCGACAAGCTCGCGGTGCTCGAGGACCTCTACCTGCCCTTTCGTCCCAAGCGCCGCACCCGCGCCACCATGGCCCGAGACCGCGGGCTGGAGCCGCTATTCGAGCTGCTCCGGCGGCCGCCCGAAGCGTCGCCCGAGCAGGCGGCGGCTCGCTTCGTGGATCCGGCCAAGGAAGTGCCGGATGTCGCCGCGGCCCTCGCCGGCGCCCGGGACATCCTGGCCGAGCAGGCGGCCGAGGATCCGGAAGTCCGGGGCCGCGCCAGGCACCTGGCGCTCGGGCAGGGCGTCCTGGTGGCGGCCAGGGCACCCAAGGCGGACGATCCCCAGGGGAAGTACGCGCAGTACTACGCCTTCTCGGAAGCGGTGAATCGCATCCAGCCGCACCGCGTCCTGGCCTGCGACCGCGGCGAGGCCGAGAACGTCCTGAAGGTGGGCGTCGAGCTGCCCGACGATCGGCTGCTCGTCGTCATGCGCGAGCGATTCGGGGTGCGCAGCCCGCGCTGGCGCGAGGAGGTCGAGGCGGCGCTGGCCGACGGTTACAAGCGCCTGCTCCGGCCGGCGATCGAGCGCGAGGTCCGCGTGGCCCTCACCGAGCGGGCGCAGGCCCACGCCACCGGGGTCTTCGCGGCAAACGTCAAGGCGTTGCTGCTCCAGCCGCCGCTGCGCGGCAAGGTGGTCATGGGCATCGACCCGGGATTTCGCACCGGCTGCAAGGTCGTCGTCGTGGACGCGACCGGCAAGCCTCTCTTCGACGGGATCGCGATCTACCCCCACGAGCCGCAGAAGCAGTGGGCGCAGGCGCTCCAGACGATCCGGGATCTGATCGCCCGGCACTGCGTGGCGGTCGTGGCGATCGGCAACGGCACGGCCAGCCGCGAGACCGAGGTTCTGGTGGCCGAGGCGATCGCCGGCACGCCGGTCAAGTACGCGCTGGTGTCGGAAGCCGGCGCGAGCGTCTATTCGGCCTCCGAGGTCGCCCGCGAGGAGTTCCCGCACCTCGACGCGACCCAAAGGGGCACGCTGTCGATCGCCCGCCGCCTGCAGGATCCGCTGGCCGAACTGGTCAAGATCGATCCGCAGGCCATCGGCGTCGGCCTCTACCAGCACGACCTGGACCAGAAGGCCCTGGCCGCCGCCCTGGACGCGGTCGTGGAAGACGCGGTCAACCACGCGGGCGTCGATCTCAACACGGCATCCTGGCCCCTCCTGACGCGGGTGGCGGGGGTCGGCAAGAAGGTGGCGCGGGAAATAGTCGGCCACCGCGAGGCCGCGGGCGCCTTCCGCTCCCGCGCCGACCTCCGCAAGGTCAAGGGCCTCGGGGACAGGACCTTCGAGCAATGCGCGGGTTTCCTGCGCGTCCCGGGCGGCGCCGAACCGCTTGACAACACCGCGATCCATCCCGAATCGTACCCCGCGACCCGCACCCTCCTCGGGAGGCTGGGCCTGGATCCGCGGCGGCCCGACCCAGCGGCGCTCCGCCGCGCCGACCCCGCGAAAATGGCTCCGGAGCTGGGTATCGGCGTCCCGACCCTGCGCGACATCCTGGCCAACCTGGAAAAGCCGGGCCGCGACCCCCGGGAGGATCTGCCGGCCCCTCACCTGCGCCACGACGTCTTGAAACTCGCGGATCTCAAGCCCGGGATGCGCCTGACCGGCACCGTCCGCAACGTCGTGGATTTCGGCGCCTTCGTGGATATCGGCGTGAAGAACGACGGCCTGGTCCACGTCTCCGAACTGGCGGAGCGCTTCGTCAAGAACCCCCTGGAGGTCGTCTCGGTCGGCGACGTCATCGAGGTCGAGGTGCTAGGGGTGGACGAAGCCCGACAACGCTTGTCGCTGAGCCGCAAGCGCGCCCTGGGCGGCGGATCGGGCTGAGTTGACTCGGATTGTGCTTCAGTCTAGTCTAAGACTAGTCTGAACAGGAGGTGGCCCATGCGGGAAGTGGGGGCCTACGAGGCCAAGACGCACCTTCCCAGGTTGCTCGAAGACGTTCGCAAGGGCGAGACCATCGTCATCACCAAGCACGGCGTTCCGGTCGCCCATCTGGTGCCGCCGCCGGCCAGCCGGCGCCGGACCATCGCGGAGCTGCAGCGAGACATGGAGGCGTTGCGCAGAGAAGTCGGCCCCATCGGAATTCCCATCCGGGACTTGATCGAGGAAGGGCGCCGCTACTGATGCCGTTCGTGATCGACGCGTCGACGGTGCTGGCCTGGACGTTCCTCGACGAGGCGAGCGAGCGGGCGAGGGCGATCGTGGAGCGCCTGGAAGACGACACTGCCGAGGCGCCGGCGGTCTGGCCGGTCGAGGTCGCCAATGCCCTGCTGGTCGCGGAGCGCCGCGGGCGCCTGTCTCACTCCGAGATGGTGAGCGCCGGCGCCGCCGTCTCCGAACTCGCGGTGAAGGTCGAAGGGGCCCACTTCCCGGACGTTCTCCAGTCCACCCTGGCGGTGGCCCGCCGGCATGCGCTGTCCGCCTACGACGCCTCCTACCTGGAACTCGCCTCCCGCCGCAATCTTCCCCTGGCGACGCTGGATCGCCGCCTCGAGACCGCCGCCCGGGCTGCCGGCATCGCCCTGCTGTAGGCGGCGCTCGCGTTTCGCGCTTGCGGCCGGCCCTCTGGAGCCTGGGGGCGGAAAGCGACGCGCGAAAGGACCCGGTGCCATACCGTCGCCCCGGCGAAAGCCGGGGCCTAGCCAGCGCAGCGCCAAACCCCTTCCATTTTGACCTGACTGCCGCTTACGTCCGCGGTCTAGAGGTCGCCTGATAGGTCCTTCCAATCAGGGTTCATCTGCTCGATGAGAGCGATCTTCCAGCTCCGCCGCCACTCCTTCAGGGCCTTCTCCCGCCCGATCGCGGCGAGCATCGAGTCATGGCGCTCGTACCAGACCAGGTTGCGCACGCCATGCCTCTTCGTGAAGCTCTCGGCGACCCCGTTCCTGTGCTCCCAGATGCGCCCGGGCAGATTCGCGGTCACGCCGACGTAGAGCGTCCCGTTCCGGCGGCTCGCCAGGATGTAGACGCAGGGCTCTCGGCTGAATGTCATTTCTGGCCTCACATGACGGGGGCGTCACTCTGGCTAGGCCCCGGCTTTCGCCGGGGCGACGTTGTGTGCGCAGCGTAGTAGCATAGATTAGCGTATCACACGCCGTGGGGTGCGCTGCCCTCGGCGACTGCCCGTCCGGTAGCCCCTACGTACTGGCCGGAGAACTACGGAAGTAGGCTGGCCACGGGCTGCTAAACTGGTCTCATGACGCAGCATCTCGCCACCCGCCCCCTCATGGTCGCCGCCGCGCGGCGCGAGCCTGTTACGAGGGCGCCGGTCTGGATCATGCGGCAGGCCGGCCGCTACTTGCCCGAGTACCGGGCCATCCGTGAGAAGCACGGCTTCATGGAGATGTGCAAGACGCCGGAGCTGGCGGCGGAGGTCAGCCACCAGCCGATCGAACGCCTCGGCGTGGACGCGGCGATCATCTTCTCCGACATCCTGATCCCGCTCGAGGCCATGGGCTTGCCGGTGGAGTTCACGGAGAAAGGCCCCAAGCTAGCCCAGCCCATCCGGAGCGTGGCCGACGTGGTGGGCCTGCGCATCCCGGAGCCGGCCGAGGACATGCCCTTCGTGGCCGAGGCCATCCGCATCCTGGGCCAGCGCCTGGCTGGCAAGGTGCCCATCATCGGCTTCTCGGGCGCCCCCTTCACCCTTGCCTCGTACGCGGTGGATGGCGGCGGCAGCAAGGATTACGCCCAGTCCAAGAAGCTCATGGTGACCGAGCCCAAGGCCTTTGGCCTGCTGCTCGACAAGCTCGCCGAGACCATCGCCCGCTCGCTCGAAGCCCAGGTCAAGGCCGGCGCCAGCCTCGTGCAGATCTTCGACTCGTGGGGCGGCGTCCTGTCCGAGAGCGCCTACCGGGAGTTCGCGCTGCCGGCCACCCGCAAGGCCGTCGAGATGACGCGGACCCGCACAGGCGTGCCCATCATCTACTACCTGGGCGGCGGTCCGCACCTGCTGACCCCGAGCGTCCGCACCGGCGCGGACGTGCTGTCGGTGGACTGGCGGCTGGATCTGGGCAAGGTGCTCGATCGCCACGGCAAGAAGGTGGCGGTGCAGGGCAACCTCGACCCCACGCTGCTTTACGCCGATCCGGCGCGCATCCGCGCCGAGGTGGCGAAGATCCGGGCGAGCGTGGCCGGCCGGCCAGGCCACATCTGGAACCTGGGCCACGGCATCCTGCCGGACATCCCGGTGGAGCATGCCCGGGCCTTCGTCGAGGCGGCGCGTGGCGACTGAGTTCACCGTCCCGCGGGACCTGGTCTGGAAGTACGACGTCCCGGGCCCGCGCTACACCAGCTATCCCACGGTACCCGAGTGGTCGGCCGAGTACGCCGCCGGGGACGCGATCGCCTCGCTGCAGGCCAACGCCGCCCAGCGCCGGGGCGTGCCGCTCTCGCTGTACGTGCACGTGCCGTTCTGCACCAAGCTCTGCTACTACTGCGGCTGCAACATCCACCTGACTCGCGACGACGCCCTGGTCGAGCGCTACCTCGACGCCGTCGCGACCGAACTGGCGCTGGTGGCCGAACACGTGGACGGGGCCCGGCGGATCGTGCAGATCCACTGGGGCGGCGGGACGCCCACGCACCTGAACCCGCGCCAGATCGAGCGGCTATTCGGGATCCTCACCGGGCGCTTCGGGCTGGCCGCGGATGCCGAGATCTCGCTGGAAGTCCATCCCAACGTCACCACTCCGGACCACATGCGCACCCTGGCGAGCCTGGGCTTCAACCGCATCAGCATGGGCGTGCAGGATTTCGATCCGACCGTCCAGCAGGCCATTCACCGCATCCAGCCCTTCGAACTGACCCGCGATCTGGTGGATCTGGCTCGGGAACTCAAGTTCCAGAGCGTCAACCTCGACCTGATGTACGGCCTGCCGCACCAGACCGCGCCGCGCTTCGCGGACACTCTCGAGAAAGTCGGTCGCATCCGGCCGGATCGCGTGGCGCTGTTCAACTACGCGCACCTCCCGAGCGTCTACCCGCACCAGAAGGCCTTCAAGGAACTGCCGACCCGCGACCAGAAGCTCGACCTGTTCGAACTCGCGATCGCCTACTTCACCGGCCAGGGCTACCAGTACATCGGGATGGACCACTTCGCCCTGCCCGAGAACGAACTGTCCCGCGCCCGCGCCGACCGCACGCTGCGCCGCAACTTCATGGGCTACACGACCTGCGCCGACAGCGACCTCCTGTCGCTGGGCATGTCGGCCATCAGCGACCTGGATGGCGCGTTCTACCAGAACGAGCGGAAGCTCCCCGGCTACTTCGAAGCGCTGGACGCCGGCCGCCTGCCGGTGATCCGCGGCATGGACGTGTCGCCGGACGATAAGCTGCGCCGCGAGGTGATCTACACGCTGGCCTGCCACGGCTGGCTCGACAAGGAGGCCGTGGCGGCGCGGCACGGCATCGCGTTCGACACCCACTTCGCCCCCGAACTGGCCGATCTCCGGCCGCTCGCCCAGGACGGCCTGGTGGCGCTTGAACCCGGCCACATCCAGGTGCTGCCGCGAGGCCAGGTGCTCATCCGCAATGTCTGCATGGTCTTCGACGCCTACCTCCGCAACAAGCCCGAGAAGGCCCGCACGTTCTCCCGGACGGTGTAGATGTCCCGCGCCGTCGTCCTGCTGCAACTCGGCGGCCCGGACACGCCAGAGGCGATCGAGCCCTTCCTGGCCAATCTCTTCGCCGATCCCTACACCATTCCCCTGCCGTGGTGGCTCAAGCCGTTCCAGCCGCGGCTGGCGCGCGTGGTCGCGAAGCGGCGCGCGCCCCTGGTCGCCGATCTGTACCGGCACATGGGCGGCGCCTCGCCGATCCTGGCCAACACGGTGGCCCAGGCGCGCGCCCTGGAGGCCGAACTGGCCTGCCGCGGCGCGAGCGTGCCCGTGCACGTCGCTATGCGGTGCTGGCACCCCCTCACCGAGCACGTGGTGGATAACCTCCTGGCCGCAAGGGCGCGGGAGGTCACGCTGCTGCCGCTCTATCCGCAGGAATCCAGCGCCACCACCGGCTCCGCGGTGGCGCGCTTCGAAGAGGTCTCGCGGGAGCGCGGCGCACCCTGGGAGATCAGGGTCGCTCGCTCGTATCCGGTGGAACCGGGCTACGTGGCGGCCATTCGCGAGACCGTGCACGAAGCGCTGGCGCGGTTCGAGAATCCCGGGCAGGCGGTCATCCTGTTCTCGGCGCACAGCCTGCCGATGGTCATCGTCGCGGCCGGCGATCCCTACCCGGAGCAGATCGCCGCTACCCGGGCCGCGGTGGAGGCCGGCTTGGGCTTGCCCAACCGGACCGCCCTGTCGTTCCAGAGCCAGGCCGGGCCGGTCAAGTGGCTGGGGCCCACCACCCACGACGCCATCTCCGCGCTCGCCGGCCAGGGAGTGCGGGATCTCCTCCTCGTACCGCTCGGTTTCGTCTCCGAGCACCTGGAGACCCTCTACGAGATGGACGTCCTGTACGGCGAGCACGCCAGGTCGCTCGGCATGCGGTTCGAACGGGCCGCCGCGCCGGGCACGCACCCGGCTTTCATCGGGGCCCTGGCCGACGTCGTCGCCCGTCATGTTTGAAGCCGATTAAACCTTCCAAAAGCGATCGTCAATTCGCACAAGCCGCGAATTTCCGGCGGGGAAAATGAGGACGTAGGTAAGTATCCAGGCGGGAGGTAGTGAGGGTGAGAATCGGCGAATCCGGCTCGACCAGCAAGCTCGGCGCCACGCCGCGTCCGGCCGTGTCTCCGACGCGTCCGCTCGACCCGAAGGTGGTCGAGACGTCCACCCTCCTCAAGGACAAGGCCATCGCCGCGGGCAGCACTATTTACAACGCCTTCGACAAGGTCGTGCACGATCCGAAACTGGCCACCGGCATCGTGATGTCGGCCGGCGCCGCCTTCGCGGTGGCCGACAAGCTCAACCAGATGCGCTCGAGCGGCCAGACGCTGAGCACGGGCGGCAAGGTCCAGAACGCCGGCAACGTGCTCTTCCCCCTCGCCGGAGCCATCGCGACCGCCACGGGCCAGACCGAGGTCGCCAACGTCGCCAACAAGGCCGACGCGGCCAACCGTGGCCTCAAGAAGACGCAGGAAGCCCAGAAGAACATCAGCGACGGCATCAAGGCGCTCAACACGGTGCGCGACGGCGCCGCCCCGGCAGCCGATGCCGCCAAGACCGCCCAGGGCCTGAGCAAGCTCGGCAAGGTCGCCGCCGGCGCCGACGTGGCGCGGGGCGTCATCAGCGGCGTGCAACTCTACGACGACGTCAGCAAGATCATCGACAATCCCGCGGTCCTCAAGGATCCCAAGTTCGCGCTCAAGACCGCGTACGACACGCTGGGGACCGCCAACGGCGCCCTCGCCGCCGCGAAACTGGCCGGCAAGACCGGCCTGGTCGGGAAGCTCAACCCGGTCACGGGCCTGGCGTTCTCGGCCGCCGGCGTGGCCTCGAACGCGATCGACATCAAAGAGAACGGCCTCAACCTCAACAACGGCCTGGGCCTTGCCTCGAATGCCCTGGATCTCGCCGGCAACGCGATGATCATGAGCGGCGTGGGCGCCCCGGTCGGCATGATCCTCAAGGGCGTGGGCGCCGGCATCGCGGTGGCGCAACTGGCCGTCCAGAACTGGGACACCATCAAGGAAGTCGGCGCGAAGGTCGGCACGGCAGTGTCCTCGGCCGCCTCGGCGGTGGGCGGCGCGGTCGCCGACGGCGCCAAGGCCGTCGCGAGCACCGTCTCGAACGTCGCGAGCAGCGCGCTCAGCGGCGCCAAGAACATCGCCTCGAAAGTATTCTCCGGCTGGTGACGATAACCCTCCTGACGGAGGTAGGGTTTGTCACTAGACCTGGTCGTGTCGCCCGGTCCTCGTAGGGCCAGGGTACGCAAGCTCGGCCGGCTGCCGGCGTCCATGGCGCTGGACGTGCCGGCCCTGCCGCGCGATCGGCTCGAACTCGGGCAGATGCCGCCCGCTCCGGCGATCGATCCCAAGCTGGGCGAGAAGGTCCTGACGTCGGCCGCCGCGGCCGCCACCACGGCGGACAAGGTCGCCACCGGCCAGGCCAGGCCCGGCACGCGGGCCGCCGGCGTGGCGCAGGCGGTGATACCCGTCGCGACTGCCATCGCCGAGGCCTCGGGCGACAAGGATGCCGTCGCGGTCGTCAAGAACACCGCCGATGCCTCGACCGCCGTCGTTCACCTCCAGGGCGCCGGGAGCCACTTCGTGCAGGCGGCCGAGAAGATTCGCGCCGGCGCGGCGCCGGTCGCCGGCGCCACGTCTTCGGCGGCGTCGGGCGCAAACGCTCTGTCGAGCTTCGGGCGCCTCGCCGCCGGCCTGGAAGTCACGCGCGGCGTCCTGGTGGCGCCGCAACTCGCCGAGCAGGTCAAGCTCGTGGCCGACGACCCGGCGGTCCTGAAAAACCCGGGCTTCAGCCAGTCCCTGGCAGGAAACTCCATCGCCGCGGCCAACGGCTTCATCGGCGCCGCCCGCCTGTTCAACCGCACGGGCTTCGCGGCCAGGCTCTCGCCATGGGCCGGCATCGCCGCTGACGTCACGTTGCTGGGCGCCACGGCCTCGGAGGTCGGCCGCAAGGGCTGGACGCTTCCCACGGCCGTCGAGGCGACCGCCTACGCGGCCGACATGGTCGGCAACGGCCTGCTCATCGCCGGCGGCAACCCGGCCGGCCTGGTCCTCAAGGGCGCCTCCCTGGGCCTGCAGGCCGCCGCCCTGGGCCTGCGCCACAAGGGCGACATCGCCAAGGCGGCCAGGAATGCGGCGTCCGCCGTCAAGGAGAAGGTCGCCGACCTGGCCTGAAAGGCCCGCCATCGCGGCCGGCACGGGCGCCGGTCGGAGCGTTCGCGAAGCGAAGGCCCGACACTACGAGCGCGGCCCCACCGGCCGCATCGGTGGCGCAGGCCTCCGTCGTGGTGGCGCAGGCCCCCGTCGTGGTGGCGCAGGCCCCCGTCGTGGTGGCGCAGGCCCCCGTCGTGGTGGCGCAGGCCCCCGTCGTGGTGGCGCA
>Ga0194120_10006158_pt1 | contig 17138 bp, 15 predicted proteins | sample TA2MahCa65mmetaG_FD_148642 | JGI IMG/M metagenome (GOLD analysis project Ga0194120, IMG submission 148642) | Freshwater microbial communities from Lake Tanganyika, Tanzania - TA2015019 Mahale Deep Cast 65m | ecosystem: Environmental > Aquatic > Freshwater > Lake | place: Tanzania: Lake...
CGCGCTGGCCCGGCACCGGCGCGGGGCTGGTCGCGCGCCACGAGCGCGGCGCGGTGCGCCTGAGTTGGAACCCGCCCACCGGCCCGGTCGCCGGTTACGACATCTATCGCGCCGAAAGCGACGGCCAGGCCAGGGTGATCGAGGCGGTCAAGGCGCCGAAATGCCAGGACCGGCTGGCGCTGGGCGGAATGCAGTATCGCTATTACGTCCGCGCCTACGATGCCGCCGGCCGCTCGAGCCCGCCCTCCAACGTCGTCAGCCTCGATCTTGCTTTGCCCGATTTCGGAACGGAGGCCGGTCATGCGGCTTGAGCCCAGTTCCCATGTCGACAGCTTCTGCCGCGACAACCTGCCGCCGCCCGAGCAGATGCCGGCGATCGACCTTGCGGGCGTGGCCGAGGTCGCGGCCTATCCCAAGCGCATGAACTGCGCGGCCGAACTGCTGGACAAGCGCGCCGCCGCGCATCCCGAGCGCCTGGCATTTTCCTCCGAGCGCGAATCCCTGACCTATGGCGAATTGCGCGCCCGCGCCGACCGCATCGCCCATGTGTTGCGCGACGACCTCGGTATCCGGCCCGGCAATCGGGTGCTGCTGCGTTCGGCCAACAATCCGGCCTATGTCGCCTGCTGGTACGCGGTGCAGAAGGTCGGCGGCGTGGTGGTGGCGACCATGCCGATGCTGCGGGCGCGCGAACTGGCGACGATCGCCGATCTGGCGCGGATCGAAGTCGCGCTGTGCGATCTGCGCTTGCGCGCGGAGATGGACCTGACCCTCGGCCGCGCGGCGACCCTCAAGCGGATCATGTATTTCGGCGGCGGCGATCTCGATGCCGCCGCGGCCAAGAAGCCCGAACGGTTCGAGACCCACGACACCAGCGCCGACGATGTCTGCCTGATCGCCTTCACCTCGGGCACCACCGGACCGCCCAAGGGGGCGATGCACTTCCATCGCGATATCCTGGCGATGTGCGATACCGTCTCTCGATACGTCGTGCGGCCGCGGCCCGACGACGTGTTCGTGGGTTCGCCGCCGATCGCATTCACCTTCGGGCTGGGCGTGCAGGTGTCCTTTCCGATGCATGCCGGCGCCGCCAGCCATCTGATCGAGACCCCCTCGCCCGAGGCGCTGCTGGGCGCCATCCAGGCGCGCCAGGCCAGCATCCTGGCCACCGCGCCGACCATGTACCGCGCCATGCTGCCGCTGCTGGGAAAATACGACCTGCGCTCGCTCAGGACCTGCGTCTCGGCCGGCGAGCATCTGCCGCTGGCGACCTTCAAGGCTTGGCGCGAGGCCACCGGGATTCGCATCGTCGACGGGCTGGGTTCGACCGAGATGCTGCACATCTTCGTCTCGGCCGCGGGCGACGACATCCGCCCCGGCGCCACCGGCCGCGCCATTCCGGGCTATCGCGCCCGCGTCGTCGACGAGCACGGAAACGAGGTTCCGCTCGGGACGATCGGGCGGCTGGCGGTGCAGGGTCCGACCGGCTGCAAATATTTGGCCAATCCCGAGAAACAGCGCCAATACGTGCGCGACGGCTGGAACTATCCGGGCGACGCCTATCTCCAGGACAAGGACGGCTATCTGTTCTATCAGGCGCGCACCGACGACCTGATCGTTTCGGCCGGCTACAACATCTCGGGCCCCGAGGTCGAAACCGCGATGCTGGAGCATCCCAAGGTGCTGGAATGCGCCGTGATCGGCGCGCCGGACGCCGAGCGCGGCCAGATCGTCAAGGCCTTCGTCGTGCTGAAGGCCTCGGCCGAGGCCGGCGAGGCCATGGCCAAGGCGCTGCAGGACCACGTCAAGGCGACCATCGCCCCCTACAAATATCCGCGCGCGGTGGCGTTCGTCGACTCCCTGCCCAAGACCGCCACCGGCAAGCTGCAGCGCTTCGTGCTACGCGAAAAGGAATGGGCCGGGGCGAAAAAAGCCTGATAGCATCGCCGCCTCTCGCCCGCGGAGCCCGTTATGAAATTCGGTTACTTCACCCTGTCCGACAATCGCTACAAGAACCTGGACCGCACGCCCGAACAATTCGTCGAACAGATTTTCGAACAGGCGCTGCACGCCGAAGCCGTCGGCCTGAACTCGGCCTGGATCGGCGAGCATCATTTCAACCTGCTGGGCGTCAACGCCTGCCCCAACATCCTGCTGGCCAAGCTGGCGGGCGCCACCAAGCGCATCCGATTGGGACCCGCCGTGGTGCTGCTGCCGGTTCACCACCCGCTGCACGTCGCCGAGGAGTGGGCGACGCTGGACCTGCTCAGCGGCGGCCGGGTCGATTTCGCCGCCGGCCGCGGCTACGACCGGCTGGAATACGGACCCTTCCAGGCGCCGTTCGAGCACTCGGCCGAGATCTTCGCCGAGGGCTTGGAAATCCTCTGGCGGGCCTGGACCGAGCCCGGCAAATGGTCGCACAAGGGCCGCTTCTACCAGTTCGATGCGCTGGAGGTGCGGCCGCGGCCCAAGCAGAACCCGCTGCGGCCCTATGTCGCATGCTTTTCGCGGTTGTCGATGGAATTGGCGGCGCGCAACGACTGGCACATCATGTTCGCGCCCTTCGCCGCCGCCATGGTCTATGGCGATCTCGCCGGCGCGGTGCGCGCCTTCCACGCCGAGGCCGCCAAGCATGGGCGACCGCCGCGCCGCGCCATGTGCAGCTATTTCATCCACATCGCCGACACGCCCGCGGAAGAGCGCTTCGGCCGCGAATCCCTGATCCGCTACTTCCACGAGGCGCTGATCGCGGCCTTCCCGGCCGACGCCAAGACCGTGCCGCCGACGCTGAAATACTTCCTCGACATCGTCGAGACCCTCAAGAACATGAAACCCGAGGCGCTGACCTCGAAATCGATCCTGGTCGGCCCGCCGACCAAGATCGTCGAGGACCTCAAGCGGGTCGAGGCCGCCGGCATCGCCGAGGTCATCCTCTACTTCAACTACGGCGCCAAGCCCCACGCCATGGTCAAGGATCAAATGTCGCGCTTCGCCGCCGAAATCATGCCGGCCTTCGCCTGATGCCCCTGGCCGCGCGGGCGCGCTTCCTGCTATAAAAATCGCAAGCTTCGAGCCAATCCGAGGGAGGAAACGATTATGAAATATGCGCTTTTGGCCGCCGCTTCGGCGCTGGCCCTGGCGGTCCAGCCGGCCGCCGCCCAGATCAAGATCGGCTTCATCTCGACCTTCACCGGTCCGCAGGCCGCGATCGGCAACGACATGCGCGATTCCGCCAACCTGGCACTCGAGCATCTCGGCGGAAAAATGGGCGGCAAGGACGTGCAGATCGTCTACGAGGACGACACCTTCCGCCCCGAGGTCGGCAAGCAGAAGACCGACAAGCTGATCCAGCAGGACCGGGTCGACATCGTCACCGGCTTCATCTGGTCGAACGTGCTGCTGGCCAGCTACAAGAGCGTGCTCGATGCCGGCAAGATCCTGATCTCGGCCAATGCCGGCCCCTCGCAGCTGGCGGGCGATCAGTGCCACGAAAACTTCTTCTCGGCCTCGTGGCAGAACGACCAGACGCCGATGGCGATGGGCGAAGCCATGAACCGCAAGGGCATCAAGAAGCTCTACATCATGTCGCCCAACTACGCCGCCGGCCGCGACATGGCCGAGGGCGTCAAGTCGACCTTCAAGGGCGAACTGGTCGGCCAGGACCTGACCAAGTGGCCCGACCAGCTCGACTTCGCCGCCGAGCTGTCCAAGGTGCGCGCGGCGCGGCCCGACGCGCTGTTCGTGTTCTACCCGGGCGCGCACGGCGTCCAGATCCTGACCCAGTACAACCAGTCGGGCCTCAAGGGCACGGTGCCGCTCTACGCCGCCTACACCATCGACGCGCTGTCGCTGCCGTTGCAGAAGGAACAGGCGCTGGGCGTGCTGGGGACGCAGCACTGGGTCAACGACCTCAACAACCCCGCCAACCAGAAGTTCGTCGGCGACTTCCGCAAGAAGCACGGCGGCAAGTTCCCGTCCTTCTACGGCCAGCAGAGCTACGACGCGGTCATGCTGATCGCCTCCGCGGTGCAGGCGGTCAACGGCAATGCCGGCGACGTCGCCGGCATGCGCGCCGCCCTGCGCAAGGCCAATTTCCAGTCGACCCGCGGCGCCTTCAAGTTCGGCAGCAACCATTTCCCGATCCAGAACTTCTATCTGCAGGAAACGGTGAAGTTGGCGGACGGCACGCTCAGCCTCAAGACCGTCGACACCGTGTTCACCGCGCATCAGGACCTGCATGCCGGCAAGTGCCCGATGAAGTGGTAGACGCGGCCAAGTCGCCGTAGACCGAGGATCGGGGCGCGGGATTAACTTCCCGCGCCCTTTTCCGGCATGGACCTGATCCTGATCCTCGAGCAGACGCTGAACGGCGTCCAGCTCGGCATGCTGCTGTTCCTGCTCACCGCCGGATTGACGCTGGTGTTCGGAATCATGGACCTGGTCAACCTGGCCCATGGTTCGCTCTACATGATGGGGGCCTATTTCTTCGCCACCTTCACGCGCCTGACCGGTTCCTTCCTGCTGGGCGCGGTGCTGGCGCTGGTGGCGACGCTGATCCTGGGGATCGTGGTCGAGATCGTCGCCCTGCGCCGGCTTTATGCCCGCGATCATCTTGACCACGTGCTGGGCACCTTTGGCCTGATCCTGTTCTTCAACGAGGCGGCGCGGCTGGTATGGGGTCCGGCCGGGATGTCGATCCCGCTGCCGCCCTATCTGGCGCGTGCGATCGAGATCCTGCCCGGCGTGCCCTACTCGGCCTACAAGGCCTCGATCATCGTCGTCGGCCTGGCGGTGGCGGGGTTTCTCTATTGGCTGGTCGGCCGGACGCGCATCGGCATGCTGATCCGCGCCGGCGCCTCGAACCGGGAAATGGTCGGCGCGCTCGGGGTCAACATCAGGCTGTTGTTTACGCTGGTGTTCGGGCTGGGCGCGGCGCTGGCGGGTCTCGCCGGCGTGATGGACGCGCCGATCCGCACCGTGCAGATCGGCATGGGCGAGAACATCCTGATCTTGGCCTTCGTCGTGGTGGTGATCGGCGGCATCGGCTCGATCCGCGGCGCCTTCGTCGCCTCGATCCTGGTCGGGCTGATCGACGTCATGGGCCGCGCCTTCCTGCCCGAGCTGCTCAAGCTGTTCATGACCCCGATCGCGGCCTCGACCGCGGCGCCGGCGATTTCCTCGATGCTGATCTACGTCGCCATGGCGGGCGTGCTGGTGTTCCGGCCCGAGGGCCTGTTCCCGGCGCGGGGCGGCTGAAGCATGAAGTCGCTGGATGCGCGCGGCTGGACGGCGCTGGCGCTGATCCTGCTGCTGGTCGCGGTCCCGCCCTTGGCGCGGACCTTCGATCAGAACTTCTATCTGCTGCTGTTCACGCGCGTCGTCATCATGACCACCGCCGCCATCAGCCTCAACCTGATCCTGGGCTATGGCGGCATGGTCAGTTTCGGCCACGCCATGTATGTCGGCATCGGCGCCTACGCCGTCGGCATCAGTTCGTTCCACGGCCTGAACGACGGCTGGGCGCAGATGGCGCTGGCGATGGCGGTGGCGGCGGTGGCGGCGTTGGCCATCGGCGCCATGTCGCTGCGCACCAAGGGGGTCTATTTCATCATGATCACCTTGGCCTTCGCGCAGATGATCTATTTCGTCGCCGTCGGCCTGTCGCGCTATGGCGGCGACGACGGCCTGACCGTCAAGCGGCGCTCGGATTTCGGGCTGTTCGGGCTCAAGGACCCGGCGGTGCTGTACTACGTCGCGCTGGCGGTGATGCTGGCGGCGCTGTGGCTGTCCTGGCGCATGGTCAATTCGCGCTTCGGCCTGGTGCTGCGGGGCGCCAAGTCGAACGACCGTCGCATGGCGGCGATCGGCTTTGCCACCTATCGCTATCGCCTGGCGGGCTTCGTCGTCGCCGGCACGATGTGCGCGGTCGCCGGCGTGCTGCTGGCCAATTTCAGCGATTTCGTCAGCCCGGCGACCATGCATTGGACGCGCTCGGGCGACCTGATCGTCATGGTCGTGCTGGGCGGCATGGGCAGCCTGTTCGGGCCGCTGTTCGGCACCGTCGCCTTCCTGCTGCTGGAAGAGGTGCTGTCGGGCATCACCGAGGCCTGGCAGATCATCTTCGGACCCCTGCTGCTGGCGCTGGTGCTCTATGCCCGCGGCGGCATCGACGGCTTGCTCGCCAAGCGCACGGAGCGCGGCGATGGCTGAGCCGCTGCTGACCATCGACCGACTGGTCAAGCGCTTCGGCGGCCTGACCGCGACCGACCACCTCTCGCTCGAGGTCATGCCGGGCGAAGTTCATGCCGTGATCGGCCCCAACGGCGCCGGCAAGACCACGCTGATCGCCCAGATCGCGGGCGAGCTGCGGGCCGATGCCGGCGAAATCCGCTTCGCCGGCGAGGACATCACCCGGCTTCCGGCGCCGGCGCGTTCGCATCGCGGCCTGGCGCGGTCGTTCCAGGTCACCTCGCTGTTCGCCGACATGACGGTCGAGGACAACGTCGCGCTGGCGGTGCAGGCCCATGACGGCCACTCCTTCCGCTTCCTGGCCGATGCCCGCAGGGATGCGCGCTTGCGCGATCCGGCGCGGGCGGTGCTGGCGCGGGTCGGCCTGGCCGAGCGCGGCCAGGTGCGGGCTGCCGCCCTCTCGCATGGCGAACAGCGCCAACTCGAGATCGCCTTGGCGCTGGCGACCCGGCCGCGGCTGTTGCTGCTGGACGAGCCCATGGCCGGCATGGGAGCCGAGGAATCCGCGCGCATGATCGAGCGCCTGCGCGGCATCAAGAGCCAAGTCACTATCGTCCTGGTCGAGCACGACATGGACGCGGTGTTCGCGCTGGCCGACCGCATCACCGTGCTGGTCTACGGCCGCGCCATCGCCACCGGCCGTCCCGACGAGATCCGCCGCAATGCCCAAGTGCGCGAGGCCTACCTCGGCGACGAACAGGCGGCTTCGTGATGCTCGCGGTCGAAGGCCTCGAAACCTATTACGGTCAAAGCCAGGTGCTGTTCGGAATCGGCTTTGCGATCGCCGCCGGCGAAGTCTGCACCCTGCTGGGTCGCAACGGCATGGGCAAGACCACGACCATCCGCTCGATCATGGGGCTGACTCCGCCGCGCGCCGGCCGCATCAGCTTCGAGGGCCGCGAGCTGCGCGGCCTGCCCTCGCACGCCATCGCCCAGTTGGGGCTCGGCTTGGTGCCGGAAGGCCGCCAGATCTTTCCCAACCTGTCGGTACGCGAGAACCTGATCGCCACCGCCCGCCCGCCCCGGCCCGGCGCTGCGACCGAGCCCTGGACGGTCGAGCGCGTGCTGGCGCTTTTCCCGAGGCTGGCCGAGCGCGCCACCAACATGGGCAATCAGCTCTCGGGCGGCGAACAGCAGATGCTGGCGATCGGCCGGGCGTTGATGACCAATCCGCGCCTCTTGCTGTTGGACGAGGCGACCGAGGGTCTTGCGCCCCTGATCCGGCAGGAGATCTGGCGCTGCCTCGATGGCCTCAAGCGCGCCGGCCAATCGATCCTGGTGATCGACAAATCGGTCGCCGCCCTGACCAAGCTTGCCGACCGCCATTTCATCGTCGAGCGCGGGCGCGTGGTGTGGTCCGGCAAATCGGCCGAGCTGGCGGCGGATGCAGCTCTCCAGCACCGCTATCTGGGCGTGTAGCGACAGGAGTGCGATCGACCCGAATGGAATCGCGCAAGATCCGTCCCGGTCGTGAATCGCACTCCAGTGTCGGATACGGGGGCATGATTCACGATCCGTCTTGAACCGCAAGGCTCAAGACGGATCGGTCATGCCCTAGGCAATTCGACCTATTGCCGGCCCCGGCGGCGCTGGTTAGCTTTCTCTTTGGCGCGGGAAACCCGCCGGGCAAGGGGGTCGGTAGTGGATTTTCACGATACTTTGGACAAGTCGTTGCGGTATGCGCGCGATGCGCTCGAGCACATGGCCAAGCGCGGCATTCCGGCGGTGCCCAAGAACTTCGCGGTTTGGTACGGCTATGCCGCCGGCCAGAACCCCGACTTGACGCGCACCATCAACGTGCTGGTGCAATCGGGCAAGCCCTTCACCGACGCGTCCAACGACGAGCTGTTCGAGCAGTTCATCGGCTTCGGCACGCAGAACGAAGCCATGGCCAAGGCCAATGAGAGCCTGGAGCACCTGGTCGGCCAGGTTGCCGACATCCTCGGCAATGCCGGCGCCGACGTCTCGCGCTATGGCAGCTATCTGCAAGGCGTGTCGGGCCAGATCGATCCCGCCGCCGGCGCCGCCGGCCTCAAGATCCTGGTGCAGGAGCTGCTGGCCGAAACCAAGAAAGTCGAGCAGCAGAACGCGCGGCTGTCCCAGCAGCTCGACAAGTCCTCGAGCGAGGTCAAGACGCTGACCGACTCGCTGGAAAAGGCCAAGCGCGACGCCATGACCGACGGCCTGACCGGCATCAACAACCGCAAGCATTTCGATCTGTCGCTGCGCGATCTCTGCGCCCAGTCGATGGAAAGCGGACTGCCCCTCTGCCTCCTGATGGTCGACATCGACCATTTCAAGAAGTTCAACGACACTTTCGGCCATCAGATGGGCGACCAGGTGCTGAAGCTGGTGGCGCGGACCATGAGCGACGTGATCCGGCCGGGCGACATGGCGGCGCGCTATGGCGGCGAGGAATTCTCGGTGATCATGCCCAATGCGCTGATCGACGATGCCGAGCAGATCGGCAATGCGATCCGCGAGGCGGTGGCGTCGAAGAAGATCACCAAGCGCTCGACCGGCGAGGTGCTGGGCACGATCACGCTCTCGGTCGGCATCGGCCTCTACGCGCCGGGCGAGCCGCTCGGCAAGCTGGTGCAGCGCGCCGATGCCGCGCTCTATACCGCCAAGCGCGGCGGCCGCAACCGCGTCGTCTCCGAGCTGCAGATCGATCCGGCCGAACTGGCGCAGCAGGGCCTGGCCAAGGCGTCGTAATCACCCGACCGCGGCGGCTTCGCGCCAGGCGCGATCCAGCGCCGCAACCCGCCTGGCGATGACCTCGGAATCGAGCCGCGCCGCGCCGGCCCCAAATTTGAGGCGCACGCCGCCGTCCTTGAGCTTGAGCTTGGTGCGACCGAGCAGCGCCGGCGATCCCGCCGCCAAAGTGTGGCCCAGCCGCAAGGCCGCGCCCAACGCGCCCGCTCCGGCGATCGTCTCGACCGGCACCAGCTTGCGCAACTGGTCGGCCACCGTCGCGTCGACCCGGCCGAGATAGCGCGCATGCACCGCTGCCGCCAGAAAGGCGCGGCCGGGATGATCGATGCCGACGATCGGCGCGCGCAGCACGCGCTCGAAGGCGTGCATCGGCCGGTATTCGGGATGCTCCTGCCAGGCGATGTCGGAAAAGAGGCAGGCGGCGTGGCGTAGCCGCCGGGTCGCCGCGTCCTGGTCGGCAAACATGCGGTCGGTCCAAGCCAGCAGCGCATCGCCGAAGGCGCCGCCGTCGCGCGACTGGCGCCTGGCCGCCGCCAGCAGCGGATCGCGCTTGCGTTCGGCCGCCGGCAACAGGTCGTGCAACAGGCCTTCGCGCAGGCCATGGGCCGAGAACACGACGTTCCTCGGTCGCCCGGCCTTAATCAAGCGCCGCAGCACCAGCGCCGCCGGCCGCATGGTGTCGATGCGGCGGCTGGACAGGCCTTCGATGCCGCCGAGCGATTCCCGCGACAAGCCGCCGACCACCGAGGTCAATGCCGCCATGGCGTCGGCCGGCGCCTGATAATGATGGATGACGTGCAGCGGATAGCGCATCTGTCCCATGTGCAGCCGCGCCAGCGCACGCCAGGCGCCGCCGACGGCATAAAGCGTGCGGCCCTCGAGCGCGCCGCGCAGCCAACCGACTTCCGACAGCGCGCGGTCGACGGTCTGCTTGGCATCCCCCGCGCCGGCGAGACGCAGCGGCCCGAGCGGCAAGGTGGTCTGTCGCCACGGCTCGCCCCCCATCAGCGTCACCAATTCGAGGCTGCCGCCGCCAAGATCGCCCATCACCCCCGCGGCCGCCGGGATGCCGGAGACCACGCCCAGCGCCGACAGCCGGCCCTCCTCTTCGCCCGAAATCACCTTGAGCCGCACCCCGGTCTCGGCCCGCACCCGCGCGGCGAAGGTCTTGCCGTCGCCGGCATCGCGCAGGGCCGCGGTGCCGACCGCTTCCAGCCGCGCCACGCGCATCGCCTTGGCCAGCACCGCGAACCGGCCGATGGTGGCCAGGGCCGAGGCGGCGCCCGCCGGATCCAAGCGCCCCCTTTCGCCCAAGCCGCGACCGAGCCCGCACAGCACTTTTTCGTTGAACATGGTGGCGGCGGCGCGATGCAGGCCGTCGAACACCACCAGCCGCACCGAATTCGAGCCGACGTCGATCACGCCGACCCGCCGCTCGCCGGCCCCGCCTTTGCGCGCCATCGGCTCAGCCGTCGTCCAGCACCAGGCGCGGCACCTGATCGGGATCGCGCAACGCCTTGCCGCGCCCCGACAGGCTGGGATGAGTCATGAAATAGGTGTGGGCGTTGAACGCCCCATCGCCCGCCTTCTGGCGGGTGTAGACGCCTTCGGCGTCGAGCGTCCAGCTCTGCGCCTCGTCCTTGAGATTGGCCACCATGATCTGGTCGAGCACGTGGCGATGCACGGTCGGGTTCTCGATCGGCACCAGGGTTTCGACGCGGTGATCGAAATTGCGCACCATCCAGTCGGCCGAGGAAATGAACACCTTGGCCTCGCGATGCGGCAGGCCGTGGCCGGCGCCGAAGCAGACGATGCGGCCATGCTCGAGAAAGCGGCCGACGATCGACTTGACACGGATGTTGTCGGACAGGCCGGGCGCGCCCGGGCGCAGGCAGCAGATGCCGCGCACCACCAGGTCGATCTGCACCCCGGCCTGGCTGGCGCGATAGAGCGCGTCGATGGCGCGGGCATCGACCAGCGAGTTCATCTTGGCCCAGATCGCCGCCGGCCGGCCGGCGCGGGCGTGCGCGATCTCGGCCTCGATCAGCTCGAGCAGCGTCTCGCGCAGCCATTGCGGCGAGGTCATGATCTTGGCCAGCCGCGCCGGCGCGGCATAGCCGGTCAGGTAGTTGAAAAGATAGGCGGCGTCGCGCGCCAGCACCGGATCGCAGGTGAAGAACGACAGGTCGGTGTAGATCCGCGCCGTGATCGGATGGTAGTTGCCGGTGCCGAGATGGACGTAGCTGCGCAGGCTCTCGCCCTCGCGCCGCACCACCAGCGAGACCTTGGCGTGGGTCTTGAGCTCGACGAAACCGTAGACCACGTGCACGCCGGCGCGCTCGAGATCGCGCGCCCAGCGGATGTTGGCCTCCTCGTCGAACCGCGCCTTGAGCTCGATCAGCGCGGTGACGGACTTGCCGGCTTCGGCGGCGGCGATCAGCGCCTTGACGATCGGCGAATCCTTGGAGGTGCGATAGAGCGTCTGCTTGACCGCCACCACCTCGGGGTCGGCCGCGGCTTGCGCCACGAACTGCGCCACCACGTCGAAAGTCTCGTAGGGATGGTGGATGACCATGTCCTTGGCGCGGATGGCGGCGAAGATGTCGCCGCCGAAATCGCGGATGCGTTCCGGGAAGCGCGGGATGTAGGGCACGAACAGCAGATCCGGCCGGTCGTCGGCCACCAGCTGCGACAGATCGCTCATGCCGAGGATGCCGTCGACCGCGACCATGGCGTCGGCCGGCACGTGCAGCTCGCCGGCGACGAAATCGCGCAGCGCCTGCGGCATGGCGGCATCGACCTTGAGCCGGATGACCGAACCGCGCTTGCGTCGTCGCAGCGCGGTCTCGAAGTACTGGATCAGGTCGTGGGCTTCTTCTTCGACCTCGATGTCGGAATCGCGGATGACGCGGAACTGGCCCAACCCCGCCACCTCGTAACCCGGGAACAGCCGGTCGAGAAACAGCCGGGCGATGGTCTCGGTCGCGACCAGGCGGCTGGTCTTGCCGGGCAGGCGGTGGAAGCGCCGCACTTGGCTGGGGATCGGCACCAGCGCGCGCAATTGCGAGCCGTCGATCCGCCGGCGCAGGGACAGCACCAGCGAGAAGCCCAAATTGGGAATGAACGGAAACGGATGCGCGGGATCGATCGCCAGCGGCGTCAGCACCGGAAAGATGTGCTCGAGAAAACGCTGTTCCAGCCAGGCGATGTCCGCCGGATCGAGACCCTCGATGCCGATCACCGCCAACCCCGCCCCGGCCAGAAGCGACTTCAGCTCCAGCCACACCCGTTGCTGATCGGCCATCAGCCGCCCGGCGCGATCGTTGATCGCGGCGATCGCCTGTGCCGGCGTCAGGCCGTCATCCGACCGATGCGTGACGCCGGCGTCGACCTGCCCGCGCAGGCCCGCCACCCGCACCATGTAGAACTCGTCGAGATTGTTGGCCGAGATCGACAGGAAGCGCAGCCGCTCGAGCAGCGGATGGCGCGGATTGGTCGCCTCCTCCAGCACGCGCTCGTTGAACGCCAGCCAACTCAGCTCGCGATTGATCAGCCGCTGGGGCGAGTCCGGTCCCGGCGTCTCAGCGGTTTCAGTCATCGGCTTGAGTTGGGCGCTGTTCACGATCCTACCCCGTCGCTCGGGCGATTATACGCCGTCTCGGCCGTCCGCGACCCGCGTCACAGCGTCCCGGGATAAGCGCCCCCGTCCATCAGCAGATTCTGGCCGGTGATGAAGCCGGCCTGGGCCGAGCACAGGAAGGCGCAGGCCGCGCCGAATTCCTCGGCCGTGCCGAAGCGCTGGGCGGGATGGGCCTTGAGCCGCTGGGCCTCGAACTCGGCCGGCGTGATCCCGGCCTTGGCCGCGTTGTGGGCCAAGCTCGAGACCAGGCGGTCGGTCCGTACCTGGCCCGGCAGCAGGTTGTTGATGGTGACGTTGTGGCGCGAGACTTGGCGGGCAACGCCGGCGACGAAACCGGTCAGGCCGGCGCGGGCGCCGTTGGACAGGCCGAGCTCCGGGATCGGCGCCTTGACCGCGCCCGAGGTGATGTTGACGATCCGGCCGAAGCGGCGCGCGATCATGCCGTCGATCGTCGACTTTATCAGGAAAATCGGCGTCAGCATGTTGGCGTCCAGCGCCTTGACCCAGGCCTCGCGCTCCCAGTCGCGAAAGTCGCCCGGCGGCGGGCCGCCGGCATTGTTGATCAGGATGTCGGGCGCGGGACAGGCGGCCAGGGCCGCGCGTCGGCCCTCCTCGGTGGCGATGTCGCCCGCCACTACGCCGGCGACGTTGCCGCCGGCGGCGCGAATCTCGGCCGCGGTCGCCTCCAGCGCCTCGCGCCCGCGCGCGGTGATGGTCACCGCCACCCCCTCGGCCGCCAACGCCACCGCGCAGCCCTTGCCCAGCCCCTTGCTGGCGGCGCAGACCAGCGCCTTGCGCCCCTTGATGCCAAGATCCATGGTCGGACTCCTTCGTTCGAGAATGTCAGGCGGCGAGATCCAGCGTCGTGCGCGCCAAGGGCACGGTCACGGCGCGGCCCTCGGCCAAGGCGGCGCGATCCAGCCGCTCGACCGCCGCGCGCGCCGCCGCATGCGAGCGTTCCAATCGTGCCGCCAGCCAACCCACGACCTCGTCGCCGACACGCAATTGCCGGTCGGCGAACAGTTTGCCGATCAGCGCCCGGAACAGCGCGTCGTCGGGCGCGCCGAGGGCCACCGCCACCACCGTCGTCAACCGCGTCGCCAAATCCGGCCGCTTGACCGGCCAGCGCGCCGGCGGTTCGCGGTCGACCAGCAGCAGGCCGTGGCCGTTCTCGGCCATCAGGTTCATGGCATGGACCAGGCTTTCTTCGGGCGCCCGCGCCGCGTCTTCCAGCACGATCGCGCCGCGGATCCCCGCCGGGTCGAGATCGGGACCCGCCAGGCTGGTGGCGCCGCTGCGCGCCGCCCACACCGCCGCAAGATGGGTCTTGCCGCTGTCGGCCGGCCCGTGCAGCGCCAGCCGGCGCTGGGGCCAGTCCGGCCAGCGCTCGACCCATTCCAAGGCGACACGGTTGGCCTCGGACGCCAGGAAATCCTCGCGCCCGAGCGCCGGCCGATGCGGCAGGCCGAGGCCCAACTGGCTCATGGCTGCTGGCGGTAAAGCTGGCTGTCGCGCCAACGCCCGAAGCCGAAGCGCACCAGCACCGCGATCAGCGCCGCCACCGGCACCGCCAGCAGCACGCCGACGAAGCCCCACAGCGCGCCACCCGCCATCAGCGCAAAAATCACCCACACCGGGTGCAGACCGACCCGGTCGCCGACCAGATAGGGCATGAGCAGGAAGTTCTCGATCGTCTGGCCGACGGCGAAAATGCCGATGATCACCGCCAGCGGCTCGATCGCCAGGCCGTGCTGCGCCAGCCCGACCGCGATCGAAAGCCCGAAACCGGTCAGTGCTCCGACGTAGGGGATGAACGCCACCGCCCCCGCCAAGATGCCGATCGCCAATCCGAAATTAAGCCCGGCAACCGACAGCGCCAGGCCGTAGAAGATGGCTTGCGCCAGGCACACCATGGCCTGGCCGCGAATGAAGGCCGCCAGCACCTCGTCCATCTGCTTGGCCAACAAGCGCACCGTCGGCGCCTGGCGGCGCGGCAGCATTTCGTCGACCCGAGCCACCAGCATGTCGTAATCGCGCAGCAGGTAGAACGCCACCACCGGGGTGATGACGATCAGGCTGACCAGGTTGAACAGCGCCATCCCGCCCGACCACAGCGAGCCCAGCACGTCCTTGACCCAGCCCAGCACCGTTCCGGCCAGGCCGCCGACCGCGTCCTGCGCCTTTTGGCGCACCGTGTCCTGGCCGAACTGCTCCATCACCGACTCGGCCAGCGGCATCAGCGTCTCGCGCAGGGCGTCGATTACTGCCGGCGCGCGCGCCGCGAGACCCAGCACCTGGGTGTGCAGCGCCGGCACCACCAGCACCACCGCCAAACCGACGACGGCGAAGAAGGCCAGCGTCACCAGCGTCGTCGCCACCGTCCGGCCGATGCCGGCACGCTGCATGCGGTCGACCACCGGATCGAGGAAATAGCCCACCATCACTCCGGCGACGAACGGCAGCAGGATGCCGCGCAGCAAATAGATCGCATAGCCCAGCGCCACTGCGCTTGACGCGGCGATAAGCCACTGCCTTCCGGTCATGCTCCCACCTTCTTGACCGAGAATTCGCCGCGCCGCGTGAACAAATAGCCCAGGCCCGAAGCCAGGGTACTGGCGGCGACCAGCCATACCCCCGGCCCGATCCAGGCATCGAGCCCGAAATCGAACGCGCTTTCCGACAGCACTAGCGCCGCCAGCGCGATCTGCAAGCCGGTATTGATCTTGGACAGCAGCGAGGGGTCGATGTTCAACCGCCGCTCCATCATCGCCATCAGCACCATCGCCCCCACCAGCATGGCGTCGCGGAACACCACCAGGATCACCAGCCAGGCCGGCAGCATGCCCTTGACGCCGAGCGCGATGTAGATGCTGACCAGCAGCGCCTTGTCGGCCGCCGGATCGAGCGCGCGGCCGAGATCGCTCTGGCTGCGGGTCAATCGGGCCAGCGCGCCATCGACCGCGTCCGACACGCCGGCGGCGACGAACACCCAGAATGCCGGCTGCCAGTCATCGGCCAGGATCAGCCACACCGTCGCCGGCACGGCCAACAACCGCCCGAAGGTGATCAGATTGGGCAGGTTCACGGCCGAGCCGTCGCCGGGCGCAGCCGCACGGTCCAGAACCCGTCGCGCTCGACCAGTTCGATCTCGCGCGCACCCAGCACCGCCGCCAATTGCTGCGCATCGCCGTGGTGATGCAGCGTCAGCGCCATGCCAGAGGTGGACATGGCGGTTATGTCGACCCGCCTGATGGCGGCGACTCCGCCCAGCCTTTCGCGCAGCCGCAACCACTCCTGCAGCCCTCCGACCGGCGCGCGCGCCGCCAGCCGCGCCAGCGGGCCGGTCGCGGGAATCCGCGCCTCGCGTCGGAAATCGGTCTCCATCCGGGCCGCTAGCGCCGACACCGCGGCATCCAGCAACGCCGCCTCCGCCCCCTCGCCCTCGCCCGCGCTTTCGAAACTCTGCACCATGGTCTTGGGCCCCGAGGCGCCGCGGAACTCGACCGTGACGTCGAGCGCGATCTTGTTGCTGCCGAGATCGCGGCGCAGCTTGGCGGTGGCCAAGGCCACGTCGGTCGTGCGGTATGCGCCCATCAGCGCGCGCAGCGATTCTTCGTCCAGCGCCTGCGCCTTGTCCGGCGGCAGCAAGCCCTGATCGCGGCGATCGCCGCGCGGCATCACGATCGGCTGCAGCCGGCTGGCGGCGTCGACCTTGATCCAGGCGCCGCGCCAGGCGCCGGCCCCGTCCCACAGCGCCAGGCCGCCCGCCACTTCCAGCGCCGGAACCAACAGGATCGGCTTGCCGGCGGCCTCGATGTACTCGATGCCGCCGCCGCGCAGCAGCGCCCGCACCGGATCGGGCCTGAAGACATAGGTCATGCGCGCGATCCAGCGCGTGCCCGAGCGCCGCTCCTGCTCGACCTCGAAGCCCTGCACCAATTCCTCGATCTTGGCGTCATCCAGCGCCGGCGGTCGCTGCTCGCCGCCGACAAGACGCTGCATCAGCCGTTCGAAGGCGACGCGCTGGCCCTTTTTGATCGCCAAGTCCTTGGCCTGGGTCGCGCTGTCGGCGGTTTCGTCGACGCCGACATCGCTGACGGTGAACGCAGCCAAATCGGCCCGGCCCGGCGCCTGTGCCGCCGCCGGCCAAGCCGCCGCAGCAGCCAGAATCATCGCCCATGCCAAGACCCGATGCATCGCCATTGCTTTCCGTCCGCCATGCGCTATCACTGGCGCGCATCGGCCGCGCCAAGCATACAGATGACCGAAAAGCCCGCCAACCGCCTCGACTATCGTCAGGCCGGGGTCGACATCGACGCCGGCAACGCGCTGGTCGAGCGCATCAAGCCGCTGGCGCGCGCCACGCGCCGCCCCGGCGCCGACGCGGCGCTGGGCGGATTCGCCGCGCTGTTCGATCCGCGCGCCGCCGGCTTCAAGGACCCGCTGATCGTCGCCACTACCGACGGCGTCGGCACCAAGCTCAAGCTGGCCATCGCCACCGGCCGCCACGACAGCATCGGCATCGATCTGGTGG
>Ga0194120_10006159_pt1 | contig 17134 bp, 21 predicted proteins | sample TA2MahCa65mmetaG_FD_148642 | JGI IMG/M metagenome (GOLD analysis project Ga0194120, IMG submission 148642) | Freshwater microbial communities from Lake Tanganyika, Tanzania - TA2015019 Mahale Deep Cast 65m | ecosystem: Environmental > Aquatic > Freshwater > Lake | place: Tanzania: Lake...
CTGCGCGCGATCAATCGACGCCGTCAGCGACGCAATCGCCCAAATCCTGACCACCTTCACGCCAGATGAGTGCGCCAACTACCTCGTAAACGCAGGATATGCAGATAGCTAAATGCAAAACGCTCTAAACTTTTGTAATCGATCACGTTGTCTGCATTTGGGCGATCCCGCCCAAATGCAGCGTGATCTAGAGAACGACGACCGCCGTGCCCACCTTCACGCGGCTGAACAGATCGGTCACGTCATTGTTCAGCATGCGGATGCAGCCTGACGACACCGCCTGGCCGATCGTCCAGGGCTCGTTGGAGCCGTGGATGCGGAACATCGTGTCGCGATCGCCCGAGTAGAGATACATGGCGCGCGCGCCGAGCGGATTGTCCTCGCCGCCGGCCATGTGGCGGGGCAGGTCGGGCCGGCGCTTCAACATCGCCGTCGGGGGCGTCCAGCCCGGCCAGGCTTCCTTGCGGCCGATATGGGTCCGGCCTTTCCAGGTGAAGCCCTGGCGGCCGACGCCGACGCCGTAGCGCACGGCCTCTCCATTCGCCAGCGACAGATAGAGATAGCGGTTCTTGGTGTCGACCGTGATCGTGCCGGGACGCTCATTGGTCGGGTCCTGCACGATTTCGCGCGTCGTGGTCGGATATTCGCGCGCAAGCCGCGCCTCGTCCTGATCGCCGTAATAGGCTTGCGGGTCCTGGGAGGCGTAATAGCCCTGCGGATCCTGGGAGGCGTAATAGGACCGCGGGTCCTGCGCCGAAGAATTGTCCTGCTGATCGCCGCCGTAATAGGCCTGCTGCTCGCGCGCGTCATATGAGGCGGCGGGCGCCTCCGGCGCGCTTTCCGCCTGACCGAACAGCGCCATGAAGGAGCGTTCCTGGGCGTTGGCGGCGGTCGTTGCAAGTCCCGCAAGGGCGGCGACGGCGGCGACCTTCAGAAAGCTTCGGGCAGCGAACTCACGGTGGGACATAACGGGGGCCTCCACAATTTCCCTGTTGTGCAGAGACAATGCAGAACCACCGAAAAGCGTTCCGTGCGCAAACGCACAAATCGTTAGCGCGGCTGAGAAGGCGCGTTCGCCGGCGGACGCCAGCTGTAGTCGTCGGCGCGATTGTCGCGCGGACTTTGGTCGCCGCCCTCGACGAAAACATGTCTCACGAGCGCCTGCGCGGGCGCGCCTGTGTCGGCGGCCTTTCCGGCGGGCGTCTTCCTGGCGAGTTCGGTCGCCGTTCCGGCGCCAGTCAGCTGTTGAGCGGGGCCGACCGCGGGCCGGTCGGGCAGGGCCGGGGCCGTCGAGGGGCCGCCGACTGGAGAGCGGAAGATGATCGGTTGGCCGTTCGCCGGAGCCGCCGCCACCGGTTGCTGGGGCGCAGTCGCGTCCTTTGACGCCTCGGATGGCGCCGCCGCAGGAGCGTCGGCGACAGGGGCCTGCTGCCGATAGGCGTCGTAATATTTCTTGATCTCGCCTTCGACGAAATGCGCGACGCTGCGCGCGCCGGCCTCGGTGAAATGCACGCCGTCGGCCGAGCGCAGCTTGACGATCTGGCCATTGATGTCCGGCCCGAACGCGCTGTATTGCCCATGTTCGTCGGTCAGCGCATCCCACAGATCGACATAGGGAATGTTGGCATGGGCCGCGCGGGCTTTGAAAATTTCGTTGAGCTGCGCCATGTCGGCCGACAGCCGCTCGTTTTTCATGACCGGCAGACCGACCCAGATGACTGGAATGTTCTTTTCCTTGAAGGCCGCGATCACCGCATCGACGCGCGCCGCATAGATTTCCCGCCAGCGCGGCGACAGCGGCTCATATGACTCCTGGCCCTGCTGAATCGCCTGACGATCATTGCTGCCGAGCATGACCACGGCGACATTGATCTTTTGCGGGTCGGCGGCGATCTCCTTCGCCGCCTTCGGCCAATCGTAGAAGTCGTCGCGGACGAGGCCGCTGCTTTCCTTGCCCTTACGCAGAATCGCCACGTCGGGGCGATCCGCATAACCTTCCTTCAGCCCATCGGCGAGAAGCTGGCCCAGCGTATCGCCGACCGTCGCGACAAAGAACGTCGGCTGCGTCGCGGCCGCGTTTTGCGACTGGTCCGTCGTCGCGCCGTCCGTACGTTTGGCGGCGCGGCGCGGGTTGTCGGTCTGGCCGTGCCAATAGGTGGGCCCGCGATTTTCCCGATGCGGCATGATCCGCCGGACCCGCGGCTCGCCGCGATGCCCATATCCATGCGGCGGGCCGCCGAAAATCCCGCCGAAAAATTCGGTGAAGGGGTCCTGCGCGAAAGACGCGTCGGGCGTCGCGATCGTCAATAATGCGCCAACAAAGAGCACGAAGACGCGGCGCAGGCTCTGCACGCTGATAGACATAGGGGCTATTATAGCGCGTCTCGCGCGCCTTGACATCCTCGTTGCAATTCTTCGGTTAATTGCGTTGCTGACGGCCTTGCGGCCGTCGCTCACAGCCTTGACGCGCAGCGTTGTTTTGGCGTCAATCGTCAACGATTTGGCGGGACCGAGGGGAAGCGAGATGGGGCGCGGCGACTCCGGAATGGGCAAAGTCTTGGCGCGAGCAGCGGCATGCGCGTTTCTTGCGCTCGGCGCCGCGACAGCGCTAGCGCAGCCCGCTCGCGAAGAAAATCCGCCGGCGGAATATAGAATTCTGCCCTATTCGGGGCTGACGCCCCATTGCGCCGATCCGATCATTCTCGCTCGAATTGTCTCGGATTTCGCCGCGAGAGAAGCCTGGTACTGGAATTCGCCGCTGGCGATCGTGAGTTTCGAAGGCGTCGCGGAGGCGGGCGTCCGCAACAATGGGCTGAGCTATATCCCGCGTCGCTATTGTCGCGGTCGCGCGCTGTTCAACGACGGCGTCGGACGTGAGGTCGTCTATAATATCGGAGAAGGCCAGGGCTTCATTGGAGCGGGACCTGGCGTCACATGGTGCGTCGTCGGGCTTGACCGCAATCACGCTTTCAGCCCCAATTGCCGAGCCGCAGGGCCGTAGCGGTCCCTATTTGCAGAGTCCCTTGATATGACAAGAGGTTTAATTGGCTGCGCGGCATGGGCCCTTTTCATCGGGGCGGCATCGTGCGCTTGGCTTGTCGGCGCCGTCGCGAAGGAAGGCGATTGCGCCGCGCAGGACTGCGGGAATCGCGGCGCCTCGCAGGCGACCGCCGGCGCCGCGCGCGACTTCGACTTCTACGTGCTGGCGTTGAGCTGGTCGCCGGGCTTCTGCGAAGGCGTCGAGGGCGCGCGCGACCAGTGCGAACCGGGAAAGGGGCTGGGTTTCGTCGTCCACGGACTCTGGCCGCATTATGAGCGGGGCGATTCTCCGAAGGAATGTCCGGGCGCGCGCGCGCCTTCGCGGGTCTCGCTCGACAAGGCGGCGGGGCTGTTTCCCGACCTAAGGCTCGCGCGTTATGAGTGGCGAAAGCACGGGACCTGCTCCGGCAAAAGCCCGAGCGATTATTTCGCCGACGTGGCGCGGGCGAACGCCGCGGTGACCATCCCGCCGCTCTTCGTCAAGCCCGCGCGCGACCAGACCTTCACGCCGATCGACGTGGAGCGCGCATTTTTTGACGCCAATCCGCGGCTGCGGCCGGGCATGATGGCGGTGTCGTGCCGCAAGGGAATCATGGACGGCGTGCGCATTTGCCTGTCCAAGGACCTGCGCGAATTTCGCGCCTGTCCGGAAGTCGCGCAGCGCGGCTGCCACATCCGCGAAATCAGCGCGCCGGCGCCGCTCTAGAGCGCGCTGCGAAAAAGTGGAACCCGGTTTTTCGCATAAAGCGCGCTCTAAACTTCTGAGATCGATCACGTTATCTGCGTTTGGGCGAATCCGCCCAAACGCAGCGTGATCGAGCGCCTATGAACTATCGCCATGGGTTTCATGCCGGCAATTTCGCCGACGTCTTCAAGCACGCGCTGCTCGCGCGCCTTCTGGTCTATTTGGGCCGCAAAGAAACGCCGTTTCGCGTGATCGACACGCATGCGGGAGAGGGCGCCTATGACCTTTCCTCAGACGAGGCCAAACGCACCGGCGAATGGCGCGGCGGCGTCGGCCGTCTCGCGGCGCTTTCCGACGCGAGCGCGGAGGTTCGCGCGCTGCTCGCGCCTTACCTCGATTGTCTGGGACCGTTCGATCCGGAGGGCAGGCCAGCGCTTTATCCTGGTTCGCCCGTGATCGCGCAAAAATTAATGCGTCCGCAGGACCGCGCCATTTTCTGTGAACTGCGGCCCGATGCTTTCGCCGCGCTGCGCCGCCGCTTCGCGCGCGACCCGCGCATCAGGTCGATTCAAATCGACGGCTATATGGGGCTTGGCGCCTATGCGCCCCCCAAGGAGCGGCGCGGGCTGGTTCTGATCGATCCGCCTTTCGAGCGCGCAGATGAGTTCGACGCCGCCTTTGACGCCTTCACGAAAGCCTATGCGAAATGGAGCTCCGGCATTTACGCGCTTTGGCATCCCTCAAAAAGCGACCATGAGGCGCGCAAATTCTATAATCGGCTGAGGGGTAGCGGCATCAGGCGTATCTTGCGGCTTTCCCTGAGCGTCGGCGGAAGCGACGAGGGCTTGCGAAGCTGCGGCATGGTCGTCGTCAATCCGCCCTTCGTCTTCGAAGACGAGGCGAAGACGATTCTCGGCTTTCTCGCGCAGCGGCTGGCGCAGGGAAAAAATTCAAGCTCTCACATCGAATGGATCGCCAATGAGTGACGCAATTGAACGCCTCTCTCACGGCGCCGTTGTTGGTCGTCGAGGCGGATGGTAGGAACGGCGATGCTCGTCCTGCGCTATTCTCCCGCCTCGCCCTACGCCCGCAAGATTCGAATCGCCGCCGACCTGCTCGGCCTCGCGGAGAGGATCGAAATCGTCGCCGCCGACGCGGCCGACCCGGCTGACAGTCTGCGTCGTCAAAATCCTCTCGGCAAAATCCCGACATTGATTCTCGAGGACGGCTCCGCGCTCTACGACAGCCGCGTCATCGCCGAATATATGGATCATCTTGCCGGCGGCGGTCGACTTATTCCCGCCGATCCGTCGGCCCGCTTCACCGCGTTGCGGCTGCAGGCGCTCGGCGATGGCGTCAATGACGCGGCGCTGCTGATCCGCTACGAAACTTTCAGCCGGCCCGAGGCGTTACGCTACGGCGAGGCGATCGCGCATCAGCAGGGAAAGATCGACCGCGCGCTCGACGCGCTCGAGGCTGCTCCCCCGGCGGACGCCGTAGACATCGGCCATATCGCAGTCGCTTGCGCGCTCGGCTATCTTGATCTGCGTTTTGGCGGGGCGTGGCGCGCCGAGCATCCGAGCCTCGTCGCCTGGCTCGAGAATTTTGCGCGCACGATCCCGGCCTTCGAAACGACGAAGGCGTGAATTTCAGCCTGGCGCTATTCCGGTCGGCTCGAACCTATGTTCGCGATAGGCGAAGCCGTCTAACTTTGCTTGCCGGCGATTTCGGCCGGAGGCTGCCACTCGCCGCTCGCCACGGGTCCGCTCGCGGGGTTGGGAATGCGCAGGCGCTGGCCCGGTTGAATCTTGTCAGGATCGCTCAGCAGCGGCCGATTGGCCTCGAAAATCTCCATATATTTGGCGCCCTTGCCGGCGCCGTAATGCGCTTCGGCGATTTTCCAGAGCGAGTCGCCTTCCTTGACGACATAGAATGTCTCGACCACGGCCGAGCCGGCTTCCGCCGGCTTCACTTCGGCTTTAGGGGCCGCCTCGGCGGTTTGCTTCGTGGCGTCCGAGGCAGGCGGCTGTTTGCCCTTGCCGGTCAGAAAATCCAAAAGTCCCATCCTGAAGTCTCCTTCGCTGGCGACCGGCCTTCTGGCCGGACGCGCTCGACTATTGTAGCGCTCCATTCGCGGCCAGGGAGTGCGGGCGGGGCTAAATTGCTACGCTTAGCCAGTCCCGGAGCGAGAGGTCGGCGGAAGGGCGGATCGCGCCCCGGGCGCCCCGCCTCGCGAAACCTCACGAAATCCCCTATATCGCTGCGATGACCGCCGCCCCTGCCGCGACCGCGCGGACCGCGCTTTACGCCGGCACCTTCGACCCGCTGACCTTTGGCCATCTCGACGTGATGGCCCAGGGCGGGGCGCTTTTCGATCGGATCGTCGTCGCGATCGGCGTGCACCACGGCAAGGAGCCCTGGCTGTCATTCGAGGAGCGCGTCGCCGTCATTCGCGACGCCTGCGCCGCGCTCGGCGCGTCTTGCGCCTTCGAGGTCGCCGGATTTGAGGGGCTCGTCGTCGAGGCCGCGCGCCAGCACGGCGCCTGCGCCATTTTGCGCGGTTTGCGCGACACCGTCGATTTCGACTATGAAATGCAGATGGCGGGGATGAACGGGACGCTCGCGCCCGATATTCGCACGATTTTCCTGCCGGCTTCGCCGGGGCTACGCCACGTCAGCGGAACCTTCGTGCGCCAGATCGCGGCGCTTGGCGGCGACGTGTCGGCCTTTGCGCCGGCCGCCTCCGTCGCAGCGCTCGAACGCGCCGTCAAAAGGCGCGCAAAAACATAGGGAGGCTCCATGAAACTTACGCGCCGTCTGCTTCTTGCCGCCGCGGCCGCCGCCGCGCTCACCGCCGCGCCGGCCAGGGCGGCCGATGATCACACCCTCTATCTCGACACAAAGGATGGTCGCATCACCATCAAGCTGCGGCCTGATCTCGCGCCCAAACATGTCGAGCGGATCGAGAAGCTCGCCAAGGAGCATTTCTACGACGGCATCGTCTTTCACCGCGTCCTCGACGGTTTCATGGCGCAGGCGGGCGACCCGACCGGCACTGGCATGCAAGGTTCGCGCTATACGGATCTGAAGGCCGAGTTTACCGATACGCCGTTCAAGCGCGGCACGGTCGGAATGGCGCGCGAAGGCGGCGACGTCAATTCCGGCAATTCCCAGTTCTTCATCTGCTATGCGGACGCGCCGCAGCTCAACGGCAAATACACCGTGTTCGGCGAAGTGGTGTCGGGCATGGACGTCGTCGACAAGATCAAGAAGGGCTCGAAGTCCAATAATGGCATGGTCGACAGTCCCGACAAGATCATCAAGATGCGCGTCGCCGGCGACGAGAGCTGAGTTCAAGAACCGTCACGCCGCAGAGAAATTTAAAGGAAGCGCCAATGACCGAAGCCGCCGACACCATGACGCTTGAGACGACGAAAGGGCCGGTCGTCATCAAATTCCGTCCGGACCTTGCGCCCAACCATGTGACGCACATCAAGAAACTCGTCTCGGAAGGATTCTACGACGGAATCGTCTTTCACCGCGTGATCGACGGTTTCATGGCGCAGACCGGATGCCCGCGCGGCACCGGCACGGGCGGCTCGAAATATCCGGACCTCAAGGCCGAGTTCAACAGCGCGCCGCATGTGCGCGGAACCTGCTCGATGGCCCGCGCGCAAAGCCCGGACAGCGCCAATTCGCAGTTCTTCATCTGCTTCGATGACGCCCGCTTCCTCGACAATAAATATACAGTCTGGGGCGAGGTGATCTCCGGCATGGAGAATGTCGACAAGATCAAGCGCGGCGAGCCGGTCAAAGATCCCGACAAGATCGTCAAGGCGACGCTGGGCTAGCATCTTTGCTTCAGCGCGCGCGTGACATGGCCGGGCTTGTCCCGGCCATCTTCATATGAGCTTCCATGCGCGTCGATCTCTTCGATTTCGAGCTTCCCGCCGACCGCATCGCCTTGCGGCCGGCGAGCCCGCGGGACAGCGCGCGCATGCTGGTCGTGCCGGCGAAGGGCGGCTTCGAGGACCGGCGCGTCGAGGACCTGCCGATCTATTTGCGGCGCGGAGACGCGCTTGTCGTCAATGATTCGCGGGTCATTCACGCGCGACTTTCCGGCCGGCGCCTGCGCGGCGACTTGAGCGCCAATGTCGAAGCGACGCTGATCGAGCGGCTCGACGCCTCACGCTGGCGGGCGCTGATGCGTCCGGGGAAGAAGCTTGGCGTTGGCGATCGCATTCGGTTCGTCGGCCATGACGGCGAACTCGACGCCTGCGTCGAAGCGAAGGGCGACGGCGGCGAGATTTCGCTGGCTTTCGAACTTTGCGGACCGGCGCTCGACATCGCCATAGAGCAGGCGGGAGTCATGCCCCTGCCGCCCTATATCGCGGGCAAGCGCTCGGCTGACGCCCGCGATGAAACCGACTATCAGACGATGTTTGCGCGCGAAGCCGGCGCTGTCGCGGCGCCCACCGCGGGCCTGCATTTCACCCCGCAACTGCTGGCCGCGATCGAAGCGCGCGGCGTCAGCCTGCATCGGGTGACGCTGCATGTCGGCGCAGGCACGTTTCTCCCCGTCAAGGCGGAAGACACGGACCTGCACAGAATGCACGAGGAATTCGCGCGGATCGACGCGCGGACGGCCGAGGCGCTCAATGACGCGCGGGCGAAAGGCGGACGCATTGTCGCCGTCGGCACGACCGCGCTGCGCGTGCTGGAAAGCGCGGCGGACGACGCCAGCCGGATCTTGCCATACGCAAGCCGCACCGGCATTTTCATCACGCCCGGCTATCGTTTCCGCGCCGTCGATATGCTGCTCACCAATTTCCACCTTCCGCGCTCGACGCTGTTCATGCTGGTCGCCGCATTCGCCGGCCTTGAGCGCATGAAGGCGGCTTACGCACATGCGATCGAAAGCGGCTATCGCTTTTATTCCTATGGCGACTCTTGTCTGCTGCAGCGCTGCGACACATGAGCAGCGCGCGCGACATGCGAATTCTGGCGCTTTGGCGCGACGATCCAAGAGAAGCGCCGATGACCATCGACGCGCGGATTGAAGACATGCGCATCGTTTCGACATGGGAACTCTTCGGCGCTTTCGCGCTCGACGGCGATCGCGCACGTCCCTTCGTCCTGCGCCGCGACGGACGGATCGACTTCGGGCGCGGCGAGAACTGGCGAACCGATCTGCGCAACGCGACGATAAAGGTCGGAACAGATTTCGTCGTATGGTTCAATGAAAGCGACAGCGGCCTCTACCGCATCGTGAAGATCGCCGCGCTCGGCGCAAAGGACGAAGGGTGACGCAGGGTTTTTCGTTCTCCGTTCTTGCGACCGACGGATCGGCGCGCCAGGGCGAAATTCTGACGCCGCGCGGGACGATCCGCACGCCCGCGTTCATGCCGGTGGGCACCGCGGCGACGGTGAAGGCGATGTTCGCCGAGGACGTGCGCGCCGCCGGCGCCGACATTCTGCTCGGCAATGTCTATCATCTCATGCTGCGGCCCGGCGCGGAGCGGATTGCGCGGCTCGGCGGCCTGCATGAATTCATGCGCTGGCCCTATCCGATCTTGACCGACTCCGGCGGCTTTCAGGTGATGTCGCTGGCGAAGCTGCGCAAGCTCGACGAAAGCGGCGTCACTTTCCAGTCGCATATCGACGGATCACGCCATCATCTTTCGCCAGAGCGTTCCATGGAGATTCAGGATCTGCTGGGTTCGGACATCCAGATGCAGCTTGACGAATGCGTGCGCCTGCCATGTGCCGAGAGCGAGACGGAGCGCGCCATGCGCCTCTCGCTGCGCTGGGCCGAGCGTTCGCGCAAGGCGTTTCGCGAGCGGCCGGGCAGGGCGGTTTTCGGCATCGTGCAGGGCGGCGAGTCTAAGCGGCTGCGAGTCGAAAGCGCCGAGGCCCTCGCCGGCATGGATTTCCATGGGCTCGCGATCGGCGGTCTCGCGGTCGGCGAACCTCAGCATGTGATGCTCGACATGCTCGAGACGACCGCCCCGCATTTGCCCGAATCGAAGCCTCGTTATCTTATGGGCGTCGGCGCGCCGGACGATATCGTTGAGGCCGTCGCACGAGGAATCGACATGTTTGATTGCGTGATGCCGACTCGCGCCGGCAGACACGGCCTTGCCTATACGCGCCGCGGCAGAGTGACGATGCGCAACGCGCGTCACGCCGACGATCCGCGGCCGCTCGACGAGGAGTCGTCCTGTTCCGCCGCCCGCGACTATTCGCGCGCCTATCTGCATCATCTGGTGAAAGCCGGGGAAATCCTCGGGATGATGCTGCTGACCCAGGCCAATGTCGCCTATTATCAGGAATTGATGGCCGGCCTGCGGGCGGCGATCGCCACAGGGCGCCTTGCCGACTTCATCGCCGAGACCCGCGCCGGATGGGCCGAGGGCGAGAGCGTTTAGCTCCTGGCGGATCGAGTGAAGTATTGCTTTCCTCACCCTCATCCTGAGGAGCCGCCCGCAAGTCGGGTTTACCCGACTTGCGCATTTAATGTCGATCTCGGGCAGGCCCGAGATCGAAGGCGGCGTCTCGAAGGACGAGGGTGAGGAAAAATACGCTAAAGCGGGTTTCCTCGTCCTTCGAGACGGCCTCTTCGAGGCCTCCTCAGGATGAGGAAACCCTTCACGTGATCGCCCTGCGCTTAGCCGGGGCGCCGATTTACGGGCCGGCTAATATGGTTTACGAAAGCGATATTCGGCGGGGGCGGGGCATGGGCCGCTACCATGAAGAGCTCACCAGAAGGTTTTTGAGCGGCGTTCGCGGCGAAGCGCCCGCGACGGCGCGTCGTCCGGCGCGGTTGCGGCGCAACGGCGTCGGCGCGCGTCCACGAAGACCCAAACTGGCCTCGATGGAGAATGGAATGTCGCACCCCGGCGAAATTCTTGCCCGTCATTTGCAAGACCTCGGACTGACCGCATCGGACCTCGCGCGCGATATCGACGTGCCGGTCAATCGGGTCACCGCCATCATCAACGGGCAGCGCGGAGTCACCGCCGACACGGCGTTGCGGCTCGGGCATTGGTTCGGGGTCGAGCCCGAAGATTGGCTCGAGTTGCAGACTCAATATGAACTTTCGCTCGCGCGCCGCGCAGCTGGAGAGCGGATCAAATCGCTGCCGAGTCTCGCCGATCGTCGGCGCGATTGAGGCATGAGCGCCGCGCTACAATTCACCGATTCGGGATTTTTTCAGGAACTGCGGCGGGCGGATTTCGGCGCGCCGACCAGCGTCGTCATCGCCGATGGCGTTCCCTTTTACGTCAACGCCTTCTGGACCGCCGGACAGCGGCGCGCGCATCCGCTGCATGAGATCAGCTATCGCGCCTGTTTCAAGCCGCAACTGCCGGCGTTCTTCATCGATCGGCTGACGCAGCCGGGAGAGGTGGTCTGCGATCCATTCATGGGCCGCGGCACGAGCGTATTGCAAGCGGCGTTCACGGGACGAAAGCCGATCGGCTCCGACGCCAATCCGCTGTCTCTGCTGCTGACGCGACCGCGGCTGCGCCCGCCCGCGCTTGGCGAGATCGAGGCGCGGCTGGCGGCGGCGCCTTGGGGGCGCGGCGAGATCGATCGGAACGATCTTCTCGCCTTTTATCACTTTGAGACGCTGAGTCAGATTTGCGCGCTGCGCCACTATCTGTTCGCGCGCGAGAATGACGGCGGCCTCGACGCCGTCGACGACTGGATTCGCATGGTGGCGCTCAATCGATTGACCGGCCACTCGCCCGGATTCTTTTCGGTCTATACGATGCCGCCGAACCAGGCCGTGTCGATCAAGGCGCAATTGAAGATCAATGCGCGCCGCGCGCAAACGCCGCCGCAGCGCGACATCGCCGAGCTGATTTACAAGAAGTCGCGCGCGCTGCTCGCGGACGGCGCGCCGCTCGCAGGCGACGCTGAGCTCGCCGTGGCCGACGCGGCGCGCTTGACGCATATCGCCGACGCCACGGTCGATCTCGTCGTCACTTCGCCGCCCTTTCTCGATGTCGTCGACTATCGCGGCGACAATTGGCTGCGCAACTGGTTTGCGGGAATTGACGCCGAAGGCTTCAGACTCTCGCAGCTTCGCGCGCCGGAAGACTGGAGCGCGATGACGCGGGCGGTTTTCGAGGAACTCGCCCGGGTGGTGAAGCCCGGCGGACACGTCGCCTATGAGGTGGGCGAAGTGAGAGGCGGCGCGCTTCCGCTGGAGCAACTGGTCTGGCGCGCGCTCGACGAGCTTCCGTTCGAGCGGCTCGGCGTGCTGGTCAATGCGCAAAGCTTCACGAAGACGAGCAATTGCTGGGGCGTCGTCAATAATGAAAAGGGCGTGAACAGCAATCGCGTGGTCGTCGCGCGTCGGCTGTGACGGCATGGCGTCAGCCGGCGCGCAGCAGGCGGACGGCTTCGTCGCGCTCGAACAGATAGAGCAGGGCGCGCAACGCCTGGCCTCTCTCGCTCGAAAGCTCTGGATCGCGGCGCAGGATCAATTCGGCGTCGTCGCGCGCGATAGCGAGGAGGCGCGCATGGACGGCAAGATCGGCGAGACGAAAGCTCGGCAGACCGGCCTGCCGCACGCCGAGAATTTCGCCCTCGCCGCGCAGACGGAGATCTTCCTCGGCGATGCGGAATCCATCTTCCGTCTGCCGTATGATCGTCAGGCGCGCCTTGGCGGCTTCGCTTAAGGGACCTTTGTAAAGCAGCAGGCAGGAAGAGTCCGCCGCGCCGCGACCAACGCGCCCGCGCAATTGATGGAGTTGCGCAAGGCCGAAGCGCTCGGCGTGTTCGATGACCATAATGGTCGCTTCCGCCACGTCGACGCCGACTTCGATCACCGTGGTCGCCACCAGAATTTTGACGTCGCCGCGCTGGAAGCCTTCCATCACGGCGTCCTTTTCGGCGGATTTCATCCGGCCGTGGACAAGGCCGACCGCCGGTCCGAAAAGCTTGGCGAGATCGGTGTGGCGCTGCTCCGCCGCGGCGAGGTCAAGTTCTTCATTCTCTTCGACGAGCGGGCACACCCAATAGGCGCGCGCGCCTTGCGCCAGAGCGCGCCGCAGCCCGGCGACCACCTCGTCGAGTCTTTCGGCCGGAAGCGCCCGCGTCGAGACGGGCGTGCGGCCGGGCGGCTTTTCGTCAAGCGCGGAGCAGTCCATATCGCCGAAGGCGGTCAGCGCCAGCGTGCGCGGAATCGGCGTCGCCGTCATCACCAGAACGTCGACGGCGTCGCCCTTGGCGCTGAGCGTCAACCGCTGCTCGACGCCGAAGCGATGCTGCTCGTCGACGACGGCGAGGCCGAGGTCGCAAAAGGCGAGATCGCCTTGCACCAGAGCATGTGTGCCGATGACGATGTCGACCTGGCCCGCCTTTATGGCGGCGTGAACCAGCGCGCGCTCGGTCGGTTTGATCCGGCCGGTCAGCAGCGCCACGCGCAATCCCGCCGGTTCGAGCAATGGCGCGAGCCGGGCGTAGTGCTGGCGCGCAAGAATTTCGGTCGGCGCCATCAGGGCGCATTGGCGGCCGGTCTCGGCGACGCTCGCCATGGCCAGCGCCGCGACGATCGTCTTGCCCGAGCCGACGTCGCCTTGCACCAGACGCAGCATGCGCTTGTCCGACGCAAGGTCGGCGCGAATTTCGTCGAGCGTGCGTCGCTGCGCGCACGTCAGTCGAAATGGCAGGCTGGATTCGATCGCGCCAGCGAAGCGGCCGTCGCCCTTATGCGCGCGACCCGAGGGTCGCCGCATCCTGGCGCGAACGAGGCGGAGCGCGAGCTGGCTTGCCAGCAGCTCGTCAAGCGCAAGACGCTGACGCGCCGGGTGCTGCGGCGAGAGCGCATCGGCGCCCGAGGGCCGGTGCGCCGCGCGCAGCGCCTCGGCAAATCCGGGAAACGTGTTGGCGGAAACAACGCTGGCGTCCTGCCATTCGGGAAGAGTCGGCAGTTGCGCCAACGCCTCTTCGCTCGCGCGCAGGACATAGCGCGCCTGCAAACCTTCCGTGAGTCCGTAGACAGCTTCGAACGCAGGGAGCCTCGCAAATCCCGCTTCATCAAGCACCCGGTCGGGATGCACGATCTGGCGGCGGCCGTCGTAAAGCTCGATGCGACCCGATATCCAGCGCGTCGCGCCGAGCGGCAGACTGCGCTCGATCCAGTCCTGATTGGCCAGAAAGAACACGAGTTCGACGTCGCCGGTGTCGTCCTCTACCAGCACGCGATAGGGCGATTTCGAATAGCGCCCCTGGGGCCGGCGATGTTCGGTGACGCAGGCCTTCAACACGACCATCGTATCGAGCGGCGCGGCGGCGATCGTCGGCCGGGCGCTGCGGTCGATGACGTTGGACGGAAGATGAAACAGCAGATCGACGAGGCGCGCTTCCGTTCCCGGTCTGGCGAGCAGCCGGTCGAACAGTCTGGCGGTTTTCGGTCCGACGCCGGGCAGCGCGGCGACGCGGCCGAAGAGCGGGTCGAGCAATGATGGACGCATAAGGTCTCAGCTCAATCGAACGGCGCGGACCGACTCACTTGATCTCGGCATCATAGCTCGGCGCGCCGTCGGCGCCCTTGTAGGTGAAATGCCACCATTCGCGCGGATAATTTTCAAAGCCGTGGCGGCGCATCAGCGCGACAAGCGCGTCGCGATGGGCGTGCGCCGTTTTCGAGGTTTTCGCCTTCGTCCAGGAGCGGGGATCGAAAAAGTCGAAGGGCGTGCCGAAGTCCCAGCCCTTGACCCCGATATCGACGGCAAGCCCGGTCGAATGGGTGGAATGTTCGGCGATATAGCCCTCGGGAAACAGCGCGCTTTTGTCGAGTTGCGGATAATGCGCCGATTTTGTCCGCTGGTCCGGATTGCGCGACCAGTCGACGAAGGCCGAGACGGCGCGCTGCGGGCGATAGCAATCATAGACGACAAGGGAAACGCCTTGCGCCCGCGCATCCTTCTGCGCCGCCGCCAGCGCCTTGGCGGCCTCGGCGCGCAGCCAGCATTGCGGGGCGTCATAGCCGGGCACGGGCGCGCCGGTGAAATTATTCGGGCCGGCGTAGCGCATGTCCTGAATGACCTCGGGCGCGATGTCGGCGAGGCGCGCGAAGCCCGGCGGCGTTTCGTCGGCGCGCGCGTAAGATACAGAAAATGCCACGATAAATAACAACATCGATCTACGCATGGAGGCTCCAGGTGCGCTGGCGCAATTCGGGGGCGCCTAGCCTCGACTATAGGTCTTTCGCACTCAATCGGGAGCCCTCGGATGCAAGAGAGAAACGCCCCTTTCGCCGGCCTGACCGTCGCCGCGCTCATCGCGGGGATTTCCTGGGGCGCGACGGCGCTGGCCGGCGACCGTTGCGTCGCGACGGACGTGCTCGGCGCTCCGATCGGGATCCGCGACCAGCACAAGACCGTCATCGGCGCGATCGAGGACGGCAAGGCGATCGTCGTGCAGCGCTACGGCGAGGACGATCACGGCAAGCCCTGGGCCTATGTGACGCGCCCCGGCGGCAGGCGGCTCGGCTGGGTTTATCGCGAATTCATCAGCTGCGGCTGACGTCGTTCCCGGCCAGAGGATTGCTTCGACCTCGCGACGGCCCCGCCAGCCGCCGTGCGGGCGCGGGAACGGCGCAGCCGTCGTCTATTTCGCCCCGTCGCGCTCGTCCGTCTGGCCGAACAGTATTTCGCGCTCCAGCGCCGTAAAATCGAGGCGCCGCCGCTCATAGGGCGCGCCCGCCGCATAGGCGCGGATCACCGCCGGCCGCGACCGGATCGACTCGAACCAGCGCTTGAGATGCGGGAAGTCGTCGAGATCCTGGCCCTGGTCTTCGTGCGGGACGATCCACGGATAGCAGGCGATGTCGGCGATGGAATATTCGCCCGTGAGGAAAGGCGTCCTGGCGAGCTGGCGGTCCATGACTCCGTAGAGCCGACCCGTCTCGTTGCGGTAGCGGTCGATCGCATAGGGAATTTTCGCCGGCGCATATTTGGCGAAGTGGTGGTTCTGGCCGGCCATCGGGCCGAGCCCGCTCACCTGCCAGAACAGCCATTGCAGCGTCCGCGCGCGGCCGTGGAGGTCGGCGGGGAGAAGCCGTCCGGTCTTCTCCGCGAGATAGACCAGGATGGCGCCAGATTCGAACAGCGCGACGGGAGCGCTCCCATCGTCCGGCGCGCGGTCGACGATGGCCGGCATGCGATTATTCGGCGAAATCGCGAGAAACTCGGGCTTGAACTGGTCCCCCTTGCCGATATCGACCGGCGCGATCCGATAGGCGAGCCCGGTTTCTTCGAGAAAAATCGTTATCTTGTGGCCGTTGGGCGTAGGCCAATAGTGGAGATCGATCATGGACCCGCGTCCGAAAGGAGACCAGACTGTGTTGTAAGCCCTCGCGCTGCAATATCAATCGTTCAGGTCATGCTAGGCTGCGTCGGGGAGGGGCATGAGATGCTGATCAGATTTGGGAAAATCCTGCTGACCGCGGCGCTCGGCGCCCTGATTCTGCTGGTCGCGATCAATAATGTGACCGACTACGACACCAATTACCAGGTCGTCAGCCATGTGATGTCGATGGACCAGGTGCCGGCCGGGAGCCCGCTGGAGTGGCGCGCCGTCACCAATCCTACGCTGCATAGAATGCTTTACGCGTTCATTATCTCGGTCGAGTTCGCAGCCGGCGCGCTCATCCTCGCGGGAGCGTGGCGGCTCTTGCTAACGCACAGAGCGGAAGGCGCGCGTTTCAACGCCGCCAAGGGCGTCGCGATCGCCGGTCTGGCGCTCGCCGTCGGCCTTTATCTGTTCGGCTTCATGGCGGTGGGCGGGGAGTGGTTCCAGATGTGGCGCGCCGGAGCCGACCTGCAGCAGGCCGCTTTCCGCTTTATCGGATGCGCGGCGCTGGTAATGCTGTTCCTTGGTCAGCCCGACGCCTGACGCCTCAGAGCCGCTTCAGCATGTTGTAGCCGAGGAGTCCGCCAAGCCCCGCGCCGACGACCGCGATGAGGGGGCCGCCGATCGCTACGCCGGTCAGGCCGCCGAGAACGGCGCCGACGCCGGCGAAGAGATATTTGTTCTTTTGCACTGTGGGGTGTTCATCGTCAGCCATGGCAAAGTCCTCCTGAAAGCGCCTGCAAGGGCGAATTATGGAGAGCAGGCGCTGAAATCAAGGGCGGCGGCGCGTCGCGGGCGAGGATAAAGCGAGGCGCGCGGGGCTCGCGGATCGCCCACGCTTGCCATCCCAAATAGCCGAACGCGCGGTTTTTCGCCGGCGCTTGACGCGCCAAATTTCAGCACTGATTGGCGCCGGTGGAACGCTCGCTTTGCGTTGGAAGGCGCGCCGATCCCAACAGACTTGGCGCCTTCAGGAGTTTCAGCAGCAGCTCAAGTCGCTTTTGGCGGTAGAAGGCGCTCACGCCGGAATCGGCGGGGGCAAGG
>Ga0194120_10006164_pt1 | contig 17124 bp, 17 predicted proteins | sample TA2MahCa65mmetaG_FD_148642 | JGI IMG/M metagenome (GOLD analysis project Ga0194120, IMG submission 148642) | Freshwater microbial communities from Lake Tanganyika, Tanzania - TA2015019 Mahale Deep Cast 65m | ecosystem: Environmental > Aquatic > Freshwater > Lake | place: Tanzania: Lake...
TGGCCCACAACGGTGACGGCCAGCAGGTGGCCACCCTCGAGCGCGCCATGCGCCTCAGCGAGGACGTGATCCGCTACCTGACCGTCAAGCAGGACGGCCCGCTGCCCGCCCCCCGCAGTGGCCCCATTCCCCAGGCCGCCAGCGAAGCCGCTGCCCTGCAGACCACCGAGGCCTGAGGCCTCCACAAGCCAGCCCAGGCTTGAAACCCACCGAACCCTTCGTTAGGGTTTGGTGGGCTTTTTGATGTGGCAATCAGGGGCAATGATCGAGCCCGAGGGTCACCAACCAGACGCCCCGACCCCACGTGCCGACGCACTGGAGGGGGTGCGGGAGGCCGACTGGCGGGTGATCCCCGAAACCGACACCCCTCGCCCCGACGACCTGCAACAGGCACTGGCAAGCCGTGAACGTCAGCTGGCCGAGGCGCGGCTGCAGATCAGCGAACTGGAATCGCTACTCCAGGATCTGCCCGAGATTTTTGAGCGCAAATTTGTCCAGCGCCTGCAACCGGTGCTGGAGCGCCAGGAGCAACTCCTCGCGGACAACCGGGAGCTGCAGCACCAGATCCGGCGGCTGGCCCCGGCCCCCGGCGAGGTGCGGCTGCGGTTCAATCCCGAGAGCGCCAGCGGTGGAGCGGTGCAACTGCCCCAGCTGCCGCAGCCCAGGGCCGGGCAACGGCAGAGCTGGGGGGAGCGCCTGGCTGGCCGACGGCGCGCCGCCTAGACCTCAGCGCTGGCTGGCGGCCCAGAGGCGCGTGGGCAGGCCCCACACGTAGATGAAGCCTTCGGCGGCGCGGTGGTCGAAGCGATCGCCGGCGTCGTAGGTGGCCATGTCAGGCACATAGAGGCTGTTGGCGCTGCTGCGGCCCACCACGGTGGCGTTGCCCTTGTGCAACTTCACCCGCACCGTGCCGTTCACGGTGCGCTGGGTGCGGTCGATGAAGCCGTCGAGCGCGTCCTTGAGGGGGCCATACCAAAGGCCCTGATACACCTGATCGGCCCACTGCTGCTCCAGTTGCCGCTTGCTGCGCAACACGTCGGCCGCCAGGGTGAGGCTCTCCAGTTCCTGGTGGGCCTTGATCAGCAGCAACAGCCCAGGGGTCTCATAGATCTCCCGGCTCTTGATGCCCACCACCCGGTTCTCGATCATGTCGAGGCGACCGAAGCCGTGGGCCCCGGCCAGGGCATTGGCCCGGCGGATCAGGCTCACCGGATCGAGGCGCGCGCCGTCGATGCTCACGGGGTTGCCGTTCTCGAAGCCGATCTCCACCACCTGGGGTTGATCGGGGGCCGCATCCACGCTCACGGTGAGGGCGTAGATCTCCTCCGGCGGCTCCACGTTGGGATCCTCCAGGGGGCCGGCCTCAATCGAGCGCCCCAGCAGGTTGAGGTCGATCGAATAGGGCGACTTCTTGCTCACCGGTGAGGGGATGCCGCAGCGCTCGCCGTAGGCAATCGTTTCCTCGCGGCTCATGCCCCATTCCCGGGCCGGTGTGAGCACCTTGAGATCGGGGGCCAGGGCGCCGATGGCCACATCAAAGCGCACCTGGTCGTTGCCCTTGCCGGTACACCCGTGGGCCACCGCATCGGCCCCCACCTCACGGGCGATCTCCACCAGCCGCCGGGCGATCAGCGGCCGGGCCAGGGCGGTGGAGAGGGGGTAACGCCCCTCGTACAAAGCATTGGCGCGGATCGCCGGGAAGGCGAACTCGGTGATGAACGGGGCGATCAGATCCCCCACGATCGACTGGCTGGCGCCGGAATCGAGGGCCTTCTGACGGATCGGCTCGAGCTCATCCCCCTGGCCCAGGTCGGCGGCGAAGGTGATCACCTCCTCCACACCCCATTCGTTCTTGAGGTAGGGGATGCAGACGCTGGTGTCCACGCCACCGGAATACGCCAGCACCGCCTTCTTAGCCCGACCCATCACGGCGTCTCCACGCGCTCAGTCGATCGATTCTCCCCTGTCGTGGTGGCGCCCCATGCCGGCCGCCAACCCAAGGGCCATCAACAGCGGCGGCCCCAGCACCAGCGCCAGGGCCAGGCGTGCGGGCCCATCGGGATGGGCCAGGGCCCAGGGCTGCTCCAACAGGGGGGTCGGCCAGTGCCGTCCTGCCCACACCAGCAGTGCGCTGAGGGCGAGCGCCGCCAGCCAGGGGGGCAGCAGCCGTTGCCATTCAGACCTGAACTCCGACACCGGCGGCGGGCGGCGGCGGATCCGCCTGAAGGGGCTCCTCTAGGATGGCTGATTGGCCCCAGCCGCAAGCCCCCAGCGATGAGCAGCAAACTCAGCACCAGCCTTAGCCAGCTGGATGGCATCAACCCTTCGCTCACCCGCTATGGCCGCAACGAGCCGGCCCCGGTGCTGCCGCTGCGGGAAGAGCCCGACCTGCTGAGCTGGCTGGAAACCAGCGGTCGCCTGGTGGCCGACGAGGAAACCGCCAGCACCGACGTGAGCACGGTGGAAGAGGAGGAGCTCTCCGCGCTGATGGGTGAAAAAGAGGATTACAACGCCGCCGACGAGCAACCCGAGGAAGACTGGGAGGACTGATCCCTCCGCGGCCTTGCTCTCCCCCACCAGGCTGATCACCTCCCTGCCCAGCAACAGCCGCCACCTGGCGCTGTTGCTGGGCTTGTTGCTGGTGGGGCTGGCCCTGATCAGCGACCTGCTCAGCCATGCCCCCCAGCTCACCCCTCCGCTGCTGGCGGCAGCCCTGGTGAGCGCCCTGCTGAGCCGCTGGGGGGTGCCGCGGCTGCGGCAGCTCAAGCTGGGCCAGGTGATCCGCGAGGAGGGGCCCCAGGCGCACCTCAGCAAGGCGGGCACCCCCACCATGGGGGGCCTGCTGGTGGTGCCGGTGGGGGTGATCATCGGCGCCCTGGTGGCCCCCTCGGATCCACGGCTGCCGGCGGTGGCCGCCATCACCCTGGCCTACCTGGCCATCGGCGCCATCGACGACTGGCGCAGCCTCACCAAGCACCACAACACCGGCCTCACCCCCCGCGGCAAGCTGCTGCTGCAGGCGCTCTCCGCAGTGGTGTTCCTGGCCTGGGCCGCCCTGGGGCAGCACATGGGCAGCGACATCGCCCTGCCCCTCGGCTGGGTCTTGCCCCTGGGGCTGCTGATCTGGCCCCTGGGGCTGTTCGTGGTCCTGGCGGAGAGCAACGCCACCAACCTCACCGACGGCCTCGATGGCCTGGCGGCGGGCTGCGGCGCCATCGTGTTCAGCGGCCTGGGGCTGCAGCTGATGCTGCGGGGCCACGAGGGGGATCCGGCCCTGGCCGGGTTCTGCGCCGCCATGGCCGGCTGCTGGCTGGGGTTTCTGCTGTTCAACCGCCACCCCGCCCGGGTGTTCATGGGCGACACCGGATCGCTGGCCATGGGGGCCGCCCTGGCGGCGGTGGCGCTGCTGAGCAACAGCCTCTGGCCGCTGCTGCTGATGGGCGGGGTGTTCCTGGCGGAATCCCTCTCGGTGATCACCCAGGTGTGGGTGTTCAAGGCCACCAAGGGGCCCGATGGGGTGGGCCGCCGGGTGCTGCGCATGGCCCCGCTCCACCACCACTTCGAACTGGGGGGCGCCAGCGAACAGCAGGTGGTGGTGGGCTTCTGGGCCGTCAGCCTGATACTGGTGGTCCTGGGGCTGGTGCTGCTGCCCTGAACCGCTTGCCATGGCCTATTTCACCTGGAAGGAAGCCGGTCTCACCGCTGATTGCGCCAGCCTGGAGGCGATGGCCGCCCGCTTCGAGGAGGCGGCGGCCCTGATGCGGCGCATGGCGGCGGAGGGGTTCGTGCTGGAGCGCCACAGCGATGGGCAACACATCACCCACGGCGACGCCTCGGTGTTCGCCGCCTACGGCTTCATCGATGAGCAGTCGCCGGTGCGGCAGCTGAGCCTGATCAGCCCGGACGCCTGAGGTAACCCACCAACCACACCACGATGAAGGCCAGGGCTGAAAGCCCCAGGTACACGAGTGTCCAGCGCTGCAGGCTCTCGATGCTCAACCCATTGAGCAGGCCATCGGCGGCATCGCCGGCGGTGGCATAGGCCAGGGGAACACGCAGCAGCACAGGGGAGCGCCGGGGCAGGATCGGAGCAGTCTCCTCCCGAGCAGCCGCCATGGCCAGCGCCCCCTTCCCCCGCAGCCTGATGCTTCTGGGCAGCGGCGAACTGGGCAAGGAGGTGGCCATCGCCGCCCAGCGGTTGGGTTGCCGGGTGATCGCGGTCGACCGCTACGCCGATGCACCGGCCATGCAGGTGGCCGATGTGGCGGAGGTGGTGGCCATGGCCGACCCGGAGGCCCTCAAGGCCGTGGTGCGGCGCCACCGGCCCGATGTGGTGGTGCCGGAGATCGAGGCCCTGGCGGTGGATGCCCTGGCGGAGCTGGAGGCCGAAGGCACCACCGTGATCCCCACGGCCCGGGCGACGGCGGTCACCATGAACCGCGACCGCATCCGCGACCTGGCGGCCCAGGAGCTGGGGCTGCGCACGGCCCGCTTTGCCTACGCCGAGAGCGCTGAGCAACTGGCCGCGGCCGCGGCGCCCCTTGGGTGGCCGGTGGTGGTGAAACCGGTGATGAGCTCCTCCGGCAAGGGGCAGAGCGTGGTGCAGGGGCCCGAGGGCATTGCCGCCGCCTGGGAGGCGGCCCTGGCCGGGGCCCGCGGCAGCGGCGCCCGGGTGATCGTGGAGGAATTCCTGCACTTCGAGCAGGAGATCACCCTGCTCACGGTGAAGCAGTGGAACGGACCCACCCTGTTCTGCCCGCCCATCGGCCACATCCAGGAGCGGGGCGACTACCAATGCAGCTGGCAACCGGCCCACCTCGACGGGGAGCAGCTGGCGGCCGCCCAGGCCATGGCCCGCCAGGTCACCGACAACCTCGGCGGAGCGGGCCTCTTCGGGGTGGAGTTCTTCGTGTGCCGCACGGCCGCTGGCGGCAGCGAGGTGGTGTTCTCGGAGCTCTCGCCCCGGCCCCATGACACCGGCCTGGTGACCCTGGCGGGCCAGAACCTGAGCGAATTCGAACTGCACCTGCGGGCGGTGCTGGGGCTGCCGATCCCGGAGATCCGCTCCGTGGCACCGGCCGCCAGCCGCGTGATCCTGGCGGAGCAGGCCTGCAGCCGCGTGGCCTTCCACGGCCTCGAGCAGGCCCTGGCCGGCCCCGATGTGCAGGTGCTGCTGTTCGGCAAGCCCGATGCCCGGCCCCACCGGCGCATGGGGGTGGCCCTGGCCAGCGGCGCCAGCCTTGAGGAGGCCCAACAGCGGGCGGACCGGGCCGCCGCCGCCATCCGGGTGGAGGAAGCGGGCTGAACCAGCCGCCAGAGAGGCCCAAACCCCTCTGGCGACAAGGGGAGTGAGGCGGTACGTTGCGGCCACGACAGCCGCCCATGCCCCAGCTCCAGCCCACCCCTGATCCCCGCCGGCGGCGCGGCCAGGCCCAGCTGGTGCCGGCGGAGCAGCAGCGGCAACGGCGGCCCCGCCCTGCGGCACCGGTGCCGCTGCAGGACGAACGGCGCCGGCGGCGACCCGGCCGACCGGGCCACAAACCCCGGCGCGGCATCCCCCGGCTGCAGGTGTTCCTGGCGGGGCTGGGGCTGGGCTACGGCCTCAACGGCCCGCTGCCCCACATGGCCACCGCCCTGCTGGCGGGGCTGCACCACCCCAGCAACCTGCTGGGCGCCCTGATCACGCCGGCGGGCATGGGGGAGCGACGCATCGTGGTGATGGGCACCGACCACGTGAGCACCAACACCGATGTGATGTTCACGGTGCAGCTGCGGGACGGCCGCACCGAGCTCACCCAGGTGCCCCGTGACACCTTCATCGACTCCTCCAGATACGGGGTGATGAAGGCCAACTCGCTTTACAGCAGCGGTGGGCCGGAGATGGTGAAACAGGAGCTGAGCCAGCTGTTATCGGCGAAGGTGGATCGCTATCTGGTGCTCAACCTCAACGCCGTGCAACGGCTTGCTGAAGCCATCGGCGGCGTGGAGGTGGATGTGCCCAAGCGCATGCACTACGTGGACAACAGCCAGGGCCTCTACATCGACCTCTACCCGGGCCGGCAGCTGCTGCAGGGCAAGGAGCTGGAGGGGTTCCTGCGCTTCCGCCACGACGAACTGGGGGACATCGGCCGCATGGAGCGCCAGAAACTGGTGCTGGCGCAGGTGTTCCGCAAACTCGCCCACCCGGCCACCGCCACCCGCCTGCCGGACCTGCTGCGCATCGCCGGCAGCGACATCCGCACCGACCTTTCCCCGGTGGACCTCGGCGCCCTGATGACCGCCATGGCCACCACCAAGCTCAGCACCCGCCAGCTGGCGGGCACCCCCTACTGGTACGAGGACATCAGCTACTGGATGCCCGACGGCAGCCCTAGCCGCACGGCCTACCCCAGCTCGCAGCCCCCGCTCTAGGCCTTGCCCACCAACCCCTAGGGCTTACCCACCAGCTTCTGCCGCAGCCCCTTGATGCGATCCCGCAGGTTGGCCGCCTCCTCAAACTCCAGATTCTTGGCGGCCGCTTTCATCTTCTCCTCCAACTGCTGAATCAGCTCCGGCAGGGAGTCCAGGGGCACCTCGTTGTGTTCCGCCTGCTCGGTGGCCTGCTCCAGCTGCTCGTCGTTGAGGCGGCGTGACACCTCCAGAAAGGCCAGGATCGAATTGCCGGCCCGCTTGCCCGCCGGGGTGGGGGTGATCCCGTGCTCCGTGTTGTAGGCCTCCTGGATGGCGCGGCGGCGCTCCGTTTCCGAGATCGCCTTGGCCATGGAGTCGGTGAGGTTGTCGGCATAGAGCAGGGCCACCCCCTCCACGTGGCGGGCGGCGCGGCCGATGGTCTGGATGAGGGAGCGCTCAGCCCGCAGGAAGCCCTCCTTGTCGGCATCGAGGATCGCCACCAGCGACACCTCCGGGAGATCGAGACCCTCCCGCAGCAGGTTCACCCCCACGAGCACGTCGTACTCACCATTGCGCAGGTCCTGGATGATCTCGATCCGCTCGATCGAGTGGATCTCCGAGTGCAGATAACGCACCCGCACGCCGTTCTCCGCCAGATAGTCGGTGAGGTCCTCCGCCATACGTTTGGTGAGGGTGGTCACCAGCACCCGCTCCTGCTTCTCCGCCCGCACCCGGATCTCCCCGAGCAGGTCATCCACCTGCCCATCGGTGGGGCGCACCTCCACCACCGGGTCGAGCACGCCGGTGGGGCGGATCACCTGCTCCACCACCTGCCCTTCGCTGCGGCGCATTTCCCAGTCCCCCGGGGTGGCGCTCACGAAGATGGTCTGCCGCGCCTTCTCCCAGAACTCATCCCCCTTGAGGGGCCGGTTGTCCGCCGCACTGGGGAGCCGGAAGCCGTGCTCAATCAGCACCTGCTTGCGCGACTGATCGCCGTTGTACATGGCCTGCAACTGGCTGCAGGTCACATGGCTCTCATCCACCACCAGCAGCCAGTCCTCGGGGAAGTAGTCGATCAGGCATTCCGGCGGGGTGCCGGCCATGCGGCCCGCCAGGTGCCGGGCGTAGTTCTCCACGCCGTTGCAGTAGCCCACCTGCTCCAGCATCTCCAGGTCGTAGGTGGTGCGCTGCTCCAGGCGCTGGGCCTCCAGCAGACGGCCCTGTTCATTCAGCACGTCCAGGCGCTCCCGCAGTTCGCTGCGGATGGCCTTGATGGCGTCCTGAAGCCGCTCCTTCGGGGTCACGAAGTGTTTGGCCGGGTAGATGTTGATGCTCTCCAGGCTCTGCAGGATCTCGCCGGTGGTGGGGTCCACGTAGCGGATGGCCTCCACCTCATCCCCGAACAGCTCGATCCGCACCAAACGGTCTTCGTAGGCGGGGCCGATCTCCAGCACATCGCCCCGCACCCGAAAACGGCCCCGGGAGATCTCCAGGTCGTTGCGGGAGTACTGGTTGTTCACCAGCTCCCGCAGGGAGCCCCGCAGGTTGAGGGTCTCACCCACCTCGAAGCGCACCGCCGCCTTGAGGTACTCACTGGGGATGCCCAGGCCGTAAATGCAGCTGATCGAGGCCACCACGATCACATCACGACGCTCAAACAGCGAGCGGGTGGCCGAGTGGCGCAGCATGTCGATCTCCTCGTTGATCGACGCTGTTTTGGCGATGTAAGTGTCGGAGACGGGCACATACGCCTCCGGCTGGTAGTAGTCGTAGTAGGAGATGAAATATTCAACGGCGTTGTGCGGGAAGAATTCCCGCAGCTCATTGCAGAGCTGGGCCGCCAGGGTCTTGTTGTGGGCCAACACCAGGGCCGGGCGGCCGGTGTTGGCGATCACGTTGGCGATGGTGAAGGTCTTGCCGGTGCCCGTGGCCCCCAGCAGGGTCTGATAGCGGGCGCCGCCATTCACCCCTGAGCTCAGGGCACCAATCGCCTCCGGTTGATCCCCCCGGGGCTCATAGGGGGCCTGCAGCTGGAAAGGGCTCGCCATCGGGCCATTCTCGCGGCAGGCCCCAAGGGGCTGTGGCAGAGCGCCCTCAGATGGCGACGCGGTTGGCGCTGCCCAGGGCTTCCCGCAGGCCGCGCACCACCGCCACCATGGCCAGCTCATCGCCGAGTTTGTTGACAGCGGAACCCACCCCCACACCGGCGGCGCCGGCGGCGATGGCCATGGGCACGGTCACGGCCGAGAGGCCCGAGGCGCACAGCACCGGGGCAGGGCAATCGGCGGCGGCGAGGGCACGGCCAATGCTGTGGGCCGCCGCCAGGGTGGGGGCAGCCTTCTCGATCAGGCCGAGGCTGCCGGGGCTGAAGGGCTTGGCACTGGTGCCCCCTTCGGTCTGAATCAGGTCGGCACCGGCGGCCACCAGGTCCACCGCCAGCTGTTCCTGCTGATCCAGGGGCAACACGTGGGGCACCGTCACGCTCAGCACCACCTCCGGCAGCAGGGCGCGGGTGCGGCGGGTGAGCTCCAGCACTTCGGCGGCGTCGAACACGCGGCCCAGGGGGTAGAAGGCGTCGTAGTTGCCGATTTCCACCAGGGCGGCGCCGGCGGCCACGGCGGCCGGGAACAGCTCCGGATCCACGGCACTCACACAGATCGGCAGGCCGGACACGCGGGCCGCCAGCTGCACCAGCTCGGGGTCACAAGCCACATCGATCAGATCGGCACCGCCCAGGCCAGCGGCGCGGCTGATGCGCTCCACACTGGCGGCGTCAAAATTGGTGAGGCCGGCGATCACCTTCAGGGCGCGGCGCTCGGTCAGGGCCAGACGCAGGGCAGCGGGCAGCTGGGCGAGACGCGACATACCGATCCAGAAACGCAGTGGGGCGATTCTCCCACGCAGCTCCAGGGCCGGGCAGGCTGAGGCCATGGCCGCCCCCTGGAGCCCCTTTCACCTGCGCCTGCACCGGCTGCTGCTGCGCCGGCCGCAGCTGCTGCCGCAACACGCCACGCTGCTGCTGGCGGTGTCGGGCGGCCAGGATTCCATGGCCCTGGTGGGCCTGCTGCGGGATCTGCAGCGGCTGCACCACTGGCGGCTGCTGCTCTGGCATGGCGACCACGGCTGGCGGCCCGACTCCGCCCAGCGGGCCAGCGCCCTGGAGTCCTGGGCCCAGGCGCAGGGACTGCCGCTCCAGCTGGAGCGTTGGCAGCGGCCCCAACGGCAGGAGGCCGCCGCCCGCCACTGGCGCCTGGAGCAGCTGGAACAGTGCGCAAGCCGGTGGGGAGCCAGCCGGGTGGTCACGGGCCACAGCGCCAGCGACCGCGCCGAAACCCTGCTGCTGCAGCTGGCCCGGGGCAGCCACCGCCAGGGCATGGGCAGCCTGCGCTGGCTGCGGCCCCTGAACGCCACGGTGCAGCTGGCCCGGCCACTGCTGGTGTTCAGCCGCAGCGAAACCGGCCAGATCCAGCGACTCCTGCAACTGCCCCTGTGGCCCGACCCCAGCAACGACGACCCCCGCTTCAGCCGCAACCGCATCCGCGCTGAGGTGTTGCCGGTGCTGGAGGCCCTGCACCCAGGGGCCAGCCGCCGTCTCAGCGGCCTCAGCAGCCGCCTGGCGGATGAGCAGGAAGGCCAGCAGCAGCTGGAGCAGCTGGCCCTGCAAGCCCTGCTGATGGAGCCGGCCAATCCCAACGGCGCCCTGCGGCGGCGAGCCCTGATGCAGCTCGAGGCGGGCAACCGCCGGCGGCTGCTGCGGGCCTGGCTCGAGCAGCAGGGGGCGGCGGCAGTCTCCGCCGCTGAGCTGGAGCGACTGCTGGAGCAGCTGGAGCCCCAGCGGGGGCCCGGGGAGCGACGCCTGCCGGGGGGCGGTCACCTCCACTGGACGCGCGAACGGCTGCACTGGGATGCCGGCGGCGGTAAACCAGAGGAGTCCCCTGGCGACGCCGACCGGCCCGCAGTTCCCCATGAGCACGAGCCTTGAGCAGGCCTACGCCGCGGTGGAGCAGGCCTACGGGGAGGGCGACTACCGGATGGCCCTGGACATGGCGGAGGCGCTCCTGCCCCAGATCCAGAGCGGCCGCGACGATCAACTGCAGGAGCGCCTGCAGCTGTTGATGGGGCATCTCCATCTCTATGGACTGCAGCAACCGGCCCAGGCCGCCGCGGCCTATCGGGCGGTGCTGCACAGCAGCCAGGACCCCAGTTACCGCGTTCTGGCGGAGGAGGGACTGCAACAGGCCGGGACCACCAACACGGATCAACCGGCGACCCCATGGCTCGATGCGCTGCGGTCCTCTGAGGGGAGAGCGCTGGGGGGCAGTGAACCATCCGCGACCGCGCCCACCACCCCGGCCACCACACCACGCCAACAGAAAGCCCCCGATCCCTACGACCGGGGGCTCCTGGTGCTCAGCCTGCAGGGGCGGCCCAGCGAACTGGACCTCCCCTAGGGGCAGGGCATCACCAACCCGTCGCTCAGCCGGCGGCGGCGGAGCGGCGGCGGCGGGTGCGGCCCTCGAGTTCGGGCTCCTCCACCTTGGCGGCGGCAGGGGCCGCGCCCACGGCAGCCAGTTCACGGCGGGGCTCCGGAGCGGGGGCCGGGCGCTCAGCCCGCGGGCCGCGGTCCACCCGCTCGGGCCGTTCCCGGCGGTCGTCGCGGCCGCCACCACGGCCACCGCGGGGGGCGGGGCGGGTATCGGGCTCGGCATCGGCACGGCCCTTGTAGGCGGGGGTGCCACCGGGGGCGGGCTGCACCAGACAGATGATCAGCGGCTCCACCTGCAGCTCACGGCGCAGGCGGCGCTGCAGGCCGATCTCGATCTCCCGCTGCACGCCCATCCAATCCACATCGGGGGCCTTGCCGCCACTGTTGCGCGACAGCTGCTGCCAGCGGTTCTCCAGCACCCAGGTGATTTCGCGCTCAGCCCAGAGGCTGAGCTTGCGGGCATCGGCGGCGGTAACCACACCGCGCAGGTTGACCCGCGGCGGAGCGGCCATCACACCATCGGTGCTGATCACCGCCAGCATCGTGATCACGCCGTCTTCCGCCAGCTGCTGGCGCTCCTTGAGCACCCGGGCGTCGACGATGCCATTGCGGGAGGCATCCAACAGCTCGATGCCGGCCTTCACCGGTTCCCCCTTGCTGATCGAATCGGGGGTGAGCTGCACCACATCACCGTTGTCGATGATCAGGATGTTCTCGGCCGGCACACCCATCGACTGGGCGGTCTTGCTGTGGCACACGAGCATGCGGTGCTCACCGTGCACGGGCACGAAGTACTTCGGCTTGGTGAGGGCCAGCATCAGCTTCTGGTCCTCCTGGAAGCCGTGGCCGGACACGTGGATGCCCTCGCCCTTGCCGTAGACCACCTTGGCGCCGAGCATCATCAGCCGGTCGATGGTGTTCACCACGGAAATGGTGTTCCCGGGGATGGGGCTGGCGGAGAAGATGATCGTGTCGGTGGTCTTCACCTGCACCTGCGGATGTTCACCGCGGGAGATGCGGCTGAGGGCCGCCAGCGGCTCCCCTTGGCTGCCGGTCATCAGCAGCAGGGTTTCACGATCGGGCAGATCACGGATCTGCTTGATGGGCACAAACAGATCATCGGGGGCACGCATGTAGCCCAGCTCGCGCGCCTTGGCGATCACGTTGAGCATGGAGCGGCCCAGCAGGCCCACCTTGCGACCGTTCTTGAGGGCCAGCTCCAGGATCATCGCCACGCGGTGAATGGAGCTGGCGAAGGTGGTGATGATCACCCGGCCTTCCGCCTGGGAGATGTGGCGATCCAGGCAGGGGAACACGGAGCGCTCCGGGGGGCAGAAGCCCGGCACCTCGGAGTTGGTGGAATCGCTGAACAGGCAGAGCACACCCTGTTCGCCGTAATGGGCCAGGCGTGCCATGTCGAAGGTTTCACCATCGACGGGGGTGTGATCAAACTTGAAATCACCGGTAAAGATCACCGTGCCCACGGGGGTGGTGATGGCCAGCGAGAAGCTGTCCGCCATCGAGTGGGTGTTGCGGATGAATTCCACCGAAAAGTGCTGCCCCACCTTCACCACATCGCGGGGCGCCACGGTCTGAAGGATCGTGCGATCCATCACACCGGCCTCTTCCATCTTGCCGGTGAGCATCGCCAGGGCCAGGCGCGGGCCGTGGATCACCGGGATGTTGAAGTTCTTGAGATGGTGGGCAATGCCACCGATGTGATCTTCATGACCGTGGGTCACGATCATGCCGCGAATGCGCTTCTGGTTCTCGCGCAGATAGCTGGTGTCCGGCATCACCACGTTCACGCCGTGCATGCCGTCACTCGGGAAGGCCAGACCGGCATCCACCAGCATGATGTCGTCGCCGTACTCGAACACGCAGGTGTTCTTGCCGATCTCATGCAGGCCACCCAGGGGGATGACCTTCAGACAGGGTTGTTGGGCTTGGTTCGTCATTCAGAAAGGGGGTTCCGGCGCAGCCGGAGAAACAAAGAAAACGTCGTCGGGAGCTGTTGTCAAAACGCCTGAGATGGCGCCTTGAAGGGCCTTGGCGTCACGTGGGACGCAGGGCTGCCAGCACGGAATTGAGTCGATCGCGCACGTCGTTGGAGGCGGGGAGAAGGGGAAGTCTTGGGGCACCCACGGGCCAGCCCTGCAGCTCGAGGGCGGCTTTCACCGGGATGGGGTTGGTGGTGCAGAACAGGGCCTTGCACAGGGGCAGCAACTGGTCATGCAGCGCCAGGGCGGTGGCCAGGTCGCCGGCCAGGAAGGCCTGCACCAGGCGCTGAATCTGGTCGCCGGCGAGGTGACTGGCCACGCTCACCACGCCCACCGCACCCACCGCCAGCATCGGCAGGGTGAGGGCGTCGTCGCCGCTGTAGATGGCCAGGCGCTCCCCGCAGGCGGCCCGCAGGGCGCTCACCTCTTCGGTGGTGCCGCTGGCGGCCTTGAAGCTCACCACGTTGGGCAGGTCCATCAGCCGGGCCGTGGTCTCCGGGCTGAGGCTGCAGCCGGTACGGCCGGGGATGTTGTAGAGCATCAGCGGCAGCCGGGGCGCGGCCGTCGCCACCGCACGGAAATGGGCCTCGAGGCCCTCCTGGGGCGGCTTGTTGTAGTAGGGCACCACCACCAGGGCGCCATCGGCCCCCAGGGCGGCGGCCTCCTGCAGCGCCTCCACCGCTTCGGCGGTGCAGTTGCTGCCGGTGCCGGCCAGCAGCCGGGCACGGTCACCCACCGCCGCCTTCACCGCGGAGAACAGTTGATGCTGCTCCCCCCAGCTGAGGGTGGGGGATTCACCGGTGGTTCCGCAGAGCACCAGGCCATCGGAGCCGTGGTCCACCAGGTGCACCGCCAGGCGGGCCGCCAGCTCCAAATCCACCGCACCGGCAGCGGTGAAGGGGGTGACCATGGCCGTGAGCACCCGGCCGAAGGGGGCCGGTGAGGCAACGCCTGGGTTGAGGGGAGCAGGGGCCATGGATCAGGCGGAACCGGCGGAGGAACAGGCCGGCGCTGGGGCCAGGGCTGCGCTGGGGTCCAGCAGCAACTCGGCGATCTGGATGGCATTGAGGGCGGCCCCCTTGCGGATCTGATCACCGCAGAGCCACAGCTCCAGGGCGTTGGGTTCGCTGAGGTCCTGGCGGATGCGGCCCACGGCCACCGGATCACGGCCGGTCACATCCGTGGGCATGGGGAAGCGGTTGGCGGCGAAGTCTTCGATCAGCTCCACACCGGGGGCCTGGGCCAGCAGGGCGCGGGCCTCCTCCACCGGGAAGGGTTCCTCAAATTCGATGTTGAGGGCCTCGGAATGGGCCCGCAGCACGGGCACCCGCACGCAAGTGGCCGACACCCGCAGCTGCGGCAAGCCCATGATCTTGCGGGTTTCATGGAGCATCTTCAGCTCCTCCTCGCAGTAGGCGTTGTCCTGCAGGGGGGAGTTGTGCAGAAACAGGTTGAAGGCCAGGGAGTAGGGCAGCACGCTGCTCTGGGGATCTCCGCCCTCCAGCACGGTGCGGCTCAGGTCGCGCAGCTCCTCCATGGCGCGCGCGCCGGCGCCACTGGCGGATTGATAGGTACTCACCACCACCCGGCGCAGGGGGCGACGGGCCGCCAGGGGCGCCAGCGCCAGGGTCATCAGGATCGTGGTGCAGTTGGGGTTGGCGATCACCCCGTTGTGGCGGAAAGCGTCCTGGGGATTCACCTCCGGCACCACCAGCGGCACCTCCGCATCGAGGCGGAAGGCACTGGAGTTGTCGATCACCACCGCCCCGGCGGCCGCCGCCACGGGGGCCCATTGCTTCGACACCGAGCCCCCGGCGGAAGCCAGCACCACATCCACACCCGCAAAAGCCTCAGGACTCACCGGCTCGACCGTGAGGGTCTGGCCGTTCCAACTCAGGGTCTGGCCGGCGGAGCGGGGGGAGGCCAGCAGGGTGAGCCGGCCCACGGGGAACTGGCGTTCCGCCAGCAGGGCCAGCAGCTCCTGGCCCACGGCGCCGGTGGCTCCAAGAACGGCCACATGCAACGGGCGCTGGGGCAGGGCGCGACGGTGATCAGAGCGGGTCAACGGACGGGGCGAATGCAACGGCTGAATTCACTGGCGGGGCCAGGGCTCAGACGCCCATGGCCGGAGCGACCTGCCGGAAGCTGGACGGGATCGCGGTGGCAACTGCCACCGGATCACGCCGCGGGGTTCTTCAGGTCACTTGTTCTTGGGAGCCACATTACGTGGCCATGCCCGCTCTGGCGACCCGGGAGCCCGCAGCCAACCGATCCATAGGATTGGGGGCTGCCCTGCCGAATCGATGCCGAATCGGTTCGGCCTGTTCGGTTCCTTCAGCCCGCCCCAGCCTCCATGAGCCCTGCCGCCAGCACCGCCAGCAAACCCGCCGCCAGCAAGGCTGCCGCCGGCAAGGCCGACCTCAAGGTGAGCACCAGCCCACGCCCCGGCAGCCGCCTGGCGGTGGAGATCGCCGTGCCGGCGGGCCGCACCCAGACCAGCCATGACAAGGCCCTGGAGACCCTCAGCCGCAGCATCAAGCTGCCCGGTTTCCGCAAGGGCAAGGTGCCCCGGGCGGTGCTGGTGCAGCAGCTCGGCCCCCTGCGCATCCGGGCCACCGCCCTGGAAGACCTGGTGGACAGCGTCTTCCGCGATGCCCTGCAGCAGGCGGACATCGCCGCCATCGGCCAACCCAGCGTGGAGGGCGGCTTCGAGGCCCTGCTGGAGCGTTTCGAGCCCGGCAAAGACCTCAGCCTCACCCTGGAGCTGGATGTTCAGCCCACCCCCAGCCTCAAGACCACCAAAGGCCTGAAGGCGGAAGCCGAAACCGTGGCCTTCGACGCCGGCCGGGTGGATGAACTGATCGAGCAATCCCGCCGCCAACTGGCCACCTTGGTGCCCGTGGAGCAGCGGGCCGCCGCCAGCGGCGATGTGGCCGTGATCAACTTCCAGGGCACCTACGCCGACAACGGCGAGGCCATCAGCGGCGGCAGCGCCGATGCCATGGAGGTGGAACTGGAGGACGGCCGCATGATCCCCGGCTTCGTGGAGGGAATCATCGGCATGAAGCCCGGCGACACCAAGACCGTGGCCTGTCAGTTCCCTGAGGAGTACCCCCAGGAGGATGCCGCCGGCCGCAAGGCCAGCTTTGAGATCAGCCTCACCGAACTGAAAGCGCGCGAACTGCCCGCCCTCGACGACGCCTTCGCCCAGCAGGCCAGCGACCAGCAGACCCTGGCGGAGCTGCGGGCCGACCTGGAGACCCGCCTCAAGGAGGACGCCGAGCGCCGCAACCGCTCCAACCGCCACGACGCCCTGCTGGCGGCCCTGGTGGAGCAGCTGGAGGTGGAACTGCCGGAAACCCTGGTGCAGCAGGAGATCGTCTCGCTGCTGGAGCAGACCGCCGGCCAGCTGGCCCAGCAGGGCATGGACGTCAAGAAGCTGTTCACCCCGCAGCTGATCCAGAGCCTGCGGGACACCTCACGGCCCGAGGCGGAAGAGCGCCTGAAGCGCAGCCTGGCGCTGCAGGCCCTGGCGAAGGCGGAGCAGATCGAACTGGAGGCCGGCGAAATCGAGGCCAAGGTGAAGGAACTCAGCCGCGGCTTCAGCGACAGCTCCCGCATCGATCCCGCCCGCCTGCGCCAGGCGGTCCAGGAGGATCTGATGCGCGACAAGCTGCTGGGCTGGCTGGAGAGCCACAGCACCGTCACGGAAAAAGCCCCTGAGCAAGGGAACGACGCGACAGCTGACGCCAAACCCAAGGCCAAGAAGGGCGGCGGCAAGAAGGCCGCGGCCAGCGCAGACGCCTGATCACACCTGATCCCCATAGATTGGCCGGACAGACCAGCGTCCGGCCCGCGTGATCAACGCCAGCACCCCGCATCCCATCCACAACCGTTGGCCGGTGGCCGCCCCTGGCGTGCTGCCCACGGTGGTGGAGCAGTCGGGCCGTGGGGATCGGGCCTTCGACATCTATTCGCGCCTGCTGCGGGAGCGGATCATCTTCCTGGGCACCGGCATCGACGACCAGGTGGCCGATGCCCTGGTGGCCCAGCTGCTGTTCCTCGAAGCCGAGGACCCCGAGAAGGACATCCAGATCTATGTGAACTCACCGGGCGGCTCGGTGACGGCCGGCCTGGCGATCTACGACACCATGCAGCAGGTGGCACCTGACGTGGTGACCATCTGCTACGGCCTGGCAGCCTCCATGGGGGCCTTCCTGCTCTCCGGCGGCACCAAGGGCAAGCGCC
>Ga0194120_10006165_pt1 | contig 17124 bp, 15 predicted proteins | sample TA2MahCa65mmetaG_FD_148642 | JGI IMG/M metagenome (GOLD analysis project Ga0194120, IMG submission 148642) | Freshwater microbial communities from Lake Tanganyika, Tanzania - TA2015019 Mahale Deep Cast 65m | ecosystem: Environmental > Aquatic > Freshwater > Lake | place: Tanzania: Lake...
GAAGTTCATGCCGATCGTGTACATGTGGTGCGCCCAGACGACGAAGCCGACGCCGCCGATCGCGACCATGGCATAGGCCATGCCGAGATAACCGAAGACTGGCTTGTTCGAGAAGGTCGAGACCACCTGGCTGACGATGCCGAAGGCCGGCAGGATCAGGATGTAGACCTCGGGATGACCGAAGAACCAGAACAAGTGCTGGAAGAGGATCGGATCGCCGCCGCCGGTCACCTTGTAGAAGACGGTGCCGAAATTGCGGTCGGTCAGGAGCATGGTGATGCAGCCCGCGAGTACCGGCAACGACAGGAGCAGCAGGAACACCGTCACCAGGATCGACCACACGAACAGCGGCATCTTGTGCATGGTCATGCCGGGCGCCCGCATGTTGAAGATCGTGGTGATGAAATTGACCGCGCCAAGGAGCGAGGAGGCGCCCGCGAGGTGGAGTGCGAAAATCACCATGTCCATCGCCGGGCCGGGATGGCCGATGACGTCCGAAAGCGGTGGGTAGAAGGTCCAGCCGCCGCCGAAGCCGATGCCGCCGGGCGGGCCTTCGACCAAGGCCGAGCCGACCAGCAGCAGGAAGGCCGGGACCAAGAGCCAGAAGCTGATGTTGTTCATGCGCGGGAACGCCATGTCGGGCGCGCCGATCATGAGGGGTACGAACCAATTGCCGAAGCCGCCGATCAAGGCCGGCATGACCATGAAAAAGATCATGATCACGCCATGGGCGGTGACGAAGACGTTGAACTGATGCGGGTTGTTGAAGACCTGCTCGCCCGGATACATGAGCTCCATGCGCATCATGAAGGACATGTAGAAGCCGATCAGGCCGCCGACCACCGCGAAGACCAAGTACATCGTGCCGATGTCCTTGTGGTTGGTCGAATAGGCCCAACGGCGCCAACCATAGGGCTGGTGAGCGTGGTCGTGGCCGTGATCGGCGGCGTGTGCGGGATTGTTAGCCATGGCGCTTTATCCTTGTTCTAGCGAGCGGCGGGGGCGAGGGCGGCGAGCTTGACGGCTTGCGTCTCCTCGACCTTGGCGAACTTCTTCTTGGCGTCGACCAGCCAGGCGGCATAGTCCTTTTCACTCAGCACGTCGACGGCGATCGGCATGAAGGCGTGGTTGCCGCCGCAGATCTTGTTGCAATGGCCGTAATAGGTTCCGGTCTTGTCGACGCGGAACCAGACCTCGTTGATCCGTCCAGGCGTCGCGTTGATGTTCACGCCGAAGGGGAAGACGGCCCAGGCATGAATGACGTCGGCCGCGGTCGTGATCAGGCGGATGTTCTTGCCGGCCGGAATGACCAAGCGATTCTCGGTGTCCATCAGACGAAGCGACTTGTCCTTCAGGTCTTCGGCCTGAACCATCGTGGCGTCGAAGCTGATGCCGTCGTCCGGATACTCGTAACCCCAATACCACTGATAGCCCGTCGCCTTGATGGTCAGATCGATCTTGGGCGCGTGCGCCTGATAAGCCAGCAGCTTGAAGGAAGGTATGGCGATCAGCACCAGGATCAGGATCGGCACAGCCGTCCAGACGATTTCAAGGAAAGTGTTGTGCGTGGTCTTGGAGGGCACCGGATTGGCCGAAGCCTTGAAGCGGACCATGATGTAGAGCAGGAGTCCGAGCACGAAGCTCGCAATCAGCACGCAGACCACCAGAAGGACGTTGTGCAGGTCGTAAATGCCCTGGGCGATCGAAGTCACTGGCTCTTGCATGCCGAGTTGCCACGGACGAGGGGTGGCCAGGGCAGACCCGCTCGTGGCGACCGCGATGGCGCTCGCGACCGCAGCGCTGATTTTCCGATACATGTCTAGGCGCGCTCCTTCACAGAGATAAGGAATCGTTCTAACTATGCCCTGTCCCCCCTCGTAAAAGCCCTGCGGCGGATTGTCGCACCGCGGCTCAAACCCTAGGAAATTCGGGCTTCGGCGCCATAGAGCGCCTCGCCTTCGACGATCTTCCCATCTGGTCCAAAACGCATGATTTCGACAGCGCGAACCGGCGCGGAATTGGCCCTGGACGAGACATAACGGAGGGTCAAAGCCGCGCCTTCGGCGTCCCAATGCCAGCCCAGGAGACGAAAGTCAAAGCGTCCCGCGCGCACTCGGCCTTGCTGCCAATAGGAAAGCAGGGCGGCTCGCCCGCGGACCACGGGATCGCCGACCAAGGCAGCTGCTCGAGGGCTGATGAAGACGCAGTCTTGAGCATAATGGCAGGCCACGGCTTCGACATCGCCTGCATTCCAGCTAGCGATCCAGGTTTGGGCGAAGCTTGCGGCTTGATCGCGGGTCATGGCGCCTCCTTTATGTCAGTATTGCTGACATATTGTCCGTGACCAAGGCACCGGTCAATGACGGGTTGATGGGCGCAAGGCGTGCCAAGAGATCACGCCACCCAAACCGGCGGCGAACATGGCGGTCGGAAAGGCGTGAGGGCCGAGCGGGGCGAGCAACGCGACCAAGGACGCGCCGGTCGCGGCGCCGAACATCTGAAGCACACCGGTCAAGCCGCCAGCGGTTCCGGCGATGTGCGCGAAGGGCATGATTGCCGCGGCGCCTGCGGCTGGCATGGCGATGTCCATGCCGAGCACGAAGACGAACATACCAAGCGAATAGGTGACCGGCGTCTCCCAGCCGAGATGGCCGAGCGCGAAGACCGCTGCCGTACCGAGACAGGCGATCCACACGCCCATGCGGATCGCGGTCTCCGGGCTCCAAATCCCGGCCTTGCGACGCGAGATCACGCCGCCGCCGACGAAGCCCAGAATGGTCACTGCCGGGTAGATGCCGTATTCGGCGGGGCTCACACCCAGCCGACCGATGAAGATGTCAGGCGACCCGGCCAGAAAGGCAAAAAGCGCCGCCATGATGAACAATCCAACCAAGGCCGGACGCCAATAGAGCGGCGAGACGACGACAGGTTGGTAGACCATGATCGCCTTAGCGAGATCGATTTTGGGCAGGCGCTCTACGATGGTCTCAGGCAATCGTTTGGCGGCGATCACCCAGACCACGGCGCCGAAGAGCGCCGCGACGCCGAAAGAGACGCGCCAGCCCATTGACTCTTGGATGATTCCGCCCAGGAAAGGCGCCAGGCCCGGCACGGCCGCGAAAGCGATCATGATTGCGGCCATGGCGCGGGCGAGATCAGGGCCACCATAAAGATCGCGCGTCACCGCGCGTCCGACGACCGAAACCGCTCCCGCACCCATCGATTGCAGCACGCGGGCGGCGGCCAACATCTCGACCGAGTTCGCCGCGGCGCAGATCAAGGTCGCGACCAGATAGATGCCGACGCCCGCGACGAGCACCGGCTTGCGACCGAAGCGGTAGGCAAGCGGACCCGCGACCAGCATGCTGAGTGCGAAGCCCGCCATGAAGATCGAGAGCGTCATCTGCACGGCCGCCATCGCTGCATCGAGCTCGACGGCGATAGCCGGCAGGGAGGGCAGGTAGATGCTGTTGGCAAACTGGCCGAGCGCCGAAAAAGCCGCGAGCAGCAGGATCAGGCCGAGATCGCGGCGGATTTCGGGGTGATTGGGCGGGGGGAGCTCGGTCATGGCGCGACCCTATCTGCTCGGAGCGCTCGTCGCAGCGACGATCGGCGGGAGCCGAAAAATATGAATCTCTATTCATCTTTCTGCTAAATTGGCATCGGAGCGAGCGTGCTAGCCGATCGGAGGTCGATATGCACTCGATCTATTTTCGCGAAGAGCATCGTCTCTTGCGCGACCAAATCAGGCGCTTCGTCGAAAGCGAGATCACGCCCCATGCCGAAGCCTGGGAAACCAAGGGCGAGATCCCGAAGTCGCTCTATCGCGAAATGGGCCGGCTTGGGTTCCTCGGCATTCGCTATCCGGCGGCCTTCGGCGGCAGCGAACTCGACACCCTGGCAAGCGTTGTCCTGGCCGAGGAACTCGGGCGTTCGACCATCGGCGGCGTCGGCGCCGCGGTCCTCGTCCATACCGACATGGCCAGCCCGCATCTCTTTCGCTACGGCACGCCGGATCAGCTTCGTCGCTGGATGCCCAAGATCATCAGCGGCGAGATCCTGACGGCGGTCGCGGTCACCGAACCGGGCGCCGGATCGGACGTCGCCGCGATCAGGACGCGCGCCCGGCGCGAGGGCGATCACTTCGTGCTCGATGGTCGCAAGATGTTCATCACCAATGGCGCGACGGCCGACCTCCTTTTCGTCGCCGCGAGAACGGATAACGAGGCCAAAGGCTCGCGCGCGATTTCGATGATCGCGGTCGAACGCGGCACGCCCGGCTTCTCGGTCGGGCGCAAGCTCGACAAGCATGGCTGGCGTTCTTCGGACACGGCCGAACTCGTCTTCGACGAGTGTCGCGTGCCGGCGGCCAATCTGCTCGGGCGCGAGAACGCCGGCTTCTACTCGATCATGAAGAATTTCCAGAACGAGCGCGTCGTCTTGGCCGCCCAGGCCATGGGCGAGGCGGCCAAAGCGATCGAGATCACGCGCGACTACGTCCAGGAGCGCGCGGCTTTCGGCAGGCCGCTCTGGGACAAGCAGCGCGTGCGCCTTCGCCTCGCCGAACTCGCGGCCAAGGTCGAGGCGGGACGTCAGCTCGTCTACCATGCTGCCTGGCTCGACGCGGGCGGTCACGACGCCGTTCGCGAAGTGTCGATGGCCAAGGCCTTTTGCGGCGAACTCGTCAACGAAGTCATGTACGCCTGCCTGCAATTCCATGGCGGCATGGGCTACATGCGCGAAAGCACGATCGAGCGCATGGCGCGCGATGCGCGCATCCAGTCGATCGGCGGCGGCGCGAGCGAGGTCATGCTCGAAGAGATCGCCAAGCGCCTGAACCGTTAGATCAACCCGAGGCTGCGGAGCGCGAAATAGAGCATGAGGGCACTGGTCGCGCCCTGGGTGAAGATGTCCCAGAGCGGGTGTTCGAGCCGGGAGCGAAAGGCGGTGAGCGCGCCGGCGAAGACGCTGACCCAGACGATGGTGCCGATAAGCACTCCGGCCGCCATCCAAAAGGTCGCCTCGATGCCTTGGCTCGCGATGTCGGGCCGACCGACGATGGCGAGCCAGAAGGCGACGTTGTAGGGACTGGTCAGCGCGGCGACGGCGCCGAGGGCGAAGCCCGCGCGCGAATCGTCGAAGCGCGACGTCGTCGGCTCGATCAAGCCGCTCCGCCAATTGGCGAAACGTCGCCAGGCGCCGCGCGCGAAAACCACGGTCAGAAAGATGAGCAGAGCGATGCTGACCATTCCGAGGATCCTGGCCAGCGTCGGATCGCGGGCGAGCGCGTTGGCGCCCAAAGCGACCGCGATCGCCCAGACCGTGTCGCCGACCGAAGCGCCGTAGCCGACCAAGGCACCCGGAAAATAGCCGCGCGCGATGGTGCGACGCGCGATCTCGGCATTGATCGGTCCGGGCGGCCAGGCGACCGACCAGCCGATGACGAAGCCAGTAAGGAGAAGGGAATGGGCGTCGAAGGCGGAAGACAACCGAAAACTCGCTTGCGATGAAGGAGGGCGCGCGACTGTGTTGTTAGCCGAATAGGACTATTTTGTCGCCGGCGCCGATTTGAGCCAAGCGACGGCGGCCTCGACGTTCGAGAAATATTTATGCTCGACCAAGCCGGATTGAGGGCCGTGGGCGAACAAGTCCTGAGAGATCTTGGTGATCTTGGAAACCATGACGTCGGTCGAAACCATGGCGACCCGACGCGGTTTCTTTATTCCGGCATGAAACGGGTTCGTGAGATCGCGAATGGCGGCGATGTCCTTGACGCTCATCCACGACGTGATGCGACGCCCGTCGATCAGTTTCGGTATGTCGGGGCGAAAGGCGGGATCGGCGGCAAGACGCTTTTGAACATCCTCCATCCGAGCGAAATCCTGGTCGCCATGGATGACGATCCAGGCGATGCCCGATTCGATTTTGTAAGAATAGGGATCGTCCATCGTCGAATTTCGTTCCCTGTCAATTCAAGCTATCATCATCGGTAACGCGCCAGATCGGTCTTGCATACTGTCCTAGGACAATACCCGTTTTCACCGAAATACGGGATTACGCTTATTTCAATTGCGAAAATTTGAATGATCTCATGCGTTCAGTTCGTTCTGTTTTCGCCCAGCCACTCGATCGCCGACTCGATCGCCGGAAATATTTATAATCGATAAGGCGTGTCTGCGGGCGTATGTCGAGGAGGTCCTGATAAATTTTCGCGATTTTTTCGACCATGAGATCCTCTGAAACGGTGCAATCTTGCGTTTCGTCGCGCCGACGTCTCAAATGACGACGCCTCCGTATAGGTCAGGCGGGCGATGCCATTTTGGATGACGTATTGGGCCTTGCCGACGTCGGTCATGGTCGAAACCTCTTTTCGAGCGCGGCTCTCGTATCGCAAAATGGCCGATGTGAACAGGTGAGTTGACCGCGCAAACAATAGTCACCGCGCAATTCGCCGAGCTTGTTTACCAAACCGAGTCTTGAAAAAATTGCCGCAAGAGACGATGTCGAGAGTGTCATTGACGTGAGGTTGAGGTCATGAGCCGGAAGCCGCAGACGACGCCCAATCCGCGCGACGTCCTCTATGGACGCACCGGGCTCGATCCCGCGCGCATCGAGGGCCTGGTCGGCGACGCGCTCAAGGGCATGGACGACGGCGAGTTGTTTCTCGAATACGTCCAATCGGAAAGCCTGGCCTTCGACGACGGCCGCCTCAAACAGGCGAGCTTCAATACCTCGCAGGGCTTTGGACTTCGCGCCGTGATCGGCGAGTCGACAGGCTATGCCCACGCCTCCGAACTTTCTGAAAGCGCCATGCGTCGCGCGGCCGGCGCTGTCCAGGCGGTCAAGACCGGACGCGTCGGTTCGCTCGCGCTGGGTCCTGCGTCGACGAACGTCAAGCTCTATGACGATCTCAATCCCGTCGCGGGACTCGATTTCGCCGCCAAGGTGACGCTGCTGCAGGAGATCGACGCCTATGCCCGCGCCAAGGACAAGCGCGTGCGCCAAGTCAGCGCGTCGATTTCCGGCGAATGGCAAGCGGTCGAGATCCTGCGCGCCGACGGGCGTCGTGTCGGCGATGTCCGGCCGCTCGTGCGGGTCAACGTTTCCGTCGTCGTCGGTGAAGGCGATCGTCAGGAGAGCGGCAGTTACGGCGTCGGCGGTCGTGCCGGCTATGAGCGTTGGATCGCACCCGATCAGTGGCGCGCTCAAGTGGATGAGGCGCTCCGCCAGGCCTTGGTCAATCTGGACAGTCGCCCGGCGCCGGCCGGCGAAATGGACGTCGTGCTCGGCCCAGGCTGGCCCGGTATCTTGTTCCACGAGGCCATCGGCCATGGACTTGAAGGCGACTTCAATCGCAAGAAGACCTCGGCTTTTTCGGAACTTGTCGGCAAGCGCGTCGCCTCGCCCGGCGTTACCGTGGTCGATGACGGCACCATCGCCGACCGTCGCGGCTCGCTCAGCATCGACGACGAGGGCACGCCGACCGAGCGCACGGTGCTGATCGAGGACGGCATTCTGGTCGGCTACATGCAAGACCGGCTCAACGCGCGCCTCATGGGCGTGAAACCGACCGGCAACGGCCGCCGCCAGAGCCATGCTCATATGCCCATGCCCAGGATGCGGAACACCTACATGCTGGCGGGCCAAGATGATCCGGCCGATCTGCTCGGACGCGTCAAGCGCGGGCTCTATGCCGTCAATTTCGGCGGCGGGCAGGTCGACATCACCTCGGGCAAATTCGTCTTCTCCTGCACCGAGGCCTACCGGATCGAGGACGGCAAGATCGGCGCGCCGGTCAAGGGCGCGACTCTCATCGGCAACGGCCCCGACGTGCTGACGCGCATCAAGGGCATCGGCCACGACATGCGGCTTGATCCGGGCGTCGGCACTTGCGGCAAGAACGGCCAAGGCGTACCGGTCGGCGTCGGCCAACCGACCCTGCTGATCGAAGGCCTGACGGTCGGCGGCACCGAGGCGCGTTAAGCATGCGCAAGGCGGGCTGGCTTGCCGGCCTGCTTGCCCTCGGGGCTTAGACGGCCGTGCTTGCCCAAGACCTCCATCCGCCGATCGATCCCGTGCCGCTTGGCGAAATCCGCTGGCTCGCGCCGGGGGCGGAACTGGGTCATATCTGGCGACGACCGGCGCTAGCGCTCATCAAGCCGCTCGATGACGATGCCGCGCTCGGCGAACTCCTCTTCCGCTCGCCTTGGATCATGGGCGGCATGGCGCGTCGCCTCGGTCTGTCATGCGATACTTGTCACGGCAACGGTCATCGCAATGCCGGCTTCTTTTTTTCCGGCGTCTCGGACCGGCCTGGGACCTTCGATCCGACCAATGCGATCTTCAATCCGGCGAAGGACGACGACCGTTTCGCGCCGGTCGAAATCCCGACGCTCCGGGGCGTCGTCCGGCGCGGCGGGCCTTTCGGGACATTGTTGCGCGAAGCCTCGCTCGATAAGTTCCTTAGGAGCGTGATCGTCGACGAATTTCAAGGCGCCGAACCGATGCCCCGCATTCTATCGGCGCTCTCGGCCTATCTTGGCCGTCTCGGGCCTAGCGAAGCGCCCGATCAGCCGATCTCGCTCGATGACGATCTCGACGCGCTCGGGCGTTGGGCGCGACTGATCGGTGGCCTAATTGAGAAGCGGGAATTCGAATTGGCCCAACTCGCTCTTCTGTCCATCAGGAGCGAAATCGGTCGCCTTCACGAGCGCTTTCCGGGCGAGGGGCTCGAGGTCGAACGCGAAATTCTCGAAGGCATGGCGATGGTCTTGCAGGAGATCGGCGCGAAGCTCGAAGCGAAGGACATGGCGGAAGCCCTTTCAGGCCTCGAGCGCTGGCTGATCGCTTATGAGGATTTCGATCGAGCCTGGCTGCTCGCCGCTGAACCGCGGACGCTCTATTCGAAAGTCTCCGACGTCAATACGCGTAGGCCTTGAACGACGGATCGACCGAGCCGTTCCACTCGGTCTTGTATTGCTCGAGCATGATGTCAGCCAGGGTCTTGCCGCCGTCGACCACCTCGCGGACCGCGTTCAGAAAATGCGTTTCGTCGCCGCCGAGATTGGAAATTCGGTTGCGCCGCTTAAGGCCGGCCTGAGCGATGTCGAGCGTTTGGCGCGCGAGCTCGCGCACCGTGCTCTTGCGGAAAGGCGTGCGGATCGCGTCCTTGGTGACGCCGGCGCGCAAGGCCGCGCGCTCCTCGACGGTCCAGTCCTTGACCATGTCCCAGGCGGCGTCGAGCGCAACTTGATCGTAGAGGAGCCCAACCCAAAGAGCCGGCAAAGCGCAAAGCCGCTTCCACGGCCCGCCATCGGCGCCGCGCATTTCGAGATAGCGCTTCATGCGCGCCTCGGGGAAGAGCGTCGTCAGATGATTGCCCCAATCGGGCATGGTCGGGCGATGGCCGGGCGCGGCTGGATGCTTGCCGTCAAGGAACTGACGGAAGGTGCCGTTGGTCGCTTCGTGATAACGCCCGTCACGATAAATGAAGTACATTGGCACGTCGAGCGCGTAATCGACATAGCGTTCGAAGCTCATGCCGCTTTCGAAGACGAAGGGCAACATGCCGGTGCGGTCGGGATCGGTGTCCATCCAGACCTGACTGCGCATTGAAACAAAGCCGACCGCCTTGCCTTCGACGAAAGGCGAATTGGCGAAGAGCGCGGTCGCGATCGGTTGAAGCGCCAGTGCGACACGGAATTTCTTCACCATGTCGGATTCGGAGCCGAAATCGAGATTGGCCTGCACGGTGCAGGTCCGATACATCATGTCGAGGCCGAGATTGCCGCGCTTCGGCATGTAGCGCGTCATGATGCCGTAGCGCCCCTTGGGCATGACCGGGATGTCGGCCCGCGCCCATTTGGGATTGAAGCCGAAACCGACGAAGCCGACGCCAATCTCCTCGGCGACCGTCTTGACTTCGCGAAGATGGGTATTCACCTCGTCGCAGGTCTGATGGATGGTCTCGAGCGGCGCGCCGGAAAGCTCGAATTGTCCGCCCGGTTCAAGCGAGACCGATTCGCGCCCGCGCGCGAGCGCGATGACGTTCTCGCCCTCGCGGACATAGTCCCAGCCGAAACGCTTGAGACCTTCGAACATGGCCGAGATGCTCTGCGGCCCGGCATAGGGCAGCGGCCGAAGGTCGCTCAGCCGAAAGCCGAATTTCTCGTGCTCGGTCCCGACGCGCCATTTCTCGCGCGGCTTGCAGCCGGCTTCGATATCGGCGACGAGTTCGGCTTTGCTCTCGATCGGCGCGCTTCTGGTGTCGGCGACCGGCATGCTCATGACAAAAACCCCTGAAATGCTTGCGCGGAGTATCGGACTTCGAGGGCGGCCCCGCAACCTCGCCCGACCTTCAAATGTGCATGATGCGCATTCGTGGCAAGCCCCGACGCATCACGACATGGTGAGCGACTTGCCAACGGCCTTTCGCCAATCGCCTTTGAGCGCCTGAAAGGCGGCGAGCGCCGCGAGCGCCGCGGTATCAGCGCGCATCAGGCGTGGCCCAAGGTCGACCGCGACAGCCTCGGCCAGGGACCGGATCAGCGCGAATTCCTCGGGCTCGAAGCCGCCTTCGGGGCCGATCAGCAACGCCGAGGGCGCGTCCGGCAGTTCGCGCAGTGCCTCGGCCATCGGCAGCCCCGCGCCGGTCTCGTCGCAAAGAATAAGGCGTCGGCCTTTGGGCCAGGATGCGATCAGGTCGCGCAGATCCCGCGGCTTGCGGATCTCGGGCACGCTCAGGCGGTGCGCGCTTTCGGCTGCTTCGATCGCATTCGCCTCGAGACGGTCGAGATTAACGCGCTCGACGATGGTCCGCCTGGTGTAGATCGGCTGAAGCACCGAGACGCCAAGCTCGGTCGCCTTCTCGCCGACAAAGTCGATGCGCGCGCGCTTGATCGGCGCGAAACAGAGCCATAGATCGGGTTCCGCCGCCTGGGGTCGAAGTTGCCCCTCGATCGCCAAGTGACAGCGGCCCTTGCGCGCAGACGTGATGATGGCTGCCCATTCGCCGTCGCGTCCGTTGAATAGGGCCACGCGCTCGCCTTCCGCCTTGCGCATGACATGGGTGAGGTAATGGGCCTTGGCCTCCGTGAGTTCGACCACGGCGCCGGCGACAAGCGCGTCGGTGACGTAGAGACGTATCTTGATGCTGGCGGCCATGCGCGCGACAGTAGTCGCCATGACCGAGCCCGCCAAGACCAAAGCCGGGACCGACATTCCGGCCGAGGGCCTGATCGCGCAGTTGCCACGATCCTGGCGGCCCTATGCGCGGCTTGCCCGGCTCGACCGGCCGATCGGCACTTGGCTCTTGCTTTGGCCTTGTTGGTGGTCGCTCGCGCTCGCCGGCGATCGGCCTTGGCCCGATTCGCTTCTGATGCTGCTCTTCGGCCTGGGTGCCGTGGTCATGCGAGGCGCCGGCTGCACCTTCAACGACATCGTCGATCGCGATTTCGACGGACGCGTCGCGCGCACGGCGACCAGGCCCATTCCCTCGGGCGAGGTGAGCGTCCGCGAAGCCGTCGCCTTCATGATCCTGCAGGCGCTGGTCGGTTTCGCCATCCTGCTGCTGCTCCACCCTTACGCCATCATGTTGGGCTTCTTGAGCCTGTTCATCGTCGCAGCCTATCCCTTCATGAAGCGCATCACCTATTGGCCCCAATTCGTCCTGGGCCTCGCTTTCAATTGGGGCGCGCTCATGGGTTGGGCGGCGGTGCGGGGCGGGCTCGAACTAGCACCCGCGCTCCTCTATATCGGCGGTATTCTCTGGACGCTCGGCTACGACACGATCTACGCCCACCAAGACAAAGAAGATGACGCGCTGATCGGGGTGAAGTCGACCGCGCTCCGACTAGGAGCCGCGACCAGGCCTTGGCTGGTCGGCTTTTACGGCGGCGCGATCGTCTGCTTCACCCTGGCCGGCGTCGAGGCGGGTCTGGGCCCGCTCTTTCTTCTCGGCATGGCCGTAGCGAGCGCGCATCTCGTCTGGCAGATCGCGCGCATCGACATCGACGACCCCGCCGATTGTCTGGCCAAATTTCGGAGCAACCGCGATTTCGGCTTCATCGTCTTTTTCGCCATCCTGTTCGGCCAATATTCACGGTTATGAACGCGAAATGCGGTGTAGCGAAAGGCGCGCGCGCATCCTATATCTCGATCATGTCCGCCAACCTCGATCTCCTCTCCGACCTGGTCTCGCGCGCCCGCCGCGCCGGAGCCGATGCCGCTGACGCGATCCGCGTCGACGGTACTTCGCTCGGTCTCTCTTGGCGCCTCGGCAGCCTCGAGGACGTGTTGCGCGCCGAAGGCGTTGACCTTGGGCTCCGCGTCTTCGTCGGCCAGCGCCAGGCGACGGTCTCGACCAACGATCTCTCGCCGGCCGCGCTCGACGAATTGATCGCGCGTGCCGTCGCCATGGCGCGGATCGCGCCAGAGGATCCCTTTGCCGGCTTGGCGGACGCCGATCTCATCGCGAGGACGCTCGACGACCTCGATCTCGAAGACAAGGACGAACCCTCGACCGAGCGCCTGGCCACGCTTGCGCGCGAAGCCGAGGATGCGGCTCGGGCGGTCAAGGGCGTGACGAATTCCGAAGGCGGCGGCGGATCTTGGAGCCGAAACGTGGTCGCACTCGCGACCTCAGGCGGTTACGCCGGGACTTACGCCGGAACGAGTTGGAGCGTATCGGCCTCGGTGATTGCCGGCACCGGCACCGCGATGGAGACCGATTACGATTATTCGAGCGCGCGCCATGGCGCCGATCTCAACCGCGCTGCGGCCATCGGCACGAAGGCGGGCGAGCGCGCGGTCGCGCGTCTCAATCCGAAAAAGATCGCTTCGGCCAAGATGCCGGTCGTGTTCGATCCGCGCGTCTCGAACTCGCTGCTCGGCCATTTTGCCGGCGCGGTTTCGGGCGCAGCGGTCGCGCGCGGCACGAGCTTCCTCAAGTCCGCGATGGGCCGGGCGGTCTTTGCGCCGGGTATACGCGTCGTCGATGACCCGCATCGGAAGCGCGGCCTGCGCTCCAAACCGGTCGACGGCGAGGGCGTCGCCAACCGCAAGACTGTGCTGGTCGAAGACGGCGTACTCAAGACCTGGCTGCTCGACTCGGCGACGGCCCGGCAGCTCAAGCTGCGCAGCACCGGACACGCCAGTCGCGGCGTCGGCTCGCCGCCCGGCCCCTCGGCGACCAATCTCTATCTCGAGGCCGGGGCGCCATCGCCCGATCAGTTGATGGCGGATATCGCCGAAGGCCTCTACATCACCGATCTGATCGGCTTCGGCGTCAATGGCGTCACCGGCGATTACAGTCGGGGTGCCGCCGGCTTTCGCATCAGGAACGGCCAGCGCGATCACGCGGTTTCCGAAGTCACGATCGCCGGCAATCTCAAGGATATGTTCAAGGCGCTTCGCCTGGCGAACGACCTCGTGTTCCGCTACGGCACCGACGCGCCGACCATTCGTATCGACGGCATGATGGTCGCGGGACAGTGAAGGGATTGCACGAGACCATGCGCGCGGCGGGCGCGCTCGCGCTCGACTATTTCAAGGGCGCGGTCAAAAGCTGGGACAAGGCGCCCGGCGATCCGGTGAGCGAAGCCGATCTCGCGGTCGACAAGCTTCTGCGCGAACGTCTCGCCGCACTCGATCCCGAAGCCGGCTGGCTGTCCGAGGAAAGCGTCGAAGGGCGAAATCCGGTCGCCGCGAGCCGTCTCTGGGTGGTCGATCCGATCGACGGCACCCGCGCTTTTGTCGAAAAGCGCCCGGAGCTCGCCGTCTCGGTCGCCCTGGTCGAAGACGGCGTGCCAAGGGCCGCCGTGGTCTACAATCCGGCGACCGAGGAATTCTTCGAGGCCGAAGCGGGCAAGGGCGCGCGGCTTAATGGGCGGACCATTCGCGTCTCGTCCAGGGCCGAGATCGCCGGCGCGCGCCTCCTGTCCGGCACCGGCAGCGCCAAGCGTCTCGGCTGGCTGAACGAGGCGGGCGGGCCCGGTCTTGCCGCCGAAGTCGGGCGCATCAATTCGATCGCCTATCGCATGTGCCTGGTCGCCTCTTCGCGCTTCGACGGCGTGGTCTCGCTCGGACACAAGAGCGATTGGGATTTGGCCGCCGCCGATCTGATCGTTCGCGAGGCGGGCGGGCTAGCGACCGACGATCGCGCAAGACCCTTTCGCTATAACGAGCCTGGGCTTCGTCATCCGGCGGTGCTCGCCGCAGGACCAGCGATGCACGACATCCTTCGCGCCGAGATCAAGCGCCTGCCGAAATCGTGACCTTGGCCTTGACCATACTTAACCGATAGTTATAGTGTGCGGATGTGGTCGGTTGTCTACGGAAGGGATGCCGTCAAGGCGCTGATGCGCATGCCGCGCAATGTTGAGCGGCTGGTCCGATCGAAAATCGAGGCCCTGGCCCGCGATCCCTTCGCGCCCAACAACAACGTCAAGGCGCTTAAGGGGCGTCCCGGTTTTCGACTGCGGATCGGCGATTGGCGAGTAATTTACGAGCTCGATCGCGGTCGCTTGGTTGTCTTGGTAGTCGATATCGGATCGCGCGGTGGAATCTACAATTGAAGGAGGCGAGGATGGTCAGGCACCAGGTTGTCGAAAGGCGCGGCAAGCCCGCTTTCGTCAAGATCGACCTCAAGGACTGGCGGCGGTTGGTTCGGCGTATCGAAGCCTTGGAAGATCGCGCCGATGTGAAGGCCTTCGACAGGGCCAAGCGGAGCCTTGGCGAGGTTATTCCGGCCTCGGTCGTCAACGAGGCACTCGACAAGAATCCGCTCAGGGCTTTTCGCCGCTGGCGCGGTCAAACGCAGGCAGCGCTTGCCAAGAAAGCCGACGTCACGCCGATCTACGTCTCGATGATCGAAAGCGGTCGAAAAAATGGCTCGATCGCCGTCATGCGTAGCTTTGCGGACATACTGGGCATCGATCTCGATCTGATCGTCGGTCGAAGGAGACGATTGCCGAAATCGTGAGCGCTATTCCGCCGCTTGTTGCAGGCGCAAGGGCGCGGGCTTGCGAAGCCAAACGCGATTGTCGTGGAACGAGGCGCCGCCATTGGGCGGTGCGGGATCGGCGCCGACGAGCGCGTTGATGCCGATGCCTTCCTCGAAGGCGGCGTTGGGCCATATGCTTTCGACCACGACGACGCCGCGCTGAACGCCGTCGAAGGCCTTGGCCAGGACGACGACGGTGCCGCGCGCATTGCCGATGCGGACACGTTCGCCGGACGCGATGCCGAGCGCGGCCAGGTCCTCGGGATGGACAAGCGCAGTCGGACGCGCTTCCTTGGATTTCGATGTCGGCGTCTCAGTGAAAGAAGTGTTGAGATAGTTGCGCGCGGGCGCGGTCACCAGGCGATAGGGATGCTCGCCGTCGGCCTCTTCGATGATGTCCCAATGGTCCGGCAGTTTCGGCATGACGTGCCCCATCGGGCCATAGGCCTGCCAATCGGGCTTGAAGCGGAACTTGCCGTCGGGATGGTCGAAACCGTTGATGTAGTGCTGGGTTTCGAAATCCTGAACGCAATCCTGCCAGCGTTCGGCCTTGAGCGTTTCGACGTCGTGCTTGCCCGAGGATCTGAGCGTCGCTTCGATGATCTCGACCGCGCTCATGTCAAAACCAGGATGCTTGGCGCCGAGACGCTTGGCGAGGGCGACGACGACGTCGTGATTGGGCCGCGCTTCGGCATAAGGCTCGACCACCTTGCGCCCGAATTGCAGATTGGTGTGGCCGCTCGCCTGATAGAAATCGTCATGCTCGAGGAAGGTCGTGGCGGGAAGCACGATGTCGGCCATCGCCGCCGTCTCGGTCATGAATTGCTCATGCACGCAGACGAAGAGATCCTCGCGCCGGAAGCCGGCATGGACCTTGTTGAGTTCGGGCGCGACGCACATCGGATTGGTGTTTTGAATTAGGAGCGCCGTGACCGGCGGCCCAGAGCCGAGATCGGCCGGGTCGCCCACCAGCACCGGGCCGATGCGCGATTGATCGAGCATGCGGATGTTTGGATCCCTCACGTCGAGACCTTCGATCAGCGTCTTGTCGATGCGGTAGATGCCGCTGTTGGAATAAAGCGCGCCGCCGCCCCTCTCGCGCCACGAACCGGTGATTGCCGGCAGGCAGGTCGCGGCATGCATGGCGACGGCGCCCGCGCGCCCGCGCGTGAAGCCATAGCCGAAGCGAATGAAGGATTTCTTGGTCCGGCCATAGTCGCGCGCGAAATCCTCGATCTCCTCGACGCCGAGCCCGGTGATGGACGCGGCCCATTGCGGGCCGCGGAGTCCAACATGAGCTTCGAGCTCGCCCGGCGCGTCGGTAAAGCGCGCCATGTAATCGCGGTCGGCGAGGTTTTCGCGAAAGAGCACATGCATGACCGCGCAGGCGAGCGCGGCATCGGTGCCCGGGCGGAGCATGAGATGCTTGTCGGCCTGCGCCGCCGTCGGCGTGCGGTAAGGATCGACGACATAAAGCTTCGCGCCCCGGTTCTTTCGTGCCCGCGCGACATGGGTCATGACATTGACTTGGGTGTGAACCGGATTGCCGCCCCAGATCACCAGAAGATCGGCTTCGGCCATCTCGCGCCCATCCGCGCCCCAGACGCGCCCGGTGCCGGCCTGAAAGCCGGTGTTCGAAAGCGTATTGCAAATGGTCGAATGAAAACCCGAATAGCGCTTGGCATGGCGCAGACGATTGATGCCGTCGCGCTGCAAGAGACCCATGGTGCCGGCATAGTAATAGGGCCACACCGTCTCGGAGCCGAAACGCTTCTCGGCCGCGAGGAAACGCTCGGCGACGATGTCGAGCGCATCGTCCCAGGAAATCGGCTCGAAAGCGGCGAGGCCGACGCCTTTCTTAGCCACGCGACGAAGCGGCCGGGCGAGGCGATCCGGATGATGCTGGCGCTCGGCATAGCGCGCGACCTTGGCGCAGATCACGCCCGCCGTGTAGTCATTGGCTTCGGCGCCATAGACCCGGCCGATGGTCCGCTCGTCGATCTTCTCGACCTCGAGCGCGCAAGTCGATTGACAGTCATGCTGACAGACGGTCGGCACGCGCTCGGGCGCGGTGGGATTCGCGACGTTCATGGGGGGGAGAATAAGGGGAAAATGCTGGGGTG
>Ga0194120_10006173_pt1 | contig 17110 bp, 14 predicted proteins | sample TA2MahCa65mmetaG_FD_148642 | JGI IMG/M metagenome (GOLD analysis project Ga0194120, IMG submission 148642) | Freshwater microbial communities from Lake Tanganyika, Tanzania - TA2015019 Mahale Deep Cast 65m | ecosystem: Environmental > Aquatic > Freshwater > Lake | place: Tanzania: Lake...
GCCAGGCGGCCCGCCACGTGCCCGAGCGCGCAGCCGGCCAGGAGCAGCAAGACGGCGATCGCCAGGGCAGCCGCCAGCCCGCCTGGCCTGGTCCCCTTTCGATCGACTCGTCGGAGCATCGCCATCATCCCGTCAGCGCAAGAGGCGGATGACGTTGTTGTGGTACTCCGCGACCCACAAGGCCAGGTCGGGTCCGACGGCGATGTCGTTCAGGCGATGGAAGCGCGCCTGGCTGCCCGAGCCGTCGCGTAACCCCGCCTCTCCATTTCCCGCCACGGTGCTCACGATTCCCGCAGGGGAAATGCGCCTGATGCGGTGATTCCCGTTGTCCGCGACATACAGGTAGCCACTGGCGTCAAGGCGGATGCCGCTCGGCCAGTCGAAACGGGCCGACGAGCTCGCCCCGTCGGCGAAGCCCTGGGTACCGTCGCCGGCGAACGTGGAAACCGTACCACCGGGTGCGATCTTCCGGATCCGGTGGTTCGCCGAGTCTGCCACGAAAACAACGCCCGCGCCATCGACCTCGATTCCCTCGGGCCAGTTGAAGCGAGCCGCGCTGCCTTGCCCATCCAGGAAGCCGGCCGTCCCCTCGCCGGCAAGCGTCGTGACGTCGCCGCCCGGAGAGATCTTTCGGATGCGATGATTCTCCGCGTCCGCCACGTACACGGTGCCGGCGGCGTCAACCGCCAGCCGCCTGGGATTGTTGAGCCGGGCCGCGGTTCCCTGGCCATCCGCGAAGCCCGCCGTCCCGTCGCCAGCGAGTGTCGTCACCGCCCCGGACGTCGAGATACGCCGGATCCGGTGCGAGTTCCGGTCGGCGACGAAGATCGTCCCCGTGGCGTCGCGGGCCAGGCCCCAGGGCTGGTTGAAGCGCGCCCCCGTCCCCTGGCCGTCGGCGAAGCCGGCGGTTCCGTCGCCAGCTACCGTGGAGACCACGCCCGCCGGGGTGATCTTGCGGATCCGGCTGTTCAGGCTGTCGGCGACGTAAACATTTTGATCATCGTCCAGGGTGATGCCGACAGGTCCCCAGAATGCCGCGGCTGCGCCCTGCCCGTCAGCGAAGTCGGCGTCTCCGGCAAATGTGCTGACCATCCCGGCCGGCGTGATCTTCCTGACCCGGCGCCTGTTGTAGAGTTCGAGAACGTAGAGGTTGCCGGCCGGGTCCACGGCCGCGCGGAACGGATTGTTGAAGCGCGCGCTGTTGCCGGGGCCATCGACGGATCCGCCTTGCCCATCTCCGGCCAGCGTCGAGACCGTGCCATCGACCGCCACCTTCCGGATCCGGTTGTTGCCGAAGTCGGCGACATACACGACGCCGGTCGCATCCACCGCGACGCCGACCGGTTCGCTGAACCGCGCGGCGCTCGCCGATCCGTCCTGGTATCCTCGCGACGATCCGGCGAGCGTAGCCACGGTGCCGCCGGGAGAGATCGTGCGGATCTTCTGGTTGTTTCGATCGGCAACATAGAGGGTCCCGTCCTGTCCGACGGCGATCTGCACGGGGCGGCTGAACTGCGCCGAACTGGTCGCGCCGTCCGCAAAGCCCGCGGTGCCGTCGCCGGCGTGCGTCCGGACCACGCCGGAGGGCGAGATCGCGCGGATCCGGTTGTTGACGGCATCTGCCACGTAAACCGTTCCGGAAGCGTCGACCGCCAGGCCCACCGGAACATTGAAGCGCGCCGAGGCCCCGGGGCCATCGACATAGCCGGCGGTGCCATCCCCGGCCAGGGTGGTCACCACACCCGCGGCGCTGATCTTCCGGAGGCGGTGCTTCAAGGCTTCCGACACGTAGACGCTGCCGCTCGCATCGACCGCTGCGCTGACCGGGTACTGGAAGCGCGCGGTGCCCGCCGGCCCGTCGCCCGCGCCCGCCACGCCCTCGCCGGCCAGGGTGCCGACCTCCCCGCTCGCGGTGATCGTGCGGATCCGGTATCCCATGCGGTCGGACAAGATCATGGTTCCGCTCGCGTCCATGGCGATACCCGAGAGCCAGCTGAAGCGTGCCGAAGCGGCGGGACCATCCCTGAACGTGCTGCCGGCCAGCGTCGAGACCGCGTACGAGTGCGTGACCTCGGCCAATGTCATCGTGGCGGCCGTACGGGCACCCGCCACGACACTCAAGGAGCTGGTACCCGCGGCCACCGCCGTCGTCACGGCCGAGGCCGTGGCACTCAGGAGATAGGAGCCGGCATCGACCGTGAGGCCTGCGGTTGCGGTGCTTGCCCCTGCCACGCGGGCGACCGACGCGGACGCTACCGAGGTTCCTCCCCGGGACAGAGCGAACTGGATGACGGTCGCGGCCCCCGGGATGACCTGCGCCCGGTACCGCGCCGGCCAGCGGACGGCCAGCAGGACCTGGCCCTTCCCGGCCGGCAGGGCGCCCGGGGCCAAAGCCTCTGGCCTGGAGGCCACGAGCGTGGCGGCAGCCTCGCTCGAACCCCTTGAAGGACCTCCTGCACCGCCAGCCGCCCCGCCGGCCGGCACCCCGACCTGCCCGGCCAGACGGCCCGCCACGTGCCCCAGCGCGCAGCCGGCCAGGAGCAGCAGGACGAGCGCGACCAGGCCGGTCAGCCTGCTTGCCGCCCGGACCCGGCCCACTTCGGCCTTCCCGTCGGAAACGTACATCTCCCCATAAGGTCATTCCCGCGTTATCCAGGTTCGGACCGATATGCCCGAGATCAGCGCCCCCGGGCGGACCCGGCTCGGATCGACCACCTGCTGCGCCTCGAGGGTGGGGAGCCACCTGGCCCCGACGACACGCTGCCTTGATCCGGCTGTCAGGTCCGGGGCAGCAGGCGGGACCCGTGAGGGAGAGATGGTTGATCTGTCGGCGAAACGCAGTCGAACTCGATGCTCGATATCGCTCCACGCCAGGTATTGACATGACGCCGAAGGTTCGCTACCCTTTAAGACGAGGTTGCGAACGATGGCCATCGACCGCGCTAAGAAGCTCATGACGTACCCCGAGTTTGCCGCGTTGCCCGACGACGGCAAGCTCTACGAACTCGTCGACGGAGAGCCGGTCGTGTCCCCTGCCCCCACCCTGACGCACCAGACGCTGCTCTGGCGCCTGATCTCGGTTTTCGACGCCTACCAGTCAGCCCATCCGGCGGCCGGCCGGTTCGTCGTCGGGCCCTACGACGTCGTGCTCTCGATCCATCACGCCCTGCACCCGGACCTCCTGTTCTTCGCCCGGCAGCGGGAGCGCCTGCTGACCGACGCTTTCGCCGGCGGGGCGCCCGATCTGGCCGTCGAGATCCTCTCGCCGAGCACGGCCGGCCGTGACAAGGGTCGCAAGCGCGAACTGTACGACGAGTTCGGCGTCGCGGAGTACTGGATCGTCCACCAGAAGCGGCCGCAGGTGGACGTGTACCGCCGCGGCGCGGCCGGCCGGCTGCAGAAGGCCCAGTCGCTCGGCGCGGGAGCGGCAATCCAAACACCGCTCCTGCCAGGATTCACGCTGGCGCTCGACACGCTCTTCAAGGGCCTGCCAGCTCCTTCCAAGGGCTGAAGCCCGCGGCTTGCCCGCAAACCCGCCGCGGAGCTAGAATCCAGGCAACTGTCAGACATGCGGGCTGACGACGCATCCCGGGACTGTCGGGCGCACGGACCGACTGTACAAGCACCTTTGCAGGAGGGAATGCCATGCATCCCGTTTTCGCTCGCGCCCACGAAGCGCCCGTCCAGGAGCGGCTCGTCATCTCGGTGGTGGACTGGGAGCGCTTCGCGCAGTTCAGCCGCGGCCGCGACACCGCAATGTTGTTTGCGGCCCTCGACGGGTTCTACAAGCTGGTCGAGGACCAGGTCTCCCGGGCCGGCGGCCTGGTCGTCAAGCACCTGGGCGACTCGTCGCTCGTCCTGTTTCCGGCCGACGACGCCGACGGCGCCGTCGCGTGCCTGCTGCGGTTGAAGGCCGAGGTCGACGGCTGGTTCGCCGCGGAGGGCATCGACAGCCGGTTGCAGGTCAGTGTCCACGTGGGCGAGGCCATGGTCGGCGTGATGGGAGGGCCGCAAGCAGGCCGCCTCGACGTCGTGGGCGAGGCGGTCAATCTCGCGTTCACCCTCGGCTCGCGCGGCTTCGTGCTGTCGCCCCAGGCCTTCCGGGCCCTGGGGGCCGACATGCGGCGGTACTTCCACAAGTTCACGCCGCCGATCGTCTACCGCGCCGGGTAGGCCGGAGGCCGGCCGGGAGGCGACGTGCACGCAAGTTGCCTCCCGGAAGCAATCCCCCCGGGCGGACTAGCCGGCCGCCTTGCGCTCTAGCGCGTCGAGGCGCTGGTCCACGGTCGCCCGCCACTCCTCCTGCGCCTCGGCCAGGTCGATGAGCTTACCCAGGCGCTCTTCCGTCCGCTGCATGTAGGTTTCCAGCGCCTCTTGCGTCCTGGCGAGCGACTCTTTCATGACCGCGAACGCCGTCCTGACTGCCTTGAAGTCTGACCGCATCTGTTCGCGGATCGTGCGGTACTCGTCAAACATGATGCGATGATTGCACGATTCCGGGAGCATGTCAACCCGCTCTGTGCCCGCTGCGGTGGGTACGGGAGGAGTCGATGGCGGCTCCCGGCAGGCCGCTATCCGCCCGCCAGGACCTTGATCGGGTGGGCCTTGCCAAACGGCGTCCGATCGTAGTTGGCGGCCTTCCAGACCGGGACCAGGTCGGGGCTCTTGATGATCTCGTTGGTGCGGATCATCTCCCGCTTCACGGGGCCGGCGCCGTCCCAGGCGTGCTGGATGCGCGGCGCCTTGCGGATCTGCGCCAGGGCGTTGGCCACCAGTTCGGTGCAGTACTGGCGCACGTCGTCGAAGGTCGCGAAGCCGTAGTCGTACTTCTTGCCCACCTGGGCCAGGGAGTACTCCTTCATGGCGGCCACGTCGTCGGGGGTGATGCCTTTCACGCGCATGATCACGGCGTTGTCGCGGTGCGCCCGGGCGAAGTAGGTGTCGAGCTTCTCGTGGACCACGCCGAGGCCCTCCTGCCGGGAGCGCGGCAGGGCCTTGAACTGCATGGAGAGCCCCTCGCGCCACTTGCGCGGGAGCGGGAACCACCGCGCCGCCTTCGACAGGCCGTCGAACAGCCAGTCGAAAAGGTTGCGCGCCCGGCCCGGCGCCTCCTGGGCCAGGGCATGCACGATGTCGCCGTCTCCCAGGTGCACGATGCCGTGCACGAAGCTGTCGTCGTTGCCCGACAGGATGATGTCGCCCGGCTTGAGGGCTTTCCGCAGCGACTTGAACTCGGCCGAGTCCACGGTGATCCGCGGGTTGTTGAGCAACTCCGGGTGATCGAGGGCGAAGCGGTACTTGGTCGGCATCTTGGCCATCCGGTTGAACCGGTCGACGCCCAGAAAGCCCTCGAAGCGGTCGATGAACGTCGGCTTGAACTGGCGCGCGACCTTCTTGAACGCGCGCTTGCCCGCTACCTGGCTGACGGCCGCCATGACTTCCCTCTCTCCTCGACTCTCACCTATCTTGTCGATGAGCGGCAAGGCGAGGGAAAGCGGAGAAGGTTAACCCCGGGACATGGTTTTGTTAGGAGTGGGTGCGACCCCGAGCTTCTCTCGCAACGCCTGGATCTGGTCGCGCAGTTCGGCTGCGGTCTCGAACTCCAGGACGGCGGCGGCCTGCCGCATCCGTCCCTCGAGGTCCTTGATGCGGGCGGGAATCTCGTCGGCCCTGACGTCCACGGCGACCGCCTTGCTGCTGTCGCCGAGGGCCTCCAGTATTGCATTGCGCATGGACTTGATGATGGGCTTCGGCGTGATGCCGTGCGCCGCGTTGAAGGCCAGTTGCTTGTCGCGGCGCCGATTGGTCTCGTCGATCGCCCGCCGCATGCTGTCGGTCCAGCGGTCGGCGTACATGATCACGCGGCCGTCGGGATGGCGGGCGGCGCGGCCGATGGTCTGGATGAGCGACCGCTCGGCCCGCAGGAAGCCTTCCTTGTCGGCGTCCATGATGGCCACGAGCGAGACTTCGGGCAGATCCAGGCCCTCGCGCAGCAAGTTGACGCCGACCAGCGTGTCGAAGACGCCCAGGCGCAGATCCCGCAGCAGGGCGATGCGCTCGAGGCTCTTGATCTCGCTGTGGAGGTACCGCACCCTGAGCCCCACCTCCTGCAGGTAGTCGGTGAGATCCTCGGCCATGCGCTTGGTCAGGGTGGTCACCAGCGCACGTTCGCCGCGTTCGGCCCGCACCCGCAGCTCCCCGATGAGATCGTCCACCTGGCCGAGCACCGGCTTGACGTCGACGGCCGGGTCCACCAGGCCGGTGGGGCGGATGATCTGCTCGACGATGCGATCTCCGCTCTGCTCGAGCTCCAGCTTGCCCGGGGTGGCCGACACGTAGACGACCTGGCCCACGCGTTCCCAGAACTCGTGGTACTTGAGCGGCCGGTTATCCAGCGCCGACGGCAGCCGGAAGCCGAAGTCCACCAGCACTTCCTTGCGGGAGCGGTCGCCTTCGTACATGGCCTGGATCTGCGGGATGGACACGTGGCTCTCGTCGATGAACAGGAGGAAATCGGGCGGGAAGTACGAGATCAGCGTGGACGGAGGCTCGCCGGCCTTGCGCCCCGACAGGTGGCGGGAGTAGTTCTCGACGCCGTTGCAGAAGCCGACCTGCCGGAGCATCTCGAGGTCGTAGCGCGTGCGCTGCTCCAGGCGCTGCGCCTCGACGAGCTTGTTGGCCGAGCGCAGGTCGCCGAGCCGGGTCTCGAGCTCCGTGTCGATGTCGCGCAGGGCGCGCTCGAGTTCGTCCTCGGGCGTCACGAAATGCTTGGCGGGGAAGATGGTGACCTGCTCGATGTCCCGGAGGATCTCGCCGGTGACCGGGTCGATGACGCGGATGCGGTCGATTTCGTCGCCGAACAGTTCGATGCGGACCACCTCCTCCTCGTACGACGGCACCAGCTCGATGGTGTCGCCCCGGACCCGGAAGCGCCCGCGCTGCAGCTCCACGTCGTTGCGCTCGTAGTAGATGGTCACCAGCTCGCGGAGCAACTCCTGGCGCGAGATCTGGTCGCCCAGGTGCATCCGGACGGCGCCCCGCGAGTACTCCTCGGGGCCGCCCAGGCCGAAGATGCACGACACCGACGCCACCACGATGACGTCCCGCCGCTCGAGCAGCGACCGCGTGGCCGAGTGGCGCAGCCGGTCAATTTCGTCGTTGATGTGGCTGGTCTTCTCGATGTAGGTGTCGGTGGACGGGATGTAGGCTTCGGGCTGGTAGTAGTCGTAGTAGCTGATGAAGTACTCGACCGCGTTTTCGGGGAAGAGCTCCCGGAACTCGTTGCAGAGCTGGGCGGCGAGCGTCTTGTTGTGGGCTATGACCAGCGCCGGCCGCTGCAGCCGCTCGATGGCGGCCCCGACCGAGAAGGTCTTCCCCGTGCCCGTCGCACCGAGCAGCGTCACGCGCTCGGCGCCGGCTTCCACGTGCCGCACCAGCGCCTCGATGGCCTCGGGCTGATCGCCGGCGGGGCCATAGGGTGCCACTAGCTTGAAAGGAGGCATTACACCTTAATTCTAGCCCTTCGGCGGGTATCATGTCAGGCAGGCATGCAACTGGCCGAACAGAATGACTACCTGAGCCGCCTCCTGCTGAAGACGGGGCGGCTCTCCCCGCAGCAGGTCGCGGCCGCCACCGAGGCCGGGCTGGCCGATCAGGGGTTGCCGCTGGCCAGGCTCCTGGTCGAGTCCAAGCAGATCCGACCCGAAGGCGCGCAGGACATCGTGCAGCACCAGTTGCGCCTGGCCGAAGGGGAGGCCCTGCTCGGCCTGGTAGCCATCACCGAAGCGCACCTGGAAGCCGCGATGGTCGCCGCCGAGGGCAACCAGTCGCTGTGCTCGGTCCTCATCAAGCAGGGCGTCCTGCGCGGGGGAGACGTCCGCGACCTGGCGCACCGGTTCGCGGCACGCCCCTTCGAGGAAATCACCCGCGAGCACTTCGACGCAATCTTCCTCGACCTAGTGCCGCGCGCCGTGGCACAGCGCTACCAGATGATCGCCCTGGTGCGCATCGGCGATCGCCTGGTGGTGGCCACGCCGCGCCCCAACGACATCAACGCCCTCGACGACCTGCGCATCCTCACGGGCTACAAGCCGGTTCCCGTCGAGATCTCGGAAGAGCAGTTCGAGGAGTTCTGGGAGCAGGCGCGGCAGGCGCCCGCCCGCGCCGGGGGCGGCAATGCCGATTTCGCGGACGTCGACCTCGAGATCCAGAAGGAAGACGTCGAGGATTTGGCGACCACCGACGTCGAGGAAGCGCCGGTCATCCTGCTGGTCAACGAGATCCTCGGCAACGCCATCGCCACGGGCGTCTCGGACATCCACATCGAGCCCAAGGACCGCTACATGCTGGTCCGCTACCGCAAGGACGGCATCCTGCACGACGTCACGCGCGTGCCCAAGGCGTCCCAGAATCCCGTGCTGGCCCGCCTCAAGATCATGAGCAACCTCAACGTCTCCGAGCGCCGGTTGCCGCAAGACGGCAAGGTGCGGGTCAAGGTGGGAGACTTTCACGTCGACCTGCGCGTCTCGACGATGCCCAGCCAGTACGGCGAGAAAATCGTCGTGCGCGTCCTGAACTCGCAGGCCTCCTTGCGGCCCATCGACGACCTGGGCCTGACCGAACGCCAGCGCGAAGACCTGCTGCGCATCCTCCGGAACCCGCAGGGCATCCTCTTCGTGACGGGACCGACCGGATCGGGCAAGACGACGACGCTCTACTCGGCCCTCGGGCACATCCAGAGCCGCGCGAAGAACATCATCACCATCGAGGATCCCATCGAGTACAACTTCGAGCACGCGACCCAGGTGCAGGTGAACCCGAACATCGACCTCACGTTCGCCCGCGTGCTGCGGGCCGTGCTGCGCCAGGACCCCGACGTCGTGCTCATCGGCGAGACTCGCGACCAGGAGACGGCCAAGATTGCGCTCGAAGCCGCGATGACCGGCCACCTCGTGCTGAGCTCGCTGCACACCAACGACGCGACCAGCAGCATCACCCGCCTCGAGGAGATGGGGCTGGAACCCTACCTGGTAGGGTCGGCCCTGCTGGGCGCCGTCGCGCAGCGCCTGGTGCGCCAGATCTGCCCGGACTGCAAGGAGGATTACCGCGGCTCTCCGGAAATTCTCCACGAACTGGGCCTGCCCGAAGACGCCCATCTGTACCGCGGCGCCGGCTGCGACAAGTGCCACCACACCGGCTACGTGGGGCGGCGCGGCATCTACGAGGTGTTCAGCCTGGCCCAGAATACCCGGGAGCTCATCCTCAAGGGCACGCCGTCGAACCTGGTGCGCATGCAGGCCCAGAAGGACGGCATGCTGACGATGCGGCAGCACGCGATCGAACTGGTCGCCGATGGCGCGACCACCTTCGAGGAGTTCGTGCGGGTGGTCTACGCGGACGCCAGCGGCCACGAAATGCTGTGCCCGCGCTGCAAGAACGTCATCGAGGAGGAGTTCGCCACCTGCCCGTTCTGCAAGTACGCGCTCAACCCCAGTTGCCCGTCGTGCCAGTTCAACGTCAAGGCCGAGTGGTCGGTCTGCCCCAAGTGCGGCGAGGCGCTGATGATGGACAAGCGCGTGTGCCGCTCGTGCATGGCCGAACTCGAGACCAGTTGGCTGCGCTGCCCTTTCTGCTACTTCGAAGACGGGAGCGGTTAGAGCGGGTCGACTCGATTCGATAGTAGGGCCGGCCTCCGTGCCGGCCCGCTCAGCGCCATGGCACCGCCGGCACGGAGGCCGGCCCTATACTACTTGACCGTCTGCACGGTCGAGGCCGCCCAGGAGAACAGGCCGATGCTCTGCACCGGATCGTCCGAGTTGCGCACGACATCCGAATGGTTGTGCATCTCGACTCCCCCGCCGGCGATGATGTTGCCGACCAGGGTCACGTGCTTCGAGAGCTTGACGTCGCCCTTGGGGGCGAACAGGGTGCACCCGACCGGCAGCGTGCCCTTGTAGCCCTTCTTCCAGAGCTTGCCGAACTTCTGGTCGCCGCCCTTCTTCTTGCCCTTGTCCTTGTCGTCACCTTTGTCCTTGTCCTTGTCCTTGTCGTCGTCCTTGTCCTTGCCCTTGTCGTCGTCCTTGTCCTTGCCCTTGTCGTAGTCGTCGTCTGCCAGGGCGGGCGGCATCAGGTAGCGGTCCACGGCCGGCAGGAAGAGGGCCAGGAGCGTCCGCAGCGGCGACAGGCTATCCTTGTCCTTGCCCTTGTCCTTGTCCTTGCCCTTGTCCTTGTCGTCGGAATCGCCGCCGTCGTCGCCCGATCCGGATTCGCAGCCCACCTTGTCGGCATCGCGCTTGTCGGCCCACAGCACGTCGTCGAGGCCGAATTGGCAGTCCTCGTCGTCGGTGTCCTTGCCGTCATCGTGATCGTCCTTGCGCCCCTTGACGGATCCGACCAGTTGCCCGAGCACGGCATGGTGGCGGATGGTGATGTTCCCGTAGAGGGACACGATGTCGGTGTGCTGATCGAGGGTCGTGCCGAGCATCCGGCTGTGCTTCTTGAAGACGACTCCTTCGGTCGCCACTATCTTCCCCTCGCCGGTGATGATCACGTGGTCGTCGACTTCCAGCTTGCCGGCGACGAACATCGTCCCGGACAGCGTGTAGGAGCGCTTTTCCCCGAGTTTGAGCGTCGCGCCGTTGTCGACGGCCACGGTCGGGTCGTAGCCCGCGTAGCTGTAGTAGTAGCCGTCCAGCTTTCCGGCCGGCAGGGCGTCCCCCGTGATGAGCTCCGATTTGGTCTCCTTGGCTTCCTCGACCAGCGCCTCGAGCTGGCTCCTGGTGTAGGCGGGGATCTTCGCCGACTTGGCGCCCGCGGTCTGGGCGCCCCAGACATGCGACTTGGCGTCGGCCTGCACCTCGCCCTGGGCGAGCGCGTCGCCCCAGATGCTCGAATGCTTGAGCAGCGAGATGTCGCCGTTGCTCCGCACATCTCCTTGCCCGGTCGACGGCAACGAGGCCACGAAACTGTGCTTCTGGAGCGTGACGTCGCCGCCGGCGAGGATGGCATAGTCGTCGTACTCGGTGGAATCGGGCTTGACGACCGCCCGCAGGACCTTTTTCGTATTGCCGCCCGACTCGGGCAGGTAGCCCGAAGACGTGACGACGTAGCCCGAGTCGTCGGTTTCGGTGACGTCCACGTCGCACTTGGCCTGGGCGTAAGTCGCGGCGGTCTTCTCGACGCCCTCGGGGTTGCCGGTGTCGAACAGGGCGACCGCCTCGCTCAGGCACGCGTGGGCCGCATTGAGCGCAGCCCCGGAGTTCCGCTCGGACGTCTCGAGCCGGGAACTACCCAGGAGGTAGGCCACGCCGGTCGCGACGATGATCACCAGGATCGCCCCGACCATCACCGAGGTGATGAGGGCAAACCCCCTCGAGGTGCTCTGTGCGGTCATGGCGAACTCCTTATGGGTTGGTCTCGCCGGCCTCGAGGCCGGCCGTTCCGTGCCTAGCGGTTCCGCAACCGGATGTCTTGAACCAGGTCGACCTTCTGGACGCGACTGCCGTATGTCGCCTGCTGGATGAGCGTCACGCGCACGATGGTCGCGTCGGCGGGCGCGACTTGCGCGAGGGCCCCGTTCGCCCGCGTCCAGTACGTGAAGAGCCCGGGGCTGGGATAGGGGTCGGGCACGTTTTCGAGCAGGCGCTTGTTCAGGAATGCCTTGCGGCTCGACCCCACGCCGGGCGCCACGGACTGGTAGACGGCGGTCCCCGACGCGGCGAAGGTGACGGTGTCCGAGAACGCCGTCGGCGCCCCGGCGTTGTCGAAGACGGGGACCAGGACCGCTACCGACGTCGAACCGGATGTCGCCAGCGAGGCCGAGGCGTCGCCGATGTCGCGGTCGAACGCCTTCATGCCGTATTGCAGGGAGTCCTGGAGCATCGTCCGCTGGGCCGTCACGGCTTCGGTGTTGAGCCCGGCCCGGTACACGCCGAGAATCGCGATGCAGAGGATGACGAAGAGGCCGCCGGCGACCAGGACCTCGACCAGGGTGAAGCCGCGGCCCTTACCGGGAACCCGCAAAGGGACCAGCGCGCGCCGGTGGCCGCCCGGCGCGATCACAGCGGGCCTCCCTTGGCGACGCGCGTGGGGAGCGTGATCGAGTGGGTGGCGAAATCGACGGGGTAGCTCACGCTGACCGTCGCGTCGAGCATCTTGCCCGGCACCGTGTCGGTCATCTCGAGCGAGAGGGCGGCCCCGGAGGCGATGGCCGAGAGACGTGGCGCATACTCGGCGGCGATGGCCGCCGCGACCGAGGTGGCTCCCGACGCGATGAGACTCTCGTAGCCGACGTCTCGCATGTAGGTAATCGCGCTGCGCACGACTCGATCGGCCTCGAGACTCCGCTGATACCGCTCGGAATGGCGCACCATCATCGAGAGCGACTGGAGGATGCCCACGGCCGCGATCAGCAGCACCACCGCCGCCACGGTGAGTTCGGCCAGCGTGAACCCGCTCTCTAACCCCATACGCGTCATCCCACGCTTGATCGTACGCCTGGACATTTGCGATAACTTGACTTTTTGGTTAACGGGGCGGCTCGCCCGAGCCATCCTGCAGCTCCAGGACGCGCTTGAGGTCGCCCCTCCGGACCACGACCCGCCTGGGATCGATCCGGTCGACGACCCAGCCGTCCTCGATCGGATCTTCCCGGGTGACGGCGATCTGGCTGTCGCCCAGGTGCAGGATGGCCGTGGGGATGTCCTTCGAGTAGAACATGATGCCCAGCACCCGCCAGTTTGCGGGCTCCATGCGGGTACTCGGCGGGATCTCCAACCGCGGGGTCGGCGGGCGGGGAGCCGGCACCGGCCGCATTGTCGCCACCGGCCGCGGCGCGGGCGGGACGGTGCGCGGGAGGTCGGGCACGAGCTCGCGCGGCGGCAATGGCGGAGGGGCGGCTATCTCCACCGGCGGCGGGGCCGACTCGGGCGGATCGAGCGCGTCTTCGTGCAGCGTGGCGAGCAACTCGTCGAGAGCGCGTTGCTCCGCTTCGGCCCCACCTTGCGCTCGATCCAAGAGAAACGCCGCCATCGTGAAGCGCATCTCGAGGCGCCCCGGCGCCTCCTGGTCGTCTGGCTCGCGGATCTCGAGCGATCTGACCTGAACCGGATGCTTGAAGCTCTCGAGCCGCTCCAGGAAGTTCCGCAGCTCGAAGAACGAGCCGGCCGAATCGACCATGATCCGCTGCTGGAGCACGCGGGTATCGGTGGACGCAAGGGCGGCGAGGTTCACCGCCTCGAGCTTGGTGGGGTAGAACTTGGTGATCTCCGAGCCTTCCAGGATGCCCTGCAGTTCGACCAATAGCTGCGCGATGTTCTCGCTGATGGGGAAGCGGGCCCGTTGCTCCTCGAGTGCGCCGCGCGTCCGGGTGATGCGGCGGATCAGCTGGCCGAGCGACTCCGGCCGCGAACGCTCGGGCGGGAGCTGCGCGACCAGTCCATGCAGCTCGGTCTCCCGGGTCTGCCAATCCTCCCAGGCGGGCTGCACGAAGACGAGCAGGCCGGCAGCCGCGAACAGGATCGCCAGGCTCGCCATCAGGCGGACCTTCTGGTTCTGCGACAGGTAGAACGTCATCTGGCCGGCATCAATCGCTGAGCAGTTGCTTCTGCGCTTCCTGCAGCATCTGCTTGTTGCCTTCCAGGCCCGTGGCGATGGCCGAGAGCGGGCTCGCCGGCAACGAGACGGTGGCGGCCGAGGTGCGCGCGCTGCCCGTCTCGGCGGCGGCACCGCTGGACAGGTCTTCCTCGGGCTCGCCCAGTTCGGCCAGGCTCGCGGCCGGCACCCGCAGCGTCAGCTGGAACTTGTAGACGATCGGTTCGAAGGGGTTCTTGCGTTGTTTGCGCTCGGAGTAGAAAAGCTTCGGGCGCTCGAAGAAGGAGCGGCCGGCGCTGTCGCGGTACGCGCGCATGAAGAGCATGAATGCGCCCAGGCCCCGGATGTCGGCGCTCTCTCCCTCGATGCTGACCTTACCTCGGGCGTCGGCCTGCACCAGGGTCAGCCGCACGCCCGGCGGGAGTTGCTCCCGCATGCGATCCAGCAAGATGGACCAGCGAGGACCGGGGCCGGCCACCTTGTCGATGGCCGCCTTCTCCTCCGCGACGGTCTTGAGGCGTTTGAGGGCCGCCTGGTACTGGGCATCCTCCTTCAGGCGCATCTCCGTCTTGCGCTTGGTCTCCTCGATTTCGGCGATTGTCTGGTCGCTCAGGAAGCGCACGGCCGCCGATACCGGCACGACCAGCAGCAATGCGGCGATGGCCGCGATGAGCGGCAGTGACCAGATGGGCAGGCCCTTGCGCGGCGGGCGGAGGTTGAAACGCGGGGCGTAGGGGAGAAAGCGCGGCAGCGCCCGCTCCTCGTTGGGTCCGAGGATGGTGATGACGAGCTGGGCGCCCATGTCCCGCAGGCCGGCGCGGGCTGGCCGCTCCTCGCCGACTTCCTGCAAAGGCTCGTTCATCTTCTTCCCACCGTATATACCCCCGCTTCCGGCAAAAACCCGTGAGGACCGCCCCTTTCGAGGCGGTCCTCCGGCGGCGTGGCAATGAGACCAGATCGTCTAGAACGAGCCGGATGCCAGGAAGACAAGGCCCGCGGGGCCGCAGCGTACACAGACGTACGTGAGGACCCGCGGGCCGCAGGCTGACAACGCAGCCGGCCGTGCTAGGCGGTCTAGAAGTCCATTCCGCCCATGCCGCCACCGGCAGGCATCATCTTGTCCTTCTTCTCGGGCTTGTCGACCACGAGGGCCTCGGTCGTGAGCAGCATCGAGGCGATGCTGGCGGCATTCTCGAGGGCCGAGCGGGTGACCTTGGTCGGATCGACGATACCGGCCGAGACCATGTCTTCGTACACGCCGGTCAGGGCGTTGTAGCCGAAGCCCTTCTCGTGGTTCTTGACGTGCTCGACGATCACGGCGCCTTCCATGCCGGCGTTGTCCGCGATCTGCCGGACCGGCGATTCGAGGCTCTTCGCCACGATCTCGACGCCCGTCTTCTCGTCGCCCTTGAGCTCGCCCTGGAGCTTGGCCAGCGCGGGCAGAACCCGGATGAGGGCGGTGCCGCCGCCAGGGACGATCCCCTCCTCGACGGCCGCCTTGGTCGCCGACAGGGCATCCTCGATGCGGAGCTTGCGGTCCTTGAGTTCGGTCTCGGTGGCCGCGCCGACCTGGATGACGGCGACGCCGCCCGACAGCTTCGCGAGGCGCTCCTGGAGCTTCTCGCGATCGAACTCGCTCTCGGTCTCCTCTATTTGCTTCTTGATCTCGGCGATGCGAGCCTTCACGGCCGACTCGATCTTCTCGTCCTTGAACGAGACGATCGTGGTCTTGTCGCGGGCGACGCGGACCTGGCGGGCCTTGCCGAGGAAGTCGATCTGGACGTTCTCGAGCTTGTGGCCGGTCTCCTCCGAGATGACCTCGGCGCCGGTCAGGATCGCCATGTCCTGGAGCATGGCCTTGCGGCGATCGCCGAAGCCCGGCGCCTTGACGGCGACCGCGGTCAGGATGCCGCGCAGCTTGTTGACCACCAGGGTGGCGAGGGCCTCACCCTCGACGTCCTCGGCGATGATGAGCAGCGGCCGGCCGGCGCGGGCGACCTTCTCGAGCAGGGGCACGAGATCGGCCACGACCGTGATCTTCTTGTCGGTGATGAGCAGGAAAGGCTCGTCGAGGACGGCCTCCATGCGCTCGGCGTCGGTGACCATGTAGGCGCTGGTGTAGCCCTTGTCGAACTGCATGCCCTCGACGACCTCGAGCGTGGTGCCGATCGACTTGGACTCCTCGACGGTGATGACGCCGTCCTTGGTGACCTTCTCCATGGCCTCGGCGATGAGCTTGCCGACTTCCTCGTCACGGGCCGCGATGGTGGCGACCTGCTCGATGGCGTGGCGGTCCTGGACCGGCATCGACATCTTCTTGAGCTCGTCGACCGCGGTGCTCACGGCCTTCGTGATGCCGAACTGGATGACCATCGGGTTGGCGCCGGCGGCGACGTTCTTGAGACCCTCGCGGATCATCGCCTGGGCCAGGACGGTGCTGGTGGTCGTGCCGTCGCCGGCGACGTCGTTGGTCTTGCTGGCGACTTCCTTGACGAGCTGGGCGCCGGTGTTCTCTACCGGATCCTCGAGCTCGATCTCCTTGGCGATCGTCACGCCGTCATTGATGATCTGGGGCGCGCCGAACTTCTTCTCGAGCACGACGTTGCGGCCCTTGGGGCCGAGGGTAACGCGGACGGCGTCGGCGACCGCATTGACGCCCTTCTCGAGCGCCCGGCGGGCGGTCTCGTCGAACAGGATCTGCTTGGGCATATCTTTCCTACTCTCCTTGAATTCAGGTAACTACTCGACGATACCGAGGACGTCCTTCTCGGACAGGAGAAGGTACTCCTCGCCTTCGAGCTTGACCTCGGTGCCGGCGTACTTGGCGAACAGGATGCGATCGCCCTTCTTGACGTCCATCGGCATGCGGTTGCCCTTCTCATCCAGGCGGCCGGGGCCGGCGGCGATCACTTCGCCTAGCTGAGGCTTCTCTTGAGCCGTCTCGGGGAGCACGATCCCGCCGGCCGTCTTTTCCTGCTTGATGACCTTGACGACGACGCGATCGCCCAGGGGACGGATCTGAGTCGCGATGGCAGTAGCCATTTGGTGAACCTCCTCTTGTCGGGTTTTATCGAGGGTCGAGGCGAATCTTAACTTGTTAGCACTCGACTCGCGTGAGTGCTAACAAGCGCAATCTTACATGACCGCGGCAGGGAGTGACAAGAGTCTCCGAGGAGTTTTCTGCACTTGCCCGAAAAATCCGGCCGGCCGGCCGTCACGTCCGTCCCGTCGGCGGGGGATCTCATTGCGCTGCTCAAACGACCCGGCGCGGCCGGCAGGGACGCCGGCCCCACCCGGAAGGGCGCAGAATCGGGTGGCGCCGGCCTCCGTGCCGGCGTCGGGCGAGTGCGGAGTCATCGGAGCGGCGCTATCAATCGAATCGCAGACCCCCGCCCCGCCGGCGGGGACCGCATCCCTTGACCGGCGCCGGACGGCGCGCCGCCCGCCGCCAGAACCATTCGAGCGACCACGCGCCCCGGCAACCACGCGCCCCAGCCACCACGCGCCCCAGCGGCAACGC
>Ga0194120_10006175_pt1 | contig 17107 bp, 13 predicted proteins | sample TA2MahCa65mmetaG_FD_148642 | JGI IMG/M metagenome (GOLD analysis project Ga0194120, IMG submission 148642) | Freshwater microbial communities from Lake Tanganyika, Tanzania - TA2015019 Mahale Deep Cast 65m | ecosystem: Environmental > Aquatic > Freshwater > Lake | place: Tanzania: Lake...
CAACGAGGGTTGCGTTCGTTACCCCACTGAAGGGAACGGTTCAAACCACGAACTGACGACAGCCATGCATCACCTGTCCTACACCCTCGAAGGCTTCCCCGCTTTCACGGGGCGTGCAGTAGGATTTCTAGACCTGGTAAGGTTCTTCGTTTAGCGACGAATTAAGCCACACGCTCCACCGCTTGTGCAAGCCCCCGTCTATTCCTTTGAGTTTTAGCCTTGCGGCCGTACTACCCAGGCGGATAACTTAACGCGTTAGCTTCGCCTCCCAGAGGGTCGATACTCCGGAAAGCCAGTTATCATCGTTTAGGGCGTGGACTACCGGGGTATCTACATATATGTTACTTCCATCGAGATGTAATCTCGATACAAGATCAATTGCCCCGGTAAGAGTCAATTGATTCTCCCTGTCGCCAGGGAGGTCGGACTATATCATTACCTCACTTGCTCAAACTGCTGCAACGAATATACATCTCTCGGGGAGTCATACGATTGTATGAGCTGTTCGAGTAGTTGTTGCTTTTCGATCTCAGGCCAGAATCTCGATGTGTGCGTTATGCGCACTCCACCAATGAATCCAATCTTTTGATGAAAAGTTCGTATATCTTTCTCGATCTCTATTTTTACCTTGCCATCTCCCGCTACATTTCGGACACGAATGCCCAAAGAGTGAAGGAGATCGCAATACTGCTTGCGCAGTGTCGGATGCGCGCAGGCTAGATACACGCCGCGAATCAACCATTGTGATCCGCCACGAGCACCTTTGCGCCGCGCGACATACAGATTTACTCCGCCATCGCAACTGAATGCCGCTCGTAGGAAATCTTCTGCAACGTTATATTGCAAAAGCTCTTCGACCGGCAGATGAGCCTTAGGAAGCTCGCCACTCTCATACCGCAAGGTTCGGAAGGTTCCGAATCTTTTCGTGAGTGCAGTTCCGATTTCTTTAGAATCGACTATCGCGAGTATTAAGCCGTCTTGCGTTGTCCCAAGACGAACCCGAGATTCTGGCAGCGCAAAACACTGTATCATGCAATCTCGAAATACTTCGACCAATCGTTCTGATTTGTTTGCGAAGTAAAACCGCCAACTGCTTTTGCCTTTCGGCGACAAGCAGCCATCGGTATATAGAAGACCAAGTACTGTTGCTAACGATTTATCCATGTGAGGTATTCGGCGTGTAGTCTCTGAGGGATTTTACGTACTTCATTGAGGACCTAACGCGCTTACGCGTCAGGATGATCCTCAATGAAGTACGCAAAACTTCCCTGCTGATTGTCCGCACCGAGCACATTATAACTCCATTTCTGAAGTAGTGTCGGATACTCGCCCCTCTACATCTTGCGATGTCGGGCACCGGATATTCCAGCATATAGCCGAATTTGCGCTCCGGTATCGCTACCGGAGGGGACCAGATACCTTCGATCCCGTTCGCTACCCACGCTTTCGTGCTTGAGTGTCAGAAACGCGCCAGTCTGCTGCCTTCGCTTTCGGTGTTCCCCTAGATATCAACGGATTTCACCCCTACACCTAGAGTTCCACAGACCTCTCACGCTCTCGAGTCATGCCGTTTCGCCCGCGATTCCGAAGTTGAGCTCCGGGGTTTAACAGGCGACTAACATGACCACCTACGCACTCTTTACGCCCAGTGATTCCGGGTAACGCTTGGGGCCTCTGTATTACCGCTCCTGCTGGCCTTTTGGTTGATGTAGCTTATGTTCAGCTACATCACTCACGTCACCGTGAGGATCGGACTATATCATCATCCAATCTTTATGATTGGAGCTCGGCGTGTAGTCTCTGAGGGGTCAATCCAGCACCACTTTTGCCTTCCAGATACATGAGCCATACTATCTGAATTTCAAAAGTGGTGCTGGACGACTTCCCTGCGGATTGTCTTGCAGGATCCAGCACCACTTTTGATTTCTAGAAATTTCTAAAATCCAAAAGTGGTGCTGGACGCAGACCTGCAAGATTTCCCGCATACAGCCAAGTTTGCCCATATGCGATTGCTCGCACATGCTGCACCAGGTAATTACAGAGTTGTTCCCTATTCCTAACCGTTCATTTTACAGAGTTAGGAGCCCCTTATTCATGAGGTAATGTCAATAACTTCTTCCCTCATAAAAGCTCTTTACGCGCCGAAGCGCTTCATCGAGCACGCGGTATCGCTCGATCAGGCTTTCGCCCATTGTCGAATATTCTCGGCTGCGGCCCCCCGTAGGGGTATGAGCCGTTCTCAGTCTCATCGGTGGGGGTCAGCCTCTCAGCTCCCCTAAACGTCGTAGCCTTGGTAAGCCGTTACCTTACCAACTAGCTGATATTGCGCAGGCCGCTCCGGAAGCGATAAATCTTTACCCCTTCTTCGCTCTATGCTCCATTGCATTCCGCTAGAGCTTCGGAGGGCACGTCTTGCTCTTCACACTGTGTGAATTGCGACTGTGCCCTTCGTAGCTCTGATGAAATACAGAGCGAAGAAGGGGACCATCGGGAATTATCTAACCTTTCGGCTAGTTATGCCCGACTTCCGGGTACGTTCCTACGTGTTACTACCTCGTCTGCCACTCTAGAAGCTGGATACTAGATGCTAGATTACTGGAAAGTTACCTCCAATTCTGCTTCAGTTTGTTGAGTTGTTTGCCAACAATACCGTACTCGCCTATCAATTCTTTGTGATCGACCTCCGTCATCAAGCCGACATTGAATGCGTCGTTGAAATGACTGCGCAGTTCGTCACATGAACCAAGCGAATTTCCAAGATATCGTCTGAAGTCAGGCGCCGTTTTACCCCAACCTTCAGCGATATTTGCATGAATTGAATTTGCCGCGCGAATGATCTGACTCCCAAGTTCTCGTTGATCAGCGATAGTCCACGTGCGTACCATTTTGTACACTCGCGGAAACAACGTACTTGCGCGCTGATATACATCGAGATCTTGATAGCTTCTCATCACCCGGTAGTGTACTCTTTCCAGTCTCTAGTTTCCAGTGTCCAGCCTCCAGCGTTCGACTTGCATGCCTTATCCATACCGCCAGCGTTCACCCTGAGCTAGGATCAAACTCTAATTTAAAGAAGTTTGAAACTTAGTTCAATTTTCTCTTAAAGGATGGACGGAACAAAAGAATGCACATTTGCCAAGAGGCAAATGTGTCTCGAGCGAAGCGTGAGCTTCGTCGAGAGATTGTCTTTTATTTCGTTTATTTATTTTGCACTTGTGTGTTTACCCCGTGAGATGACAAAGTCTATCTCATGGAGTTGCGTACGAGCCATTGCTGACTCGCACCATTTGTTTGCGTACTTGTCTAATATTCGATTATCAAAGGTCATTTTCCTTATCTTGCCTTATCAAAAAGCCGAAAAGAAAACCACTTCTTAGAGGTGGTTGAAAGAGTATATATGATAGGAAATCGAAGTCAAGCGCCTGTGTGGACGAGCCCTTAAGGGTGAGTGGTAACACTCTGGATTGCTTCGGCCAAAGGCCTCGCAAAGACGGAGTGTCGCGCGATATGTGAACAGTTACTCCTGTACTACTATTTGAGTTTGCGACGCTCCGCGACTTCCACCAAAAGCGGCGTCGCGAGAAAGATCGAGGAGAACGTACCGGCTACAACACCGACCAAAAGCGTGAGTGAGAACACTTTTGTAGAAGCAGGACCGAGTACATAGAGGATCATGAGCGTCAGTACGACCGTCAGAGAGGTGTTGATGGAGCGTACAAATGTCTGCTCAAGACTGCGTCCCGCCGTCTCAGCAAAAGACTCTTTGCGATTGCGATCGTGATTGGTGCGCAGATTTTCGCGTGTACGGTCAAATACGACGATCGTGTCGTGGATCGAGAAGCCGAGCACGGTGAGGATCGCGGTGACGAAGAGCGTATCAACCTGCGCTCCCGTGAGGTGTCCGAGAACAGCATAAAAGCCGACGGGGATGATCACGTCATGTATGAGCGTCACCAGTGCGATAAATCCGTATACCCAGCTTGAGATGGGTTTTGAGACCTTACGGAATGCAAACGCGATGAAAAGGAGGATGCAGACAAGCACCATAGCAAGCGCGACAAACGCCTTCGCGCGCAACTCAGCTCCGATCGTCGGTCCCACTTCAGTGAGTTGGTCGATGGTGGCACTGTGCCCATCGACTGAAAGCGTGGCGAGAAGATGTGTGCGCTGCATCTCCGAGATGGAGTCGGTGCGGATGATATAGCTCCGCTCACCTGCTTCGCGCAACGAGAGACCTGAGAAACCAGCGGTATAGAGCGACGCCTCAAGCGCTTGAGGTACCGGCCTCCCCTCTGTATAGGAAGCCTCGATGAGCGTCCCGCCGGTGAAGTCTGCACCGAGGTGCAGGCCGAAGGAGAAGAGCGCGATGATCGAAGCGAGCACGAGCGCTCCCGTGATGCCAAAAAATATAGTGCGATGTTTGATGATAAACATATGTCGTTATTTGATGCCGCTACCAAAGAGAAATCGACGCCATCCATGTCGCGCATCGATACCGAGCGCGAGCAAGAATGTGCGCGAGACAGAGCTGGCGGTAATGATCGAGACGAGAACGCCGATTCCGAAGACGAGAGCGAAGCCTTTGATGAGCGATGTACCAAACCAGAAGAGGATGACCGCCGTGATCATACTGGAGATATTGGAATCACGGATCGACGGCCACGCCCGGCCAAAGCCATCGCGAATAGCCTCACTGGTCTCTTTGCCATACGAGAGCTCTTCCTTGATGCGCTCCGAGATGAGAATGTTGGCATCCACTGCCATGCCAATCGAGAGGATAAATGCTGCGATACCTGCGGCAGTGAGAGTGACCGAGATCAGCTGGAAGAGTGCCAAGACTGCCACGATGTAGATGAGAAGCGCGACTGAAGCAATGACTCCCGGCAAACGATACCAGAGCGTCATAAATATGATGACTGCAAGGACGCCCCAAAGACCGGCTGCAATCCCCTGCCTCACTGCGAGATCACCGAGTGTACCGGAGACGGTCTGCGTCGAGACGAGCTCAATCGGGACCGGGAGTGCGCCATACGTCAGATCGCGCGCCAAGGTCTTGGCCTCGTCGGGAGAAAAGCTGCCCGATATCACCGCGGTGCCATCGGGGATCACCTCGCGGATGACCGGCGTCGAGATCGCAATACCATCGAGGAATATGCCGAAGATGCGGCCGACATTTTGCTGTGTGAGATCGGCAAACATCTGCGAACCTGCACTATTAAAATGGAGGACGACGACTGGTTCATTGAGCATGCCCGTCTGCCCCTGGAATTGGAGCTCGGCGTTTTTGAGATCCTTGCCGGTGATTGCAGCAGGCTCGAAGAGGTCGTTGATAGTAGAAGAGGCGGCTTCTCCGAGAGAGCGGCCCTCCTTGAGCATACGAAATTCGAGGACCGGCGTCTGTCCGATGAGTGCGATGGCGCGCTCTGTATCGGTAACACCGGGAAGCTCGACAAGGAGTCGCTCTTCGGGCGTACCTGTGACGGCGCTCGCGCGCTGCGTCTGGACGATCGGCTCGGCGACGCCAAAGAGATTTACACGACGCTCAATAGTATCACGCAATGCAGACATCGAGTCGGCGACATCGGATGAGGGGATGGCCCCGATATCGGCGCGATACACGAGCTGTGTACCACCCGAGAGATCGAGACCGAGGCGAAACGGACGCCACTCATACATCTGCGCTCCATACACGAAATAGCCGATACCGGCTCCCACGAGGAGGACGACGAGTGCAGTGACCCTCTTTTGTAACATGCGTCCTAGTATACGGTTTTGTGAGGGTTTGGGTACTTGACAAGAGTCTTAATAATGATAAACTCATCCACGGTAACCTCCATTTTAAGAAGGGAGAACATAAGATGGCACTTGGTCCAAAAGATCTCGCTCTCACTGAGCTCGAGCTCAAGCAATGCGACGATTATTGTGAAAAATTGGATGCAATCCTAAAAAAGTGCTTTCAACCGAGAGGGGTGGATCAAGAGATACTTGTCGCCTTTGGCTCAGAGGACGGTCAGATTCCGAAACTCTCAGAACATCGGCGTCTTTCTGGGGAAATCGAAAGGCGCTACAAGGATGCCGGATGGAAAAAAAAATGGGTGGACTCCGAATGGTTGGTATTTTTTCACACAACCATGAAGCTCAAAAAGCCGCTCGCTTTCGCGGGCGGTTTTTCTTTTTATTTAATTCCCTATCTGTGGTACATTCGACCATGGAATAGAGGGCTCATACCAACCATGGAGAAAGCCATGAATAGGCGGTGGATATTCACTCCGGATGATGCAAAACGATTCAAGGAAAAGGGGCATCTCGTCGTACCGCTCCCTGATCGCCAGTTCTTAAAACGGCGAATTAACGTCATACAAGAGGGGCTCACACGCATCGAATCCATCAAAATGGAAGACGCGCTGCCCTTCGACATGGACCGAGACAATAAAGATATGATTGGCCGCCGGCTCCTGCAGGGACTCTTTCGAAGGCCTGTGGACGAGATGGTACAGTGCAACATTGCGGACTCCAGCGATGGCCGCATGAGCGATTACAGGACCATCCTTCGGAAGATGGGTTTAGATCTCGACGAATTCTTCACTATTCTCGTGAGTCTGAACGATTCTGCGCGAAGCGGAATCGATGACCTCAGTCGAGCCATCGACAAGTGGGTAGAGCGCGCAGTCGCTCATGGGGAGATAGAGGCGCAGCGATACAGTGTCTATGAACTCTTGTCTCATCCGCGCACCAAATTCATTACCAGTGCGACATCCTACATCGCAGAATATGGGAGTGATCATACGAGTGCGCGACCCAACACTGCGGCCTTCGCGATCTATTGGTTCGCCACCAATCCGGGAATGCAGATTTTTGACACCGACGGAGAACCACACAATCTTTCCTCTGTGGAAACGGATCCCGGACAGATATTCATCATTCCCGGTACCGAACTCACGTATGGCACTCGCGGTTTGATCCGAGCATCAAGACATCCGATCTTTCCCAAAGACGATGGCAAAAAACGTTTTACGCTCCGGACATTCGTGTACCTGAGCCAAGAACTGATGGCTCGTCTGGTCCGTGAGAATACGTCGACAGACGATATCCTCATGCGGGGATGAGACTTGTAAAAAAACATCCTCCCGCCTCATACGGTCGGGAGGATTTTATTTTGACCGCATCAATTCAAACAAATTTTTGAAAATCATCGCGACGGCGAGGGGGCCGACGCCGCCGGGGACCGGGGTGAATACAGATGCCTTTTGAGCGCATGCAGGGTCGGCATCGCCGACGACTTTGCCGCCGGACTCGCTCGTACCCGCGTCAATGAGCACCACCCGATCTTCTATCATGTCGGGTGTGATGAGATGAGGACTGCCGGCGCCGCTGACGATGATGTCGGCATCTTTGAGCGCATCCAAACTCCCCTCCCCAAGAGTGACTATCTCGACGTGCGCGCCGCGGCGGCGCAGCATTGCGGCGACAGGCGTGCCGACGAGGCGTCCTGCACCGACTACAATCGCTCGCTTCCCTTCTATATGAACGTCCGCATGCTTGAGGATTTCTTCTATCGCAAGTGCGACCGGCGCCTGTACGATTTTTGCATATTCGGGAATCGTCGGATTGAGCGCGTCGACATCCTTTTGAGATGGCACCGATGCAAGCACCGCGTCGGTGTCGATCTGCGCAGGAAGCGGCAGCTGCACAATGACACCATCGACACGGCCAGACAATTCGTGCACCGCCGCGATTGCCGCCTGCGAGTCTGCACCGTCTGGCAGATCGACACGCACCACCTCGACGCCGAGCCGCGCGGCGGCCTTTGATTTGATACGGACAAAGGATTCGATCACCGGGTCATGCGAGACGACGAAGAGCCCCAGGCGCGGCGCAATCTCTCGGCCGCGCCGCGCCTCCGCAAGCTCCTCATATATCCCCTCCGCCATTTGTCTACCGTCCACAATCATGACAGTCCTGCATGCTCTTTTAATGCCGCTATACCCTCTTCCACTTGAATGGTCGGCTCCCATCCTAAAAGCTCTTTTGCCTTTCGATTATCTGCAAGTGAATCATGCGCCTCGATACGCGGTGCTTCGTAGACGATCTCGCCGCCAAAAAGCTCCGCGAGCGTCTTGATCGAGATGTTGCGGCCCGCACCGATATTGATCACTTCGCCCTTCCCCACCTTGTCGCTCGTCGCCGCAAGCATATTGGCACGCACGACATCCGAGACATGCGTGAAATCGCGCGTGACCGTCCCGTCGCCGTATATAGTGATCGGCGTACCATCAAGCCGCGCTTTGAGGAATCGCCCTACGGCAAGCGCATACGGACCGTTGGGATCCATCCCCGGACCATATACATTGAAGTACCGCAGGCTGACAGTCTCGATGCCATATATCTGTGACCACATCTGTGCAAAAAGTTCGCCGATATACTTGTGGAGTCCATACGGATTGACGGGATTCGCCGGCATCGTCTCGACGAGCGGCATGACATCCTGTGTACCATATGCCGATCCCGAAGCGGAATAGACGACACGGCGTACCTTGGCGCGTGCTGCGGCGGTCAAGACCGATACAGTGCCCATGACATTCTCGTCGGTCGTCTCGACCGGAAAATCGATCGAGTACTGCACGCGCGGCATCGCCGCCATATGAAATACGACATCCGCTCCCCGCATGATCTCCTGCACACGATCTGTGTCGCGAATATCTACCTCATGCAGGTGCGCTTCTGCCGGCAACGATGCACGACGAAACGCCGGATCACGATCAATGATATGCACATCCCATCCGTCCTTGACCAAGATTGCAACCAGATTGCTCCCGATGAATCCTGCCCCGCCGGTGACGACTGTTTTCTTTGCCATATCATTGATCGTACGCGATTGAGACCGCCTTGCCAAGACCCAGATCTTGTCTGTCCTCGTCTACATTTCCAATGCCTTGGAGATAAGTGGCACACTTGAACGCCAGTCGCCGGACGATAACCCGCCCCAAAAAGCAGCGGCGCGATCCTTGGCTGTCCCATGCGTTATGTGCATGACTTCTGTTGAAACTATCGAAGTCGGAACTATCGAAGTCGGACTTCACTTATGATATGATGCGCATATGCGAGTGGAACCTCACGGCATTGATTCAATCTTACACATCGTCAAGCGCGGTGCACGCGGTATGGATATCACACGTGATGATGTTGATCGCCAATATTTCTTGAACAGTCTTTTTTATCTCAATGATGAACATCAAGACGTAAACTGGAAAAATACTATAGCTCACCACCAGCCGCTCACCCACCCCGCACATTGGCCGGAACAAAAGCCGCTCGTCGAAATACTCGCATATACGCTCATGTCTAATCATATCCATCTCATCATTCGAGAAATCCAGGACGGTGGCATCGCGAAATTCACGCAAAGGCTCTTCGGGAGCATGTCCGCGCGTTTCAATGCAAAGTATAGCGAGACGGGTAGCTTATTCCAGGGAGGCTACAAAGGTCGCGTCGTGCATGACGATGATGACTTGCGTTGGCTTGCCTCATACGTCATGGTGAAAAATGTGTTTGAACTGTATCCCGACGGAATTTACAAAGCCATGCGCGACTTCGATATGGTATGGGATTGGGCATTGGAATATCCCTATTCGAGCTTACCTGTATATGGAGCACACACCACATCATCAATCGTCGCACCGGACAACATTCTTTTTTCGACTACAGGCACTCCGAAGAAATTCAAGAGAGATGCGCAAGATATGATGTATGCGTTCATGGAAAAACGATCCAATGACCGCACATGGCTCATGCTTGAGAACTAGTAATGAAGTCCGACTTCGATATATTGAAGTCGGACTTCATTAGCTTTTAAACGGGACCTATGTCCCCCGTGCTGTAAGGACGATACGGATCGTCTGCATGATGATGTAGATATCGAGGAGAAGCGAGCGGTGTTTGAGGTAGTAGAGATCGTACGAGAGCTTAATCTTAGTCTCCTGAATATCGGCGCCATGATGTGGATCGCGGTCGTGCCGGATCTGCGCCCAACCGGTGAGGCCGGGGGTGACGAAGTAGCGTGCATTGTAGTATGGGATGCGCGCATTGTACTGCGCGGCAAGCGCGGGGAGCTCGGGGCGCGGCCCCACGAGTGAGAGGTCACCACGGATTACATTCCATAGCTGCGGCAGCTCGTCGATGCGCAGGAGGCGCAGCCACTTGCCGACACGCGTCACTTCGAGCTTGGTCTTACCGTGTTCGTCGTACACACCCTGATCATTGCCGCTCATGCTGCGAAATTTGTAGATATGGATCGGGCGCTGGTATTTGCCCACGCGCTCCTGTGTGATGAATATATCTCCCCCATCGTCAAGCTTGATCGCGAGCATGACAAACGGATACACAAGGAGTGATACGATCCCCATGATGAGGGCGAGGGTGAAGTCGATTACGCGCTTCACCATGTCGTACATATGCGACGCGCTCACGTGCTGGAGTATCCACTCGTAGCGGATGAGCGAGAGCGGCACGCGATGAAAGACCCCGAGATGCAGATCAATCACATCGACGAGTGAGAAACGGCGCTTATGAAATGCGGCATCGTAGATGATAGGGAGCGCCGCCGAGATCGAATTGTCGGAAAAGTCGATGACGAGGAATGACACGCTTTCCTCCGCTGCCACACGACATGCCTGCTGGATCACCTGGTGCGACGGCGCGTGCGCCGTGTCAATCACGTGGTCGAATGAAAATGGATAGCGGCGATCATGCCCGATCTCTGCGGCGAGCGCCTCGACATCGACGCCTGAGGCGATGAGGACTCCTTTCAAGTGCCGCCCCCGATGAAGGCGCGGAAATATCCCAATGCGCCACATGAAGATGAGGACGAATGACACCGGGAGATAGAGGAGCAGGTTGGTCTTCGGTGCGATGCCGAAAAACGGCACAAAGAAGAAAAAGAGTCCTGCGAGTGCGACGTTGATCGTCTGTGTGTAGAGAAGCGTCGATGCGAGACGGTAGCGGAAAAGGCGCGTATGACGGCCATAGAGCCCCGCAATGAAAAAGATGACGATCCAGAGCACGAAGAGGAGCGAGAACGGCACCAAATGCTGATCAAACAGCTCTCGCGAAGGTATCTCTTGGTAGCGAAGGAAAAGCGTCAGCCACAGTGATGCGGTAAAGACGCCCAGATCGCCCAGGAGTAGGATGGCGTATTCCCTTTTTGGTAAGAGGGTCATAGGGTATAGTTGACCGTATAGTGACAGAAATATGAAAGAGAATCAAGGATCGGCATCGCCGCGAAAAAAAGTGCTTTTTGTCATCACGAAGTCCAACTTCGGTGGGGCGCAACGCTATGTCTATGACCTCGCAACGAGTCTCCCCATGGATCGTTTTGAGGTTACCGTGGCTTTTGGAGGCACAGGCACGATCGGAAGTGCTCCAGGATCCCTCGCCTCTATGCTAGCAGATGCGGGGATACGCACGCTCATGATACCTGAGCTTGCACGTGATATTAATATCAAACTCGAAACACAGGCTTTCTTTGCTTTGGTCAGACTTTTCAAACGAGAACGACCGCATATCGTCCACCTCAACAGCTCGAAAGTCGGCGGCCTGGGCGCGATAGCCGCTCGGATCATCAACGTGTTTACCCGACGAAGCCTTGGCGAAGTCGGGCCGCGCATCGTCTTCACCGCGCACGGCTGGCCATTCTGGGAGCCGCGCCATATCTTTGCTCGTTCGATCATCTTCTTCCTCTCATATCTGACGGTCTTGCTCTCGCACCGCACGATCTGCATTTCAGAATACGATACGCGCTCCATACGCAAAATGCCATTCACCGCTCGCCGGCTCACAATGATCCATAACGGCCTCTCTCCTATCGACTTTTTCTCACGAGACGCGGCACGACAAAAGCTCTTCTCCGAAAGCGCCACAGCCGCGCACGCACAAGACATGTGGATCGTTACCAACGCCGAACTCCACCCCAACAAAAACCTCCTGGTCGGCATCGACGCAGTGGCGGCTCACAATGCGATACATAATACCAAGATCCTCTACAGCATTATGGGCACCGGTGAGATGCAAACACAGATCGAACAATACATCCATGCGCGCAACCTCGGCGAGCACGTGAAGCTCCTTGGCTTTGTCCCCGATGGGCGTCGATATATGCGCGCCTTCGATACCCTTTTCCTGCCTTCCAAAAAAGAAGGCGTGCCGTATGTGCTCCTTGAGGCGGGAGCGGCCGGACTCCCCGTCGTCGCAAGCGACGTCGGCGGCATTCCCGAGATCATCATCGACGGCGAGTCCGGATATTTGCGCGCGCCCGACGACATCCTCGGCTTCACCGAAGCTCTCGGCAAACTCGCCGCGGATCCGACACTGCGCGACCAGATGGGCCAAAAGCTCGCTGAGAACATATCGGGCGACTTCTCGCTCGAATCAATGATGAAAGAAGTGACTAAAATGTACATGATGTAGGACATCGGATGTCCTACATTACACCGTGCCAATGAGCTCGGTCTGATCCCGCGCGACGGGCACTGGGCGCGCATTGCGGCGCAGGCTCATCAGCATGCCGAGTGCCAGGAATTCGGTCAGGAGATGCGACCCGCCATAGCTCATAAACGGCAGAGTCGTCCCCGTGATCGGCATCAGACCAATGTTCATACCCACATGCACCATGAACTGCGCTGCAAGATAGATCGCTATACCAGCAGCAAAAAGCGTGTCGAAATTATCCCGTCCATGTGCGGCGATAAGGAGGATCCGTACGATCACGATCGTGAAGAGTCCGAGAAAGAGGACAACTCCGACAAATCCCCATTCTTCCGCATACGCAGCGAAAATAAAGTCAGTCTGATATTCCGGCAAGAACTGGAGCTTGGACTGCGTGCCATAGCCGACACCTTTGCCTATGACTTCACCGGAACCGACGGCGATCATCGACTGATACGCGTTGTATCCGGCACCGCGGATATCGGCCAGCGGATGGATAAAGGTCATCACGCGCTGCTTTTGGTACGGATGGAGGGCAAAAGTCCAGAGAGCAGCAAACACCACCGCCGCCGTGATGCCGAGAATCGCCAAGTGCTTCCACGAGATCCCCGCGACCAAGACCATGCCGAGCCAAATGGAAGCGATGATGATGCCCGACCCGAAATCCGGCTGCAAGAATACCAATACAAACAATGCAAACGCATACGCGCCAGACACCAGAATGTGCCGGATGTGCGCTATCTCGATATGGCGCCGTGCGAAATACTTGGCGAGCAATGCGACGAGGAGGAGCTTCGCAGGGTCCGACGGTTGCACCGCGAAAAGCCCTAGGTCGAAGCGATTTTGCGACCCCTTCACGATCGCTCCGAAAACGAAGATGAGGAGGAGGAATGCGAGCGTCAGCACATAGAGACCGACGATCACGCGCGTCCGTCTCAAGAAACTATAGTCCCCAAAACTCACGATGAAAAAGAGCGGTATCGAGAGCACAATCCATATCAGTTGCTTGTCGAAAAATGCATTCTCGATCGTAAATGATCGCATGGTCATGAGCCCGAGTATCGAAATCGCAAATGCTGCTCCAAATAGAAAAAAGTCAATATGTGCAGTTTGCCGCAGGAGAGAAAATGAGCCATTTTTGTGGCGCGACTGTTGGGCGGCATCATGCCTAAAGAAAGCGGTCATACCCTGCATGCTACCTGCTTACTTTTTGGCGGGCAAGGGAGCAAGGACGGGCGGTACAATCGGCAGTATCTCGACCCGCCCGACATCCGAAGAAAATGGGTCTGGCCAGGTGAATATGAGATCTTTTGCCGTCTCGGGAGGAAACACATCGATGGTGGTCGCCGACGTCTGGATGGCATTACCCTGTGGATCAAACACCGCCGCGACAAAGAGCACCTTGTTGAGCGTACCAACCGACACATTGTGCGCCGTTGCGGTCACCTGCGGCGCACCAAAAGGATCCAAAGTATTTTTGTCACTGATCACCACAGAGGTAGATCTGTTTTTCATACGCTTCCAGACAAGCGGCTCGGTGAATTCAAAATATGTCCGCGATACATTGCGAAAGCCTGTGTCGATCCTCGATTCAAGGACTGGCGTGATGCTTCCTGGCATGATGTACATGGTGCCGAGTCGCTCGGCCACGAGGACATTGTCTGCATCGTAGAGCTTGACCCGATACCCGACACGCTCGACTCCTGCACCTTCGTTGGTGTTTTGGACATACGCGACAGCATTGTAGGTACCATCACGCACGCGAAATCCGCGAGCCCAGAGGATGCCGTACGGCTGCAAGTATCGCTCATCGAGTAAGAGACATGGGCCACCTTTGTCAGTCGACGTCTCTCCCTGATTTAAAAGCCCATCAAAACATGTCGCAGGGACTGAGAGTATCTTATATGCAATCGGCGTACCAAAAAGAATCAAGAAAAAAAACACGATGCCGGAAATATAGAGTAGCCGACGTCGAAATGCCCAGGACATGTATCTAGTATACGGCAAAACCTCTATAAGAAAAACGTAGCCCTGCACCGATTCATTATTCTTCTTTTTGTCCTGGCGACTAGCTACTCTCTTCTTGGGTCCCGTTCATAAATAAGTTCAACACCAAATGAACGGGCCCATAAGTGTAGTCCACATATAACGGGTACGTTAATTTGTGGACGAGCCCTTACAGAAGCTGTACACCTTTCGGAAGTTTTTTTCGGCTGAAACCTCAAAAACTTCTCGAAAGGTCTTGCGGCGCTGCGCACACTCGCGCCTCACCTTACGACTACCATCGCTTCAAGAGGGCTTAACTGCCGTGCCCGCCCCGCACCAATTTCACTTAATCATGATTTACAAACACTGTTCCTCGCATCTACCTACTCTTGCCTTTCGACTACCATCGGTTCAAGAGAGCTTAACTGCCGTGTTCGGAATGAGAACGGGTGTGGCCTCTCCGACAAGACACGAGGAACGCTACTTGCAAATTGGTGCGGGGTGAAGAATGAGAACGGGTGTGGCCCCTCCGACGCCGAGATCTTCTTGACGGTACTCCGTCTTAGGTCCCGTTCATAAATAAGTTCAACACCAAATGAACGGGCCCATAAGTGTAGTCCATAAATAACGGGTACATTATTTGTGGACGAGCCCTTAGAAAATCCAAGTGTAGTCGCGCAGCGAGCTACCAAAGCACCAACATACGATACTCAAGCCTTGCGATGGGGCCCCAACCCCATCTCACCCAAAGCACCAACACAGAGAACTCAACGACTCTCATTGACTCTGAATAACGACATCTTATAAGAAAGTAAAGCAAACTTCTACCCTACTCCGCTCGCCATAGGCGAGCTTCGCAGGGTACATTCTCTTCGAGAATGTACGCGACTCCCACAATTCCTTTCGAGAGTTCTGTCGGGGGATTAGTACACCTCGGCTCAATGCATTGCTGCACTTCCACCTGGTGCCTATCAACGTGATCATCTCTCACGGCCCTCAAACGATTCCTTATCTTGGAGTTGGTTTCCCGCTTAGATGCTTTCAGCGGTTATCCATTCCGAACATAGCTACGGGGCGGTGCACCTGGCGGTACAGCCCCCAGACCAGAGGTTCGTTCATTTCGGTCCTCTCGTACTAGAAACAAATCTCCTCAAGAATCAACGCCTGCAGCAGATTAAGACCAACCTGTCTCACGACGGTTTGAACCCAGCTCACGTACCTTTTTAATTGGCGAACAGCCAAACCCTTGGGACCTCATTTTGAATATTTGCACGGGCCGTACAAATATCACTTGTTATCCCGCGTTCCCGCGGGGATCAGACTATTCCATCACCTTGTATCGTACGTCGCCGTACGACCGTCAGGTGCAAGCCGTGTGATACCACTTTATATAGTGCATATCTCATGCAATCGCCAAAATGATTGCAATCAGTCGTTAGGGGAGAAATATGCTTGGATCATTGCCACATGGTTCTTACGTCGATTATTGGATCGTACGTTGAACCGAGACAATGTATCTGCCCATCGTGCTACACGCATGAGATCTGCCCTACTCCGTACAGGAGTTTGCGCGATCTTTAGCGCGATATCTATCTGCCGCCGTTTCGTTCTCGTATATGGACGAAGCATTGAGAGGACCCGCACGATCTCTTGTTGATCTCGTGTGATCCAGTCATAGGTCGTCCTGTTCGTGCGAATCGATCCACACCCCAAGAGACGAGGAAGAAATACGAGACTCTTCCTATCTTTTTGCGTGATCTTCAATTCTATGCGAACCCGAAAACGAAACTTCTTCTCGTTGTGCGGCTCGATGAGTGCCATAATGGCACCATCACCGTCTACGAGACCAGCAATATATGCACGATCGACTTCAGCACACTTCTTTCCCACGGCGTTAGCTTTCATGCCTTTTGCCATACTTTATAGTATAGCACCTGGGACCTCCGAAACAGGAGTCACCAGATCATGAATAAGCCTTCACCGTTTTGAGCTTGTTTAATTACCCTTTCCTTTCGAAAAGGGAGAGAAGGTATGTTTTCTCCAGCCCCAGGATAAGATGAGCCGACATCGAGGTGCCGAACTTCGCCGTCGATTTGGACTCTTAGGCGAAACCAGCCTGTTCAATTTACTTTCGTAATTTAGACTATATCTTCATCTCAGTGAGATGCATGGCGTCTTATAGTGGTGTGTCTCCGGCTTCAGCCGGCTCTTCCACTATCTTCATCGCATCGCACAAACATTGTGCGAATTGAATCCAGTCGTTACGGGGTCATTATGGACTTCACCTCAATGAAGTCCATAAGACTTCCCACGGGATTGTGTAGATCGAGAAACTGATCCGAAGATCAGGAAAAGACCGTCTACAGTCCCCCGTTATAAGCCATGTTTATTCCTCATGGATCGCTCCATGAGAGGACAACAGAACCTTTCTTGCCTGTTACGGCTCAAGGTTTATCCCCAGAGTAACTTTTGTCCGATAATCTTCCACCGCATCTAATGCGCATGGTCGGTTCACTATGCTCCGCTTTCGCGCCTGCTCGGCAAGTACGCCTTGCAGTTAAGCCAGCTTGTGCCATTACACTATCGGCACGGTTTCCATTCGCGCCTAGCTGACCTTTAGGCTCCTCCGTTACTTTTTAGG
>Ga0194120_10006183_pt1 | contig 17092 bp, 13 predicted proteins | sample TA2MahCa65mmetaG_FD_148642 | JGI IMG/M metagenome (GOLD analysis project Ga0194120, IMG submission 148642) | Freshwater microbial communities from Lake Tanganyika, Tanzania - TA2015019 Mahale Deep Cast 65m | ecosystem: Environmental > Aquatic > Freshwater > Lake | place: Tanzania: Lake...
CGGGCATGTTGTCACTACATCGACTTTTCAGCTCTTTCCGCGGCCGAACGGGCCCTCTGGACCCTCCCAACGGGACCTGCCGTCGGAAACTACCTCGCGCTTTTCTCCAACTGCGGAACTTGGGCTAACTAGGCCCGCACCCGACAAACCATGCAATTCAAACTCCTCGCGACTGCCACGTTCCTTGGGCTCAGCAGCTTGCTCACTTCGGCCACGGCGCAAACCGCGCTGCTCGCCGGAGCACCGTTGCCCGCAGCAGGCCAGGCGCCGGCGGGCACGCAGAGCGCTCCAGATTCGACGAGCCCATCCGGCGAGGTGGCGCCCTCGAGTGCGCTGTTGCGGCGCATGCCGATGTGCTTCGTCAGCAACCAAGGGCAGTACGACGAACGCTGCGAATACGTCGCGTACAACGGCGACCTGACGGTGTTCGTTGCGAGCGATCACCTGGCCTTGCAGTTGACTCCGCGCGAGCTCGTGCGACGCGACCCGCGGCTCTTCGACAAGAGCGGCGTGTCGAGCGCGACCTCCGCTGGTGAGTCTCCCGCGCAGACGATGAGCGCGCCGGCCTTGCTGGTGAAGGCACCGGTCGCGAACGACAGCATGGCCGAGGTGCGTTCCACGGAGGAGTCGAGTTCCGCCGTCGCGCGTTCCGCGGATTGCTGCATGACGGCCGCGGTCAAGGCCGCGAGCGATGCGTGCAGGGGCGACGCACCGGCGGTCGTCGCTCGACCGCAGCCCGCGCCCGCCGAGGCAGCGGATCCGGCGACGACGGCGGGCCCGCGCGCCTATTGCAACTTGTTCCTGCGTTGGGAGGGCGCGCGCGCGACCGAACTCGTTGCGCGCGAGCAGGGGCCGACGCGCGTCAACTACCTGTACGGTCGAGATCCGAGCGCCTGGCACACCGATGTGCCGACCTGGCGCGAGCTCTCGCTGCAGGGCTTGTACGACGGCATCGACGTCGAACTGCGCATCGGTGCTGATCAAGGGCTCCCCCACTTCGAGTACGACCTCGTGCTCGCACCCGGCGCAGACCTGTCGCAGGTCGTGATCCAGGTCGAAGGAGCGGAGGGCCTGTGTGTTGCGGCGGATGGCAGCTTGGAGATCGCGACCGCCGCCGGCGTGCTGCGCCAGATCCTGCCGGCAGCATGGCAGGTGCGCGCCGACGGCACGCGCTAGCGTGTCGACACGCGCTTCCGCGTGCTGGAAGGCGCGCGCTTCGGATTCGAGGCCGACGGCGTCGATCCGGATGCGGCGCTGGTGGTCGATCCGCTGCTCGTCTACAGCACTTATGTGGGCGGCATGAGCTGCGAGATGGCCTTCGGCGTCGATGCCGACCAGGCTGACCGCGTGATTGCCGTCGGCGTTTCGCAATCGTCCGACTACCCGACGACGCCGGGCGCCTTCGATCCGGTCTGGAACAACGACGACGTGCTCGTGACGCGCCTGGAGGCGACCGGCTCCACGCTGATCTACTCGACGTTCATCGGCGGGACCGGGAACGAGCTCGCCAAGGCCGTGCGCCTGTACCCGAATGGCGACGCGCTCATCTGCGGCACGACCTCGTCCTCCGACTTCCCGGTCAGCGCCGGGGCCTTCGACACGACGGTCAGTGGGGTAGCCGACGCCTTCGCCTTGCGTTTGAACTCGGCAGGCAATGCGTTGACGTGGTGCACCTACATTGGTGGAGGCGATCGCGAGGAGGCACTGAGCGCGCGCCCGACCATCGCCGGCGGGGCCGTGCTGGTCGGCAGCACCTGGTCGACCGACTTCCCGGCCAGCGCCGGCGCGTTCGATTCGACGCTGGCAGGCATCGCGGACGCCTTCGCGATCGAGCTCGACTCGACCGGCTCGAGCGCCGCTTGGGCGACGTACCTGGGCGGTTCCGGCAACGACTACGCGACCGGGGTCGTGCTGGCGGGCACGGCCGAGGAAGTCCTGATCGGGGGCAGCACGAGTTCGACCGACTTTCCGACCACCGCGGGCGTCGTGGACACCACGCTCGACGGCGTGCTGGACGGATTCGTGGCCCGCTTGACGCCCGACGGCTCGAGCCTGATGGCCTCGACCTACCTGGGAGGCTCGCAGGAAGACGGCGTGAGCTCAATCGACCTGCACATCGGTCTCGACGTGTTCGTGTCGGGCTCGACGGGTTCCGCCGACTTCCCGACCACGATCGGCGCACTCGACACCACGTTGGGAGGCGAGACGGATGGCTTCCTCGTCCGCTTCCTTCCGGCGCTCACCGGCTTCAAGTATTCGACCTATGTCGGCGGCAATGGCCGCGACGAGATCAATCAAGTGGTCGCCGACCCCAACGGCATCGCATTCTTCGTCGGCACGACCTTCTCGACGGACATGCCCGTCGTGGGCGCGGGCTTCCTCCAATTCTTGCTGGGAGGCCCTCCCGGTACCTCGGATGTCTACTACGGGCACCTCGACGAGAGCGGCGCGTTCCTCGAGTACGCGACCTACATGGGCGGCCCGCCCAGCGAGCACGGCTTTGCGGTGACGCTGGAGTTCCTCAGCTACGTCTCGTTCTTCGCCGGACATGCGCGCGGCAACTTCCCCACCACGGCGGGCGCGTACCAAACCACGTTCCACGGGGGTTCCGGCGACATCTTCGTCGCGCGCGTGGACCCGCGTCCGTGCCCGAATCCGGCCGTGGTCGCGGTGAAGGCCGCTGGATGCGGCGGCTACACGCTTACGTCCAGCTTGCCGGTCATGGGCTCGCTGATGTCGATCAGCGTGCAGGGCCCACCCGCTACGCTGGGCCTGCTGTACTTCAGCCTGGGTGGCGGCACGAACTTCTTCTACGAGAACTGCGAGATCGGATTGGATCTAACGCTGTGGAGCCAGATCTTCGTCTTCACGACCAACTCCTCCGGCGCATGGAACGGTCAGATCCCGGTCTTCAACGACCCCCCGCGCTGCGGCCAGCAGATCTTCTTCCAAGCCGGACTCTTCTCGCCAACGGTGGGCCCCGCCTTCTTCGGCGGCATCACCAACGGTCTGCTGATGACCGAGGGCAGCTAGGCGGCGGACCGGGCGCGGCGGTCCGATCGATGCGGGCCCCGCGCTGACGTGGGCCCCGCGCTGTTGATCGCGGCGGCGCTGGCCGTCGACTCATTCGCGGTAGCAGCCGCGCTGGGCCTGCAGCAAGCACGCCCCGCGCTGGCTGCGGCACTGCGCATCGCCGTCGTATTCAGCGCCTGTCAAGCCGGGCTGGCCTGGACGGGGAGCTGGATTGGTCAGTCGGCGCTGCGTTGGTTGGGCGCATTCGACCACTGGATCGCCGCCGCCGTGTTGGCCGGGTTCGGTGCGCGCGAATTGTGGAAGGCCTGGCGCCCGCGCGAATCGCAGTTGCGGTCCGACGTTGGCTGGGCCAGTCTGTTCGTGTTGGGGCTCGCCACCAGCCTCGATGCCCTCAGCGTGGGGATCGGCAGCTCAGCGCTCGGCCTCGAGCCGGTCGTGCTCAGTACGAGTTGCGCGCTGGCGACCACTCTGGCCTGCCTCGTGGGTGCGTTGGGCGCGCAGTGGTTGGGGACTCGCGGCACGCGCGTGGCGGGAGTGCTGGGGGGCCTGATCCTGATCGGACTGGCCGTGAAGACCCTGCTCGAACATCGCGCGCGCGGCGTGTGACACCGACGGACCTTGGTCCAGTTGGCTGCGCGGCCGCAGCCGCTGGTGGTGGAGCCGGTTCCGTCACCCCCGCCGGTGGGGCAACTGTCGGTCGCGCGCAGCGAACTAGACCAGGGTCCCCGAGAGGGCGTAGGGACTGGCGTGCTCGACCCGCACCCGGAACCACGACCCGACCTGCTCCGCTGGGCCCGGAAACCCGATCGCCAGCCCCTCGCGTGTCCTTCCGCGCAGCGATCCCGCGCGACGCTCCGAAGGCTCCTCGGCCAGCACGTCCTTCGTGCTGCCGATCTGCCGTTCCATGCGGCGGCGCCCGGCCTGTTCGGCGGCCGCAAGGAGCCGCGTGTTGCGCTCCGCCTTGATCGCCTCGGGGACGTCATCCGACAGGTCCGCGGCGGCCGTGCCCGGGCGCGGGCTGTAGCGGAACACGAAGCTCTGCGCGAAGCCGAATTCCGCGAGCGCGCGTTCGGACTGCTCGAAGTCCGCGTCGGTTTCGCCTGGGAAGCCGACGATCCAGTCGGACGACAGCTCGATGTCCGGCACCTCTTCGCGCAGGATCGCGATGCGTCGCCGGTACAACTCGAGGTTGTAGCCGCGCTTCATCCGGCGCAGCACGTGATCCGAACCCGACTGCAGCGGCAAGGGCAGGAAGCGCTCGACCTTCGCGCAATCGGCGATCGCGCGCGCGAGTTCGCGCGTCACGTAGGACGGATGCAGCGTGATCATGCGGATCCGCTCCAGACCCGCCAGCGGCTCGAGCGCGCGCAGCAGGTCGGCCAGCGCCGGCCGGCCGTCACGACCGGCTCCGCGCGCCGCGCCGGACATCGGCGGGTCGAAGTCCTCGCCGTAGGAGTTGAGCGTCTGACCGAGCAGCGTGATCACGCGCACGCCCTGCTCGACCATCCACCTCGCCTCGGCGACCAACTCGGCGATCGGGCGACTGGCGACGCGGCCGCGCGTGCGCGGCACGATGCAGTAGGTGCAATTGAGGTCGCAGCCGCGCATCACGGCGAGGTAGCCGTGCAGGCCGCCCGTGTAGACCTCGCGCGCGCGGTCGACGGCGACGACCCCGTCCATCTCGGTGGCGAGCAGGCGCTCGGGCCGCCCCGGTCGCGCGCCGCCGGCGGCGCGGCGCGCGCGCAGTTCGTCGACCAGCTCCGGCAGCTGGTGGAAACGGCGCGTGCCCACGACCAGATCGACGTGGCCCGCGCGCTCGAAGATCTCCTCTTCCGCGCGCTGCGCCATGCAGCCCAGCACGCCGACGACCAGGTCGGGGTGCTCGCGCTTGCGGCGCTTGAGCTCGCCCAACCAGGAGTACACGCGCTCCTCGGCGTGCTCGCGCACCGCACAGGTGTTGAAGAGCACGACGTCGGCCTCTTCCATCGAGGCGACCAGCCGGTACCCGTCACCGACGAAGCGCCCCTCGACGAGCAAGGAGTCGTACTTGTTCATCTGACACCCGAAGGTGACGACGTGCACGGCCGGTCCCGCGGCGGCGGCAGCCGGGGAGGCCTTGGTCTCGACACGGGCCAGGCTCATCGAAGCCGTCCATCTTGCCACGCCCGTGCTCGGCAGCCAAGCTGCGCGGCATGTTGCGACGCATCACCAGCCAGGCGGACTACGAAGCGTCCTTCCGGGCGCCGTTGTTCCTGCTGTTCAAGCACTCGCCGACCTGCCCGATTTCGGCGCGCGCCTTTCGCGAGTACGAGATCTTCGCTGCCGCGCATGCCGAAGTGCCGACCGGCTGGGTGCACGTGATCGAGGAGCGACCGCTGGCGCGCGACGCGGCCGCCCGCACCGGCATCGAGCACCAATCGCCGCAGGCGCTGCTGCTCGCGCAGGGCCGCGTGCTGTGGAACGCGTCGCACGACGCAATCACGCGCCATGCGCTGAGCGCGGCTTGCACGAAGCCTGGCGATCAGGGCGCCGCGCGCTCGTAGAGATACACGCCGCGCTGGCCCGCGGTTTCCTCGACCGCGACGCGCAACCGCTCGATGACGAGGTCGCCGAAGCGCGCGCCGAGCCGGCGTTTGAGCTCGCGCGCGATCCACGTCGCGAAGTTCTCGGCGCTCGTGTTGTTGATCGGCAGCACGATCACGTCCTCGCGCGGCGCCACGTAGCGCCGCTCGCGGTAGCGCACCTCGATCGAACCGTCCTCGCGCTCGGCGTGGCGCAGCTCGGCATGCTCGCCCGGCAGCAGCCAATGCTCGTCGAGCTCGTCGACGAGTTCGCGCACGACCGGCTTGACCTGCTTGAAATCGATCACGAGACCGTGCTGCGAGAGCCGCGCCTCGATCTCGACGAAGACGCGGTAGTTGTGGCCGTGCAGGCGCTCGGCGCTGCCGTCCTCGAAGATCAGGAAGTGCGCGGCGGAGAACTTGAAGTACTCCTTCTCGAGCTCGATCGACCAGCGTTCCATGGACCGAATCCCAACACGTCGCGGGCCGCCGCGCCAATCGGAAACCGCGCGGAGGCGCGGGACTAGTGGAACTCCGTGCCCACGGACTTGCGTCCCAAGCCCCGCGCGTCTATCCACGAAGGCTAGGCTATTGAGCCCGACTTGGCTTGTGAGCCCGACCTGGCTTGTGAGCCCGACCTGGCTTGTGAGCCCGACCTGGCTTGTGAGCCCGACCTGGCTTCCGAGCCCGACCTGAATCCTGCGCCCCATCAGGAACTGCCCCCCACCATGCACCCCCTCCCCCCGATCGCACTCTTCACGCTCCTCGTCGCCGCGCCCTCGGCCGCTCAGCACGCGCTGCGGCCGTTCCCGTTCACTCCGCTCTCCGGCGCCGCCGCAACGCTGCCAGGCCTCGACCTCGCTGCGGCCGCACCGGCTGAGTTGCTCGCGCTGCGCGGCTTCGACGCGCTGACGCTGAGCGGCGCGCCGATCGACGAGCAGGGCAGCATCGGCACGCTCGAGCTCGAGCGCGTTCCGCTGGTGACACCGGATGCCGAGCTGTGGGTCGATGGCGCGATGGTCGCCAAGGGCGATGGCGCGCTGGACGGAGCGATCTCGGTCTGGAAGGGCCGCGTGCGCGAGGTCGAGGGATCCGATGTGCTGCTGGCCTTCTCCCCGCACGGTTCGCGCGGTTGGATCGCGCGCGCCGATGGCGCGAGCCCTGCGCTGCTGCACCTGATCGCCGAACCCGGCTTGGATGGAACCTGGGACGAGCCGCGCCACGCGCTGGTCACCGAGACGAGCCTGATCGCGCTGGGCCGGAGCAGCAGCTTCCAGTGCGCGCTCGACGAGCTGCCGCGCCAGCCTTCCGACGCACCCATCCACGGCAAGCCCGCCCCGCTGGTCTCCGGCGCCGACGGCGGCAGCGTGAAGCTCGAGTGCCGCATCGCCTTCGAGACCGACTTCCAGTACTACCAGGTGTTCAACAACCTGCCGGCCGCGCAGGCCTACGCGCTCGCGCTGACCGGCGCGATCAGCGCGCGCTACGTCGAGCAGATCAACACCGTGCTCGCGCTGCCGTACCTGGGGTTCTACACGAGCAACAATGACCCTTGGACGATGCAGGACGTCGGCGGCAGCTCGATCGACGTGTTGTACGAGGTGCAGGCCAAGTGGTCGACGCAGGGACTGCCGGTCCAAGCCGACCTCGGCCACCTGATCTCAGGCGCCGGCCTCGGCGGCGGCGTGGCCTGGCTGGATGTGCTGTGCGTCGGCGACTACTGCTACGGCGTCACCGGCAACATCGGCGGCAACGTGACCTTTCCCGTCACCGTGAACCCGCTGAACTGGGACTTCATGGCGACCGCGCACGAGATCGGCCACAACTTCAACGCGCCGCACACGCACGACTACTGCCCGCCGGCGGACGAGTGCGCTCCGAGCGGCTACTTCGGCGCGTGCCAGACGCAGTCGGTCTGCACGACCACCGGCACGATCATGAGCTATTGCCACCTGTGCCCGGGCGGCCTGTCGAACATCACCACCTACTTCCATCCGTTCTCCGTGACGGACATGCGCACCCGCGCCGAGAACTCGTGCCTGTTGCCGTTCGAATCGCTGACCAGCACCAACCTCGGGTACTCGAAGCCGGGTTCCAACGGCACGCCGAGCTACACGGTCGCCTACGACGAGCTGTCGAACGGGCTGACCTCGCAGTTCGCCAACATCGCCGCCCCGACGACGGGCTTCCTGGTCGTCGGCGCGACGAATCCGCAACTCTCGATCTTCGGCGGGACGCTCGTGCCGAGCACCGAGATCGTGCTGCCTTTCGCGGTTGCGAGCAGCTCGCCGCAAGTCGGACCGGCCAAGCTCAGCGGCGGTTTCCCCTCCGGACTGACCGTCTATGCGCAGGGGTGGTTCGTCGATGTCGGCGCCAGTCAATCGGCGAGCGCTTCGAACGGGCTGCGCCTGGACTTCGTGTTGCCGAACCCGCCGCCGACCCTGGTGTGGAAGAAGCACCCGAGCAACGGCAAGGAGTACGCGGTCAGCGCGGGCAGCGGCTACTGGGGTTGGGGCGAGGGCCTCGCGCAGCAGTACGGCGGCCATCTCGCGCGCATCGACGGCGCGGCGTTGAAGTCCTGGCTGATCACCAACCTCGGCAGCGATCTGACCGGACAGGATGTCTGGATCGGCCTGCACGACGACTTCAGCGAGGGGTCATTCAAGTGGACCTCGGGCGGTGCGCTCAGCTACACGGACTGGAAGTCGGGCCAGCCCAACGACTCGGGCGGCTTCCAGGACAGCGTGAAGTGGGAGGCCGGCGGCCAGTGGAACGACAGCGACGGCTTCGACGGACTGCGCGCGCTGCTCGAGCGCCCGGCCGCGCCCTGACCCCCTCCCAAGGTCCCGTCGGAAGCCATTTCCGGCCTGGCCCCCCCCTGGGGGGCCCGTGGCTGGGAAGTTGTTTTCTGGAACACGCGCCTGCGGCCGTCCGTTATTCTTGTGTAGTACCTCCGTGAACGCGGCCGTAGGCCGTGCTTCGCGGCAAGGAGTTCGCATCCGCGAGCTGCCACATCCCAACCCGACGAGCCGGCCGCATGCCAGGCTCAACATCCTCCAGACATCGCACATGAAGAAGTTCCTCCTGCTGGCCGCCGCTGCGGTCCTCGGAAGCGCGTCGATCGCGCAGACGGACTCCGACCTCGTTCCCTACAACGGCCCGGTGACTCACGTGGGCACCTACCACGTGGCGACCGGCACGTGGACCCACACCGCGCCCGTCTCGGGCGGCGCCGATGGCTCGACCATCTGCTACAACAACGGCCAAGGCGCACTTTCGGCGACGACCAGCCCGAACAACACCAACCTCGGCAAGGAGTACGTCGACTGGGGCACCTTCGCGACCTGCGGTGCCTTCGGCACGAACTCGATGACGAAGTTCACGATCGGCTGGTGTTGCTCGATCGCGAACCCGGTCAACCCGTCGATCGTGGTCCGCTTCTATAGCGGCACGAACCCGACCGTGGGCGGCCCCTACGGTGTCAAGGGCACGTTGATCCAGAGCTACACGATCCCGCTGGCCTTCACGCAGACCACGACCGCACTCTCGGCCTACACGGCCGATATCGACATTTCGGGCGCGCCGATCACGGTCCCCAACGGCCCGATCGGCTGGAGCTACCGGATCCCGACGGCGATCACCGGCACTGCCGGCAACGGCTTCGGCTGGCTGATGATCCCCGTCGCGAGCTCGGGCGCGGGCAACGTCGACCTGTTCGACCGCTACCTCGCCAACGGCAACTTCGAAGGCACGCTCGCGTTCACGACCCCCGGCATCGCGTCCTTCTACATGCGCATGACGATGGACGACGTCGCTCCGCCGTGCGCCGGTGGCGTGACCGAGTACGGCCAGGGCTCGGGCGGGAACATCAACAAGGGCGACCTCTCGGTCGGTGGCACGGGCAAGATCGGCGGCAACGCGATCCTGGCCTGCAAGAATCCGCAGACCGCCAATGCGAACACCAAGGCGATCGCCTACTTCTCCTTCGCGCCCGCGAATCTGGCGATCCTCGACGGCGTCGTGCTGATCAGCCCGTCGGTCTTCCAACAGACGGCTCCCAAGCCGTTCCCGTCGATCCCCGGCTCGGTCGTCACGTTCAACGAGTCGATCCCCAATGACATCACGCTGATCAACGTGCACGTGTACGGCCAGGCGCTGTACTACAACTTCGCGCACCCCGAGCCGCTGCGCTTGACCGACGGCGCGGCTGACATCCACATCAACAACTGCCCGTGATCCGCGGACGCGCGGACTAGAGTCCCGCGGACTGCAATCCCGAGGCCCCAGGTCCTCGGGATCATGCGCGGCGCGCCGGAGCCCAGCTCCGGCGCGCCGCGCGCATTTTGGCGCTGCCCGTGCATTTCGGCGGCTCCCGTGCACTTCGACTCGCTGATCGCAATCCGCGCGCGCTGAAACGCCTGCTCCCAACTGCTAGAGTCGGCGGCATGGAGTTCCGCACCCGTCACGTGCGCGTCGCCGACCTCGGCTTCGAGTTCGAGGTGATCGAAGGCGATACGATTATCGGCCCCGCGATCGAGAAGGGCTCCTGGGAGCCGCACGAGACGGCGCTCTTTCGCGCCCACCTGGAGCGCGGCGCGCGCGTGCTCGACCTGGGCGCCAACATCGGCTGGTTCGCCGTGCAGGCGATCCTGGCGGGCGCGGAGGTGCACGCCTTCGAACCCGTGCCCGCGATCGCCGCGATCGCCGAGCGCAACATCTCCAACGCCAATCGCCGCGGACCGGGCATCGGCAAGCTCTACCCGTACGCGGCCGGCGCCGCGCGCGGCAAGGCGCGCATCGCGCTCGCCCGCGGCAATCACGGCGACAACCGCGTCGTCGACGGCGCTGTGCCGGCCGACATGGGCGAGGCCGAGACCGTCGAGATCGCGATCGAGCGCGTCGACGACCACCTGTCCGGCCCCTTCCGCGTGATCAAGATCGACACGCAGGGTTCCGAGTGGCTGGCACTGCAGGGCGCGCAGAAGCTGCTCGAGGCCAGCACGCAGTGCGCGCTGCTGATGGAGTTCTGGCCCTACGCGCTGCGCGGCTGCAAGCCCGAGCAACTGCTCGCCCGCCTCGACGAGCTCGGCTTCACGCTGGGCAAGGCCACCGCCGCGCCGTTCCCGATGCGGCCCGAGCGGATCCTGAAGCAGGCGCTGGCCCGCGATCCGGTCAAGGGCGGGCTCGACCTGTACGGCACGCGCGGCGCGCCGTTCCACGTGCTCGGGCTCGGCGCCCGGATGCACGGCATGTGGCGCTCCAGCCGCGAGCCCTAGCTCGGTCGGGCTAGCTCGACCAGGTTAGTTGGTAAGGGCGAGGCCCCACCACGGCCGCGCCGGCGGCGCGGCTTCGAGCGCGACCGGCTCGCGGCGCACCGGGTGCTCGAAAACGAGCCGCGCCGCGTGCAGTGCGATCGACGCGTCCGGCAGCGGCTCGCGCGCACCGTACTTGAGGTCGCCCAAGAGCGGCGCCCCGAGGGAACGACAGGCCGAACGCAGCTGGTGCGGCCGACCGGTCTCGGGCCGCAGCTCGACCAGCGCCGGTCCGACGCCGGCCAGCCAGCGCCAATGCGTGCGCGCGAGCAGCGCGTCCGCGCGCCGGCTCGCGAACGCGCGCACGACGTTGCGCGCCTCGTCCTTCTGCAGCCACTCCTCGACGCACCCCGCGTCCGCGTCAGGTCTGCGCTCGACCACGCCGAGATAATGCTTCTCGATCGCGCGCTCGCGGAACTGCGCGGAGAGCCGCTCGGCCGCCTTGCTCGTGCGCGCGAACAGCACGAGGCCGGAAACCGGTCGATCGAGCCGGTGCACGACGCCGAGGAAGACCGCGCCGGGCTTGTCGTGCTCGCGCTTGATCCAGGCCTTGGCCCAGTCGAGCAGGCTCTCGTCGCCGCTCGCATCGGGCACGCTCGGCATGCCCGCCGGCTTGGCCAGCGCGAGCACGTGATTGTCCGCCAACAGGATCGCCGGCGCCTCGGTCATGCGCCCAGCCCGCGCGCGAGCCGCGCGCAGAAGCCGCAAGGCAGGAGGCGCGCCGGCAGGCCGGGACGCGCTTCCTCGGGCAGCACGAGCTCGCCCGCTTCGATCGCGGCGCCCGCGCCGCCCAGATCCCCCAGCAGGTTCGCGAAGGCGAGCGGCGAGCAGCCGACCGCGTAGGTCGAGAGCACCAGCACGGCCCGCTCGACGAGCAGCGCGCAGGCATCCTCGACCAACTCCGCCAACTGCTCCTCGAGCTGCCACTTCTCGCCCTTGGGGCCGCGGCCGTAGTGCGGCGGGTCGAGCAGGATCGCCGCGTAGCGCGCGCCGCGCCGGCGCTCCTTCTTCAGGAAGGCGGGCGCATCCTCCAGCAGCACGCGCCACGCATCGTCGGCCAACCCCGAGGCGGCCGCGTTCTCGCGCGCCCAGGCCAGCGACGCGCGCGACGCGTCCACGTGCGTGACGGCGTAGCCGGCGCGTGTGGCCAGCACGCTGGCCGCACCGGTGTAGCCGAACAGGTTCAGCAGTCGCGGCGCGGCATTTTCGTCGCGCAATCGCGGCGCGAGCTCGACCAGCCAATGCCAGTTGACGGCCTGCTCGGGGAACAGGCCCACGTGCTTGAACGGCGTCGGCCGGCACACGAAGCGCGCGCCGGCGTGCTCGACCGGCCAGGCCTCGGGAGCCTGCGCGCGCGCGTGCTCGCCGCGCCTCCAGTGCCCGCCGCGATCGCTCTCGCGCTCGAAGACGAGGTCGGCCGACTCCCAATCCGCGCGCGGCAGCCGCCGCCGCCACAGCGCCTGCGGATCGGGTCGCGCCAGCGTGTGCGCGCCGTAGCGCTCGAGCTTCCAACCGTCGCCGCTGTCGAGCAGCGCGTGCTCGCGCAGCGCGCGCGGCTCGAAGTACGCGGGAAAGAGCGGCATCGGCGCCTTATCCTAGTGAGTGCCGATGCCCGACTCCCAGCCCACGGCGCGCGCGGCGCTGCGCGTCGGCAGCGTTCCCTATCTGGTCGGACGCCCGCTCGACTTCGAGCTCGAGCGCGAGCCGGGGCTTGCCTACCAGCGCGCGGTGCCCTCGCGCCTGGTCGAGCAGTTGCGCGCCGGCGAGCTCGACGTCGCGCTGGTCTCGTCGATCGAGCTGTTCCGCCGGCCCGGCTACGCGTACATCGACGGGCTCGCGGTGGCGGGCCGCGGCGCGGTGCACAGCGTGCAGTTGTTCCTGCGCACGCCGCTCGAGCGCGTGCGGACGATTGCCCTCGATCCGGCCAGCCGCACGTCGGCCGTGCTGGTCGAGATCGAGCTCGCCGCGCGCTTCGGGCGCCGGCCGGAGCTGATCGAGCTCGCCGCGGGCGCCGATCCGCGCGCCGCCTCCGCCGATGCCTGGCTGCAGATCGGCGACGCGGCGCTGCGGGCCGCGCTGGCGCCCGGCGCGCCGCCGACCTTCAACCCGTCGCAGGCCTGGACCGAGCGCACCGGCCTGCCGTTCGTGTTCGCCTGCTGGGTGGTCGGTCCCGCCGCGGTCGCGTCAGTCGCCCCCGCGCTGTTCCAGACCGCGCGCGACCGCGCTCGCGGCGGGACGAGCGAGCTCGCGCGGCAGGCCGCGCACGAGTGGCACCTGCCGGAACACGACTGCCGCGACTATCTCGAACGCGAGTGCGTATACGAGCTGGAGCCGGCCGCGATGCGCGCCGCGCTGTTCGCGTTCCGCGATGCGGCGGCCGTGCTCGGCCGGTGCGAGGCCGGGCTCGAGCCGCGCGCACTTTCGCCGGCCGGCGTGCGGCGCTAGCCTGCCCGCGTGAGCCCGCGCATCCTGAAGACCGGCGAGTGCCCGCATTGCGGAATCGCGCTGCCGGAACCGACGCCGCGGCTGTGCCCGAAGTGCGGCGGGAGCTTGCAGCTGCGCTACCTGAAGTCGGGGTGCCTGACGAGCAAGCCGCTTCTGCTGCTCGTCTGTTCAGGCCTCGCACTCGCCGTGCTAGCCTGCAGCGCATGAGCGGAAAAACGCTGTTCGACGAGCCTGCGGAGACGGAGCCCGCGGCCAAGCCGGCCGGAAAGAAGTCCGCCGCGGCCCCACTCGCGGCGCCTGCCGCGGCGACGGGCGACGCGGGGCGCAAGCGCGTCTCCGCGCAGGACATGGCCACGCGCCAGCGCGACATCTCGGTCAGCGAGTTCTTCACCAAGAATCGCCACCTGCTCGGCTTCGATTCGCCGCTCAAGGCGCTGCTGACCGCCGTCAAGGAGGCGGTCGACAACTCGCTCGACGCCTGCGAGGAGGCCGGCATCCTGCCCGAGATCACGGTCGAGCTCGCGCAGACCGGCGAGAACCGCTGGCGCATGATCGTCGAGGACAACGGCCCCGGCATCGTCGAGGCGCAGATCGGCAAGGTCTTCGGCAAGCTGCTCTACGGATCGAAGTTCCACAAGCTCTCGCAGAGCCGCGGCCAGCAGGGCATCGGCATCTCGGCGGCGGGCATGTACGGCCAACTGACGACCGGCAAGCCGATGCGCATCGTGTCGCGCACCGGCAAGAAGGCCGATGCGCACGAGTTCGTGCTCTCGATGAACACGGCCGAAAACCGGCCCGACATCCACTCGAAGGAAGTGATCGCCTGGGAGCGCGACGGCAAGCCGGTCGATCACGGCACGCGCGTCGAGATCGAGATGGAGGCCAAGTACCAGAAGGGCCAGCGCTCGGTCGACATGTACCTGAAGCTGTCCGCGATCGCCAACCCGCACCTCGAGCTGCACTACAAGGCGCCGGCCTCTGGCGATGCGCCGGCCGAGAACGTCACGTACGCGCGCGCGACCAAGCACCTCCCGCCGGCGGTCGAGGAGATCAAGCCGCACCCGCACGGCGTCGAGCTCGGGCGCCTGATCATGATGCTGAAGGACACGACCTGCCGCTCGCTGTCGGGCTTCCTGCAGGAGGAGTTCAGCCGCGTCGGCCCCAAGGTGGTCGAGGAGATCTGCAAGACCTCGAAGCTGTCCGAGAAGGCCTACCCGACGCGCATCGCGCGCGAGGAGGCCGCCGCGCTGCACGACGCGATCCAGAAGACGAAGATCAGCGCGCCTTCGACCGCGTGCATCTCGCCGATCGGCGAGGAGCTCGTGCTGTCCGGGCTCAAGAAGGAGATCGAGGCGGACTTCTACGTCGCGACGACGCGTCCGCCGGCCGTGTACCGCGGCAATCCGTTCCAGATCGAGGTCGGCATCGCCTACGGCAAGCCCGGCGGCGTCGGGCTCGAGCTGACCGATACCGGCCGCATCGAGAAGCGCAAGGACACCAAGGCCCTGTCCGAGGAACTCGTCGGCGCGGCCGACGAGCCGATCCGCGTGCTGCGCTTCGCCAACCGCGTGCCGCTCCTGCACCAGCAGGCCGCCTGCGCGGTCACCAAGGCGGTGATCGCGACGAACTGGAAGGCCTACGGGCTGCAGCAGCCCAAGGGCGCGCTGCCGCTGGGCCCGATGGCGGTATTCGTGCACATCGCCAGCGTGTGGGTGCCGTTCACCTCGGAGTCGAAGGAAGCGATCGCGAGCTACCCGGAGATCCAGAAGGAGCTGCGCCTCGCGCTGATGGAGTGCGGGCGCAAGCTCGGCATGTACATCCGCAAGGGCAAGCGGCTCAAGGCCGAGTACGACAAGCGCAACTACATCGAGATGTACATCCCGCACATCGGGATCGCGCTGCAGGAGATCCTGGACCTGTCGGATCCGGAGCGCGACAAGACGGTGGGCACGCTCGAAGGCGTGCTGCACAAGAGCCGGAAGTTCTGATACGGAAGCTGTCGTGCGCGACCGTCGCGCTCTTGCTCGCCGCATGCGGCAGCGAGCAGCAGGTGGCAAGCAGTCCGACGCACTCGAGCACAACCGCCGCGTTCGATGCGCAGGTGGAACGCAGCGTATCGTCGATGTGTTCACCGCGTATCGGCTGAGCCTGCTCGATCAGGACGGGCCGCGGGCCGCGACCCTCGATGGCCGGCGACACTGGACCGTACCCGAGCAGTGGTTCTGGTCCGCGGCGCTGGGCGGATCCGCAGGTCCTGCCATCGGTTGGATGGTCGTCTCGACGCAAGCCGGAAGTTGATTGTTCCCGCCTGCTCGCCGACCATTGAGGTGAGTTCCGGTGTCCCCGCTCGAAGCCCTTCCCTCGCGCAGGCCGCCCCGCTGGGCCGCGCATGCGCTGTTTGCGCTGTTGCACTTCGGCGCCGCGCTCGCGTTCCGCCCCGGATCGGAGGTCGTGCAGCAGGCGCTGGTCTGGTTGCCGAGCGGCATCGGGATCGGCTGGTTGTGGTGCCTCGGTCCGCGCGGCGCGAGCTTGTTGTTCGCCTCCGTGCTGGGCCACCGCTTGAGCGTGGGCTACACACTCGCGCCCGCGCTGTCAGGCGCGCTCGGCAGCACCATCGAAGCGCTGCTGGGGGTATGGCTGTTGAACCGCCTGAAAGTCGAGCCGCAGTTCCTGCGCCTGCGCGACGTGCTCGGGCTGGCGATGGTCGCGGCTCTGGCGCCGCTGGCGAGCCTGGCGTGCTCGTTCGCCTCGCGCTCGGTGCCCTGGTCCGGGACCGAGACTCCCGTCTTCTCCGGATGGGATGGCTGGTGGCGCATGAATGCGCTCGCAATCCTCGTGTGCGTTCCACTCGTCGGCACCCTGCAAGCGGCGCCGCGACCGAGCACGCGGGAGTATGCGGAGCTCGGCGCCCTGGTGGTCGCGCTGCTCTCCGGCCTCGGGGCGCTCTTCTTCGGCCTCGGTGCCGATCTCATCGGCATCCTGCTCTTGTACCTGCTGCTTCCGCTGGTGCTGTACGCGGCGCTCCGACACGGCCCGCGTGGGACAGCGCTGCTGGCCGCGGTCGCGGTCGTGGCGACTGCGTACGCGACTCAACTGGGCATTGGACCGTTCCAAGCGCTCGAAATCGAAGACCGCCATTTCGGACCGCAGCTCTACGGCTTGTTCATGGGCTGCGTGCCGCTCGCGTTCGGCGCACTGGTCGCCGAGCGCGAAAAGGCGCTGCACGATCACGCTCGCAGCGACGCCGCGCGGCAGGCCATCCAACGCTTCCTCCCCGACATGACCTACGGACTCGATGCGCGGGGTCGCGTCCTGTCGGTCTACGCTCCGTCGGATCCATCCCCCGCGGACGCCCTCGCGGAAGGAGATTCGCTGCTCGACGTCCTGCCTCCCGAGGCGGCACGCCTCTTCCCGAGCTGCTTCGCGAACGTTCAACGGGGCGAACCTAGTCAGGCCCTGCGTTACCAATCGCAGCGCAATTACCGCACACGCTACCACGAAGTCCGTCTGGTATCGCTGATCGGCAACGAGGCCTTGGCACTGGTTCACGACGTGACCGCGCGCCAGCGCGCACAGATGGCCGCGGATTGGGACAAGCGCGCACTCGAGCAGATCGCCGCGAGCCGACCCAGCCACCACGTCCTGACGGTGCTCGTCGAGGGCATCGAATCGACCAGTGACGGCGGCCTGGGCTCCGTGTTGCTCCTGGTGGGCCGCCGGCTCAAGGGAGGTCCGGCACCG
>Ga0194120_10006189_pt1 | contig 17080 bp, 14 predicted proteins | sample TA2MahCa65mmetaG_FD_148642 | JGI IMG/M metagenome (GOLD analysis project Ga0194120, IMG submission 148642) | Freshwater microbial communities from Lake Tanganyika, Tanzania - TA2015019 Mahale Deep Cast 65m | ecosystem: Environmental > Aquatic > Freshwater > Lake | place: Tanzania: Lake...
GGGTCCGGTACTTCCCGACCGTTGAGGCACTTCGCAAGGGGCTCGCCGAGTTCGCCGATCTCTATAACGCCTCGTGGCTGCGGGAGCGCCATGGGCACAAGACGCCCAATCAGATCAGGGCCGAACATAAGGCTCTTGCATCCGAAGCCGCCACGGAGTTCAAATTGGCAGCGTAACCGGCGCAGCGAACTGTCTCATAACCGTGCCCCGGTACAAGACGTCTCCGCTTCGCACAACGCCGATGTCTTAGTTGAGTTAGATCAGTCGCGGTGACTGATCGGGAGCGACCTCGCGTCGCTCGGCCCCCACCCTGACCCTCCCCCGCGCTGCGCACGGGGGAGGGGACACGAGGAGGCGAGCCTTACTTCAGTTCTTCTCGACGTTCCAGAATACCGGAAGGAAGGTTTCCTGAAACCCCGTGATGTTGGCGCGCGTCGCCATCGGCTGGAAGAACTGGCCGAGGGGCACGAACTGGACCATCTCCATCGCCTGGCGCTGGATCCTCTCGCCGATCGCCTTGCGCTTGGCGAGATCGGGCTCCTTCAACCATTCGGAGAGGAGATCCTCCATCTTCTGGTCGCAGGTCCAGCCACGGTAGCCCGACTGGTCGCAGGGCGAGCCGATCGGGAAGTTGGAGATGGCGTTGGTCAGCTGCTTGCCGGTGAACCCGGTGTGGAAGAGGTGCCAACCGCCTTGCTCCGGCGGGTCCTTCTTGTTGCCGCGCTGCAGGACCACGGCCCAGTCGACCGCCACCTCCTCGACATTGGCGCCGATGTCGCGGAGCTTCTGCGCGGTCACCTGCGCCAAACTGCGGAGCAGATGCAGGTCCATCGCGATCAGCACGACGATCTTCTCGCCCTTGTATCCCGACTCCAGCAATAGCTGCTTCGCCTTGGCGATGTCGGGCTTGCTGTAGGGCTCGCTCCCGGCCTCGCTCATCATCGGCGTGCCGCAGCCCATGACTGCCCAGCAGGTTGTCCAGTTGGCCGGATCGCTGCCGATGGCGGCGCTCATATAGTCGGACTGGTCCACCATGTGCATCAGCGCCTGCCGCGCCTTCGGGTGGTTGAAGGGCGGATGCAGGAAATTCGGCTTGATCATGCTGAGCATGCCGCCCTTGTTGTAGACTACGATCTTGATATTCGGGTTGCGCCTCAGCACCGGCAGCAGATCGAGCGGCGGGCTCTCGTACATGTCGATCTCGCCCTTGTCGAGGGCGGCGACCGCCGTGGCCGCGTCCGGCATGAAGATCATCTCGATGCGGTCGACCTTGGCGATGCGGGCGCCGGCGAGGCCGCTGACCGCCTCGCTCCGCGGCACGTAGTCCTTGAACTTCTCGTAGACCACCTTGTTACCGGGGGAGAACTCGTCCTTCTTGAAGACGAACGGGCCGGATCCCACGACCTCGGTGATCGGCGTCGCGGCGTCGACCGATGCCTCCTTCTCGCGCATGATGTAGAGGGCGGTGTTGCCGTAGCCGAGGACCGGGATGGTGCTGCCGAACGGCTCGCGCAGCGTGAGGGTAAAGCTGCGGTCGTCGACGGCGGCGAGGGTCATGCCGAGGCCGACCAGGCGCTTGCCGCCGGCGTCCATCTTGGACCAGCGCTCGATCGACTTGACGACGTCGACGACCCGAACCGGCGTGCCGTCATGGAACTTGAGGCCAGGGCGCAGCTTGATCGTATAGACCTTGCCGTCGGCGCTCGTCGTATAGCTCTCGACCATCTGCGGATGGGTGACGCCGGCGGTGTCGTCGCCGAACAGACTGTCGTAGACCCGCCACGCGTGCTGATGCGTCATCGAGGACAGGTTGTTGACCGGGTCCAGCGTGCCTATGTTGGCGTGCGGCACGTAGCGAAGAACCTTCTGAGCCGCAGCATCGCTCGCGGCGAACGCTAGGCTCAACGCCGCGACGGCGGCAAGAGGCCCGAAGAGGCCGATTTTGCTGAATGGCAGGACTGTCTCCCTGGTGGGCGGTCGAGCAGGCGTCCAGCCTGTCATATCGGAAACAGGGCAAGTAGATCATGGACTGCCGGCGCTGACCAGATGCCGGCGCAAGCGGAAAACGAAACGGCCGGCCTGTATGGGCCGGCCGCCTCGCCTCGGCAGGTGCCGAAGGTCAGTTCTTCTCGATGTTCCAGAACACCGGCAGCAGGGTCTCCTGGATGCCGGAGATGTTGGCGCGCGTCGCCATCGGCTGGAAGAACTGGCCGAGCGGGACGAAGTTCACCATCTCCATGGCGCGGCGCTGGATCTTCTCGCCGACTGGCTTGCGCCTCTCGGTGGTGCCGGCCTTGATCCATTCGGCGAGGTGCGCCTCCATCTCGTTGTCGCACAGCCAGCCGCGATAGCCGCCGCCGTCGCAGGGCGTGCCGAGATGCACGGCCGAGATCGCGCTGCCGAGGATCTGGCCGACCGTCCAGGTATGGAAGAGGTGCCAGCCGCCCTGCGCAGGATCGCCCTTGTTGTTGCCGCGCTGGAGCGCCACGCCCCAGTCGATCGCCACCGGCTCTACCGTGGCGCCGATATCCTTGAGCTTCTGCACGGTGACCTGGGCGATGTCGCGGATCACCTGCTGGTCCATCGGCACCAGCACGTAGATCTTCTCGCCCTTGTAGCCCGACTCCTGCAGGAGCTGGCGGGCCTTCGCCAGGTCGGCCTTGCGATAGGGCTCGCTGCCGGCTTCGCTCGCCGTCGGCGTGCCGCAGACCTGGACGGCCCAGCAGACCTTCCAGTTCGCCGGATCGGATCCGATCGCGGCGCGCATGTAGTCTTCCTGATCGACCATGTGCATCAAGGCCTGCCGCGCCTTGGGATTGTTGAAGGGCGGGTGCAGGAAGTTCGGACGCACGAAGGCGAGCGCGCCCGCCTTGTTGAAGACCACGGTCTTGATGTTCGGGTTGCGCCTCAAGACCGGCAGCAGGTCGAGCGGCGGCGTCTCGTACATATCGATCTCGCCGCGGTCGAGCGCCGCGACGGCCGTCGCCGCATCCGGCATGATCATGACGTCGATGCGGTCGACCTTGGCGATACGGCCGCCGGAGAAGGCGCTGACCGGCTCGGGACGCGGCACGTAGTCCTTGTTCTTGTCGTAGACGATCTTGTTGCCCGGCTGGAACCCCGCCTTGTTGAAGACGAAGGGGCCCGATCCGACGACTTCCGTGATCGGCGTCGCGGCATCGGTGGTCGCCTCCTTCTCGCGCATCACGTACATCGCGGTCGACCCGTAGGCGAGCACGCCCGGCGTCGCCGGGAATGCCTCGCGGAGCTGAAGCGTGAAGGTGCGGTCGTCGACCGCCGTCAGCTTCATGTCGAGCGCGGCCAGACGCTTGCCGCCGCCGTCCATCTTCGCCCAGCGCTGGATCGACGGGATCACGTCCTTCGGCGTGACCGCCTGGCCGTCATGGAACTTGAGGCCGGGTCGCAGCTTGATCGTGTAGGTGAGGCCATCCTGGCTCACCTGGTAGCTCTCGACCATCTGCGGATGGACGTTGCCGGATGTATCCTCGCCGAACAAGTTGTCGTAGACGCGCCAGCTGTGCTGGTGAGTGACCGACGACAGATTATTGACCGGGTCCATCGTGCCCATGTTCGCCTGGGGCACGTAACGAAGGACCTTTTGCGCGGCTGCGTCGCCCGACGCGAAAGCGAAGCTCAGCGCCGCGGCGGCGGCGAGCGGCCCGACGAGGCCAAGTTTCTTGAATGGCATGACTGCCTCCCCTGGTGGACGGACGGGCAAGCGCCCGGCCTGTCAGATCGGAAACGGGGAAAGCAGATCATAGAGAACCGGCGCTGACCAGATGGCGCCGATCACGGACGAAACCGCAGAAATCGGCACGGGCGCACCGTTGGTCCGGTGCGCCCGTGCTGAAGGGACGATACTACGACCTCAGATCGAGTCCTTCAGCTCCTTGGCGGGGCGGAAGGCGATCTTCTTGCTGGCCTTGATCTTGATCGGCTCGCCGGTGGCCGGGTTGCGGCCCATGCGCGCCGGCCGCTTGCGCACCTGCAGAATGCCGAGGCCGCCGATGCGGATCTTCGCGCCCTTCTTCAGGTGCTTGCCGAGGGTCGCCACGAGGTCCTCGAGCACGGCCTTGGCCTGCTTCTTCGGGAGCTCGTGCTTCTCGGCGAGCGCGTCGGCGAGGTGCTTCGAGGTAACGATGGTTGGCTTCTCAGCAGCAGACATGATGCATCTCCACAGGAAACAGTAAGTCGCACGTACACCATGCTTCGCTGACTCGCAACGCGTCTTCGCGATGCGATCGCTCGAAATGCCCGAAAACCGCGGGAATCTTGAGCGTCTGACGCGTTTGGGGCCGATTTTCCGAGGTTTTCCACATGCCATGCGAAGCGACTTCGATCTCGATTCGGCACCAACATTGCAGAATCGGCGGAAGCTGCGCGCTCCGAACGCGTGCCGACAGCTTCAGAATCAGAGGGCGGTAGGTGGACCGGCGCGGCGGCGGGCGGCGCTGTGCCGGATACGGAAATGAATAGGGGGCTGTCCGAGGAGGCGGCACCGCGCGGCATCAGGCGGTGACGAGGCCGCGGCTCAACGACCACCCCCGACCTTGGCGAGAGCCGCCTTGATCAGGTTGGGCAGGGACCTTTCGATGCCGGTATCGATGTCGACGACGACGCTCAGGCCGGCGCGAAGCTGCGGCCGGTCGGCGGCGTCGTCGATCAGGAGGCGCACCGGAACGCGCTGCACGACCTTGATCCAGTTACCGGTCGCGTTCTGCGGCGGCAGGATGCTGAACTCGGCCCCGGTCGCGGCGCCGATGCTTTCGACCGTCGCGGTCCAGGTCGCATCCGGAAAGGCGTCGACGCGGATCTTCGCCTTCTGGCCTGGGACCAGATTGGTGATGTCCGTCTCCTTGAGGTTCGCCTCGATCCAGATCTTGCGCGACGAGACGATGGAGAAGGCAGCAGCGCCGGCGCGCACGAAGTCGCCGGGGCGGACGGAGTCGACTCGGCTGACGATGCCGTCATCGGGCGCCTTGATCTCGGCGCGGCGGAGGTTGAGGCGTGCCTCATCAAGCTCCGCCCGGACCTCGAGGAACTTGGGATGCCGCTCGGCCGGCGTGTCGGCATCGCCGGCGAGCGCCGCGACCAGGCGGGCCAGATCCTGGCGCAAGGCCGAGACCTGGAGCCGCACGACGTCGAGCCGGTTGCGGGCTTCGTCCAGGCGTGCCTCGGTCGCCACCTTGCGCTCGGCGAGCTCCGACTGGCGGCGGAACTCGCGCTCGGCATAGGGCACGTTGGTCTCAGCGAGTTTCAGCTCCTCGCGCTTTTGCCGATAGGAGGCGCGAAGCGCGTCGAGCTCGAGCCGGACTGCCTGAAGCTGTGCCTCAGCTTTGGTGACGGCGATGCGGAGCGGTTCGTCGTCGATCTTGAAAAGCCGCTGGCCCGCCTTCACGACTTCGTTCTCGCGGACCGCGACCTCGACGACGCGCCCGGCGATCTCGGGGCTGACCGTCGTTTTTGCTGCCTTCACATAGGCATTGTCGGTGGAGACGATGCGCCCGCCATTCAGATAGACATGGAGCGCGACGGCGCCGACGACGACCGGCCCGAGCAGCAGCAGGAAGGCGCGGACGCGCCGGCGGGCCCGGCCGCTGGCCGTACGGACGGTGGCGGTGCTGCCGTCAGCGGCCATCGGTGCCCGTGCTGTCGGATTCGTCCTCGCGCGAGGACAGGTTGGTGCGGATGATCTGGAGCGCGTCCAGCATCTGCTCCCGCTTATCGCCGTCGATGCCGGTCAGCGCCAGCTCGCGCGTCTCCGCGGCCAGCGCCTGCAGGCGATCGATCACCGGGCGTGCTTTGTCGGTAAGCTGAGGCACGCGCGACCGCCGGTCCTTCGGGTCGGCGGTGCGGATGATCCATCCGGCCTCCTCGAGCCGGTCGAGCAGACGCACGAGCGTGATCGGCTGGATCTCCATCAGGTCGGCGAGTGCCGCCTGGTTGACGCCGGCGTAGCGGTTGAGATGCGAGATCACGGACCATTGCGCCCGCGTCAGACCGATCGCCCGCGCCCGGCGATCGAAGTCGCGGCGCAGAAGCCGGGCGGAGTCATAAAGAAGGAAGCCGAAGCTGCGTTCAGGCGGGTGCATGGGAGAAAGATAGTAAGCTAGCTCATCATAAGCCGGCATAGCCGCTACCGCAAGGCCTGCACGACCGCCGAAAGAATGACGGTGTTGGCGAGGCCGACCAGCGCCAGGAAGGGGACATTGGCGCTCCAGATCAGCCTTCGGCTGTCGATCTGGAACATCTGCCCGCTGATCAGGATGGCGAGCGAGGCGAATGAGATCATCGAGGCGGCGGTCCAGCCGAAGAGCACGACCAGCGCCATCGCCATGTCCGGGAGATCGCCGGCGCTCGAGGCGGCGAGTGCGATAAGGATGGTGCCGACGAGAATGGCGTTGAGCCCGAGCATGCCGAGCCCGAGCCCGATGGCGCAGAGGCTGCCGATCAGGATCGGCATCGGCAGATGCGCCGGCAGAAGGTGCGCCATCGCTTCGAGGGCCGGGCGCGAGTCGAGCAGGATGCTGCCGAGCACGACGGCGAAAGTGAAGACCAGCATGTCGTCACCGGAGCGCGCCATGCGCTCGATCGCAATCGAAGTGATACGCCAGGTGCGTTCGCGCCCGCCCTTCAGCATCTGGTAGAGGCAGAAGAGCGGCATCACGACGATCGTCGCCTGCAGGTTCGAGAGGCCGCTGAAGGCGACGGTCAGAACGACCGCGCCGGTCGCGCCGGCAAGCGGCGCCAGGATCGGGTGGAAGGCGCCGACAGTCGCCTTGATCGCGCGGCCGCTGTTGCGTCCGCCCCAGGCGACAGCGGCCGAGCCGACAATGGCGACCGCGCAAAGCATGCCGATGCCGAAGACCTGCCAGGCCGGAAGCTGCGGGAAGGTGAAAAAGATGAAGCCGATGCCGACCGTGAAGGGCGACCAGTAGATCGCCGTGCAGACGCCGCGGAGCGCTGCGACTGCCAGCATCCGGCGCTCGGCCTCATTCTCTTCTGCCGGCAGCAGCGGGCGGACGATGGCGAAAGCACCGATCGAGAGCACGACGGCCAGCAGATGACAGGAAACGAGAACGGCGACCCGCCGGCCGACCGCGTCCATCTCAGCGAAAAGCCCGCGCGAGGCGCCGGCGCCTGGAAGCGCCTCGACCGTGGCGCGGACGAATTGGAGGACGGCGAGGAAGGCCGCGAAGACGACAGCGAATTCAAGGCCGCGCGCTACCACCGGGAACGGCATCTCGCCGCGATGAAGGAGGATGCCGATCGTTGCGAGGATGGCGGCTAGAATGCGATTCGAGGTGCGGACCTGCGGGAGGCTGACGAGGAGGTAGGCCGCGAGCAGCCCGTAGCTCAGATCGGCCAGTCCCGGATGCGGCCAGGCGATGCGCGCGAGGCCGACGATCCAGAGCAGGATGGGAAGCGCGATGACCGCAAGGATGCGCGGCCGGCGGGAGAGGGGCTGGCTATTGGAAGGAGGCTGGGTCACCGCGGCGACCTACCTATCACGGTGGTCCCGGCCGATCTAAGCGGCGGAGGCGGCAGCGACCGTGGGTCGCATGCCGCCATTTCGCTTACCGAAACATATCGGCCATGCTGCGTCCGATCAGCCGGCTGGCGGCGAAGACCAGGACGAGGGTCAGCGCGATGGTGACCGAGCCGACGGCCGCGGCCGCCGGCATCTCGTTGCTGGCAAGCCGTTCGTAGATGGCGACTGCGATGGTCTTCCAGGTTGCCGAATAGAGAAGAATGGTGACGCTCATCTCGCTGATCAGCGTCGCGAAGACGATCACCGCGCCGGCGAGTATGCCCGGCGCCACCAGCGGCACGGTCACCTTGCGCATGGTGCGGGCCCAGGTGGCGCCGCAGATGGTCGAGGCCTCCTCCATCTTCGGGTCGACCTGGGAGATCGAGGCCGAGACCGAGCGAAAGACATAGGCGATACGGCGGACGAAATAGGCGAGCACCAGGATGGTTCCGGTACCGGTCAGCACGATCCACCCGTCGTTGAAGGTGACGAGAAAGGCGACGCCGGTGACGACGCCGGGCAGCACGAAAGGCAGCATCACCGTAAGGTCAAGGGCCCACTTGCCGACAAAGCGGCGGCGCACCGAGGTATAGGCGAGCAGCGTGCCGAAGATCACGGTCATCAGCGTCGCGATGGCGGCCAGGACCAGGCTGTTCTGGATTGGCTGGAAGAGGTCGCCGAAGACCTGGCGGTAGTTGCCGAGCCCGTACTCGGTCGGAAAGGTGGTGCCGGCCCAGCGTTCGGCGAAGGACGACCACACCACCATGATCTGCGGGATCAGGGCAAGCGCCAGCAGCGTCCAGACATAGGCGTTGGCGAAGAGGCGGGCGCCGAGGCCGTCGAGCTGCGCTGCCCGGCGGGTGACGCCGGTGACGGTGACGAAGCGGCGGCGGCGGTTGATGCGCGCGAGGATGAAGATCGCCAGCAGCGTGATCAGCACGTTGACGAGCGCGATTGCCGAGGCGCCGTTCAGGTTGAAGAAGCCATGAACCTGAAAGTAGATCAGCGTCGGCAGCACGTACATCTCGCCGCCGAGGATCGCAGGCACGCCGAAGTTTCCGAGCGCCTTGATGAAGACGATCATCGCTGCCGCGGCGATCGCCGGCGTCACCAGCGGCAGCGTCACCGTGCGGAGGACATGCCCGCGCGAGGCGCCCATCACTTGTGCGCTTTCCTCGATGTAGGGGTCGCTCGCCGACAGCGCTCCCTGGACGATGAGGAAGACATAAGGGAAGAAGCTGAGCGACAGCGCCAGCACGATGCCGAAGAGACCGTAGATCGGCGGCAGCGCGATCCCGAACCACTCGAATGCGTACTTAGTGACGATGCCGCTGCGGCCGAGCAGCTGTATCCAGGAGTAGGCGCCGATGAAGGGCGGCGCCACCAGCGGGATCACCGAGAGCGCCAGGATGAAGTTGCGGAACGGCATGCGGATGCGCGCCAACGCGTAGGCCGCCGGGAGCGCCAGCAGGGTCGCCACGACGGTCGAAAGCACCGAGACGATGATCGAGTTGCGGACCGCGGACTTATAGGTCGCAGCGACGAAGAAACGTTCGAAATTGTAAAGCGTCCAGTTGGCGAACGACGGCTCGTTGCCCTGGCGGACGAAGGCGCCGAGCACGGTCTTGAGGATCGGGTAGAGCAGGAAGGCGACGAGGACGCAGACGGTCAGCGCGCCGACGACCCAGGGAAACCAGTCGCGGCCGGGCCGGGCCCCCTTGGCGACGGGCGGGGACGTGCCCGTCACGCGCGACCCTCCCGGGCGAAGAGGACAACGTCCTCGGCAGAGAAGCTCAGGCGGGCGGCCGCGCCCTCGGCAAGGCCTGGAGCCAGTCGGCGACGATCTACCGTGACGTCGCGCGTCGCTCCCTCGCAAGCGACGATGTAGCGGACGAAGCTGCCGAGCACCTGGATACGGAGCACACGGCAGGGAAGCCCGTCGGACTCGGCGGGGCCGATTTCCAGATGCTCGGGCCGGATCTGGATCAGGCCGTCGCTTCCGGCCGGAACCTCGGCCGACTCCTCGGCGTCCAGCTTGGCGACCCTGCCGACGCCGAACGGCGCAAGGCCGGCACCGGAGACCTTCGCGCCTTGCGCGCTGGCCGACTCGATGCGGACCTTGAGGAAGTTTGCCTTGCCGATGAAGTCGGCGACGAAGAGCGAGCTCGGATCGGCGTAGACGTCGGCGGGAGCGCCGAACTGGCAGAGACGGCCGCGGTCGAACACCCCGATCCGGTCGGAGACCGACATCGCCTCCTCCTGATCGTGGGTGACGTAGATTGTCATGATGCCGAGATCCTTCTGGATTCGGCGGATCTCCTCGCGCATCTGCACCCGGAGCTTGGCGTCGAGATTGGCGAGCGGCTCGTCGAGCAGCAGCATCGTCGGCTCGTAGACGAGCGCACGCGCGATCGAGACGCGTTGCTGCTGCCCGCCGGAGAGGTCGGAGGGATGACGCTGGGCAAGGCCGCCGAGGCCGAGCTTGTCGAGCGTCCGCTCCACGCGGGCCCTGACCTCGTCCTCGCCGAGCTGGCGCACGCGAAGGCCGTAGGCGGCGTTCTCGAACACGGTCATGTGCGGGAAGAGGGCGTAGGATTGAAAGACCATGCCGATGCCGCGCTGGAAGGCAGAGAAACGCGTGAAGTCGCGGCCGTCGAAGACGACGCGACCAGAGGTGATGCTCTCGAGCCCGGCAATCATGCGGAGCGTCGTCGTCTTGCCGCAGCCCGAGGGGCCGAGCATGGTGAAGAAGTCGTCGCCGCCGATGGCGAAGGAGACATTGTCGACTGCCGTCACCGGCCCCTCGGCATTCTGGAAGACCTTGGTCAGCGACTCGATCGCGAGTTGATGCGTCACGGCGGCGGGTTCCGGGTTCAGGGATGGACGATGACGACGCTGCGGTCATCGGCGTTGCGGCCCGGGACCGAGCCTTTGGTCGAGGCGAAGCGGCCGATACGATGCGGATCCTCGCGCTGCACGCCGTCGAGCCAGGCTTCCCAGTCGGCGAGCCTCGCCCCGGCAGCGACGCCGTAGTAGCCGTCGGTGAACAACTCGATGCTGCGGATCGATGCTCTCGGCCGCTCGTCGACATGGATGAAGCGATCCGAGATCGGCCAGCCGTCAAGCGGCCCGTAGCCGAGAGGATGCGCGCGATCGCGGTAGAGATGGCTCCGGTCGCGATAGCCGGCTTGGCGGCGAAGGCCGTGGTCGAGGACCGGCCCGACCTCCTCGGCGCTGAGGACGGGGAAACGGTCGATGGCAAGGGCGACCGCCCGGTTGCGCGCGGCGAGGACGAGCGTCGAATCCTCGGATGGGTGCGCCGCGCCTTCGACCAGCCGCTGGCGTGCGCGGCGATCGATCTCGTCGACTGCGAGCCCTTGCGCCGCGAAGCCGTGCCAAAGCGCGGTGCGGAACAGGCTGTAGATCGGGTCGAGGAGCCCTTCCTCGAGCAATGTTTCGGTGCCGTTGAGGCGGATGCCGCTATCGCCGACGCGATAGAGACGCCAGCCGCCGGGTACGGCAAGCGCGAGAGCGAGGCTGGCGCTGAAGCGGCTGAGCGGATCGGCTTCCGCTTCGGCCTCGATGCCGAGCCGGACGTAGTGCGCGCGGATCTTCCGCGCAATGCGATCGACCAGGACGCGGCCGGAAGGGGCGGGGACATCGGATAGCGCGACGGCGATGACCTCGTCGGCAACCGCCTCGGCCGCGATCTGGCCGCCGGTCAGGCCGTCCCAACGCTTGCCGCTCTTGTCGGTCGCGCCGTCGACGACCGCATAGGCGCGCTCGGGAAGAACGACGATGCGATCCTCGTTGGTCTCAGGCCGGCTCGGGTCCTTGGCCTCGGTGAAGGACTCGACGAAGGTCACTTGCGGCTCAGGAGATCGTCGAACTTCTCGAGATTGGTCTTGCGGTCGCGCGCGGCTGCGGCGTCGTCATAGGCGAAGGTCTTGATCTCGCCTGTCGGGATCTGGCCGGAAGGCGCGGCCACATCGGCCCGGACCGAGCGGCGGTTGGTCTTGACGACGATGGCGTGCGCTTCCTTGGTATTGACGAAGTCGAGGAAGAGCCGGGCATTGTCCGGGTTGGGGCCGCCTTTGATGATGCCGCTGGCATCGAAGCGGAGCGCCGTCCCCTCCGAGGGATAGACAGCGGCGACCGGGTGACCCTGCTGAGCCATGGTCACGATGTTGGAGTCGCCGGTGAGCCCGATCGCATATTCGCCCTTGGCGACGTTCTGGAAGACCACCGCGGACTGGGCGACGAAGGTCGCGTTCGTGACGATCTTCGAGACAAGGTCCCAGCCGTGCAGCTGCAGGATCTGCGCGATCTGCCCGTAGGCCGAACCCGAGAGCGACGGGTTCGACATGATGATCTTGCCCTTGTAGCGAGGCTCTCCGAGGTCCTTCCAGCTCTTCGGTGCCTGATCCAGGGGCATGAGCCTGGTATTCACGATCAGCGCCTGCAGCGGCATCGAGAAGCCGTAGAAGGTGTTGTCCGGGCCGACGACCTTCGGATCGAAGACGTCATGCTCCTTCGCCTTGTAGGGCTGGAAGAGCTCGGTGTTGCCGACGAAAGCCTCGCCCGAGGCGCCGAGCAGCACGTCGCCGCGCGGGTTCGATCGTTCGGCGCGGATGCGGGTGAAGAGTTCGCCGACGCCGGCGTTGATCACATCGATCTTCACCTGCGGGTGGCGGTGCGCGAAGGCCTCGGAGAGCGGCTTGAAGAGGTCGGGTCCGCCGGCGTTGTAGACGACGACCCGGCCGCTCTGCGCGACGGCGGGCGACGCGGCGAGGAGGCTGGCGGCGACTGCGGCGATGAGCAAAGGACGACGCTGCATGACCGGCTCCCTGGGCGATGGAACGTCCAATATGACAAGGGGATGACAGAAATGCGACCACCTGTCCCGCGCCGCCCGATGATCGGGCACCTCACGAAACGAGCCCAGTCCGGTTTCGCCGCCGCCGGCTTCTAATACCCCGGCGAGGAGAACGTGGTTTCATCCGGGGACGCGGCCGCTCGACAGCGGCGCAGCTATGTCGTTGAAGCGAATAAGTTTCCAACGGGGAGCTGTCCGTCTTATGCCGAAGCACTCGCTGGCCGAGCTGGCCGAGAAGCTGTTTTGCGCCGTCATCTCCGACTGCCTCGACCAAGCGGGCGTGTGGAAGCAAGCCTTCCCGGCGCGCATCCGCCCGCTGGACGACAGCCTGGTCATGGTCGGGCGTGCGCGTACCGCCCTCTACATGGACGTCTATGCCGAGACGCCGGGGGAGAACCCCTATGAGATGGAGATCGCGCTGATCGACAGCCTGAAGCCGGGCGAGATCCCGGTCTTCGCCTGCGGCGCCACCGGCCGCGTCGCCCCCTGGGGCGAGCTCTTGTCGACCGCCTCGAAGGTACGCGGCGCTGCCGGCGCGGTGATGGATGGCTGCGTGCGCGACATCAAGGCGATCCGCGCGATGAAGTTCCCGGTCTTCCACGGCGGCATCGCTCCTCTCGATTCGAAGGGCCGCGCCACCGTCAAGGCGCTCGACGTGCCGATCGAGTGCGCCGGCGTCGAGGTCAAGTCCGGCGATCTCGTCTTCGGCGATGCCGACGGTCTCGTGGTGATCCCGCAGGCAAAGGAGGAGGAAGTCCTGAAGCTCGCCTTCAAGAAGATCTCGGGCGAGAAGAACACGCTGCGCGACCTTCAGGCCGGCGAGAGCCTGGGCTCGGTCTTCGCCAAATACGGAATCCTTTGACGATGATCGTCGACTGCCACGTCAACGTCTATGACGACGACATGATCCTGCCGCTGTTCGGGGCCGGCGCTGCCAACGCCGTCCCCGGCGGCTTCAAGCTCAAGTCGGATGCCGACACCGTCTACGCCGCGATGAAGGAGGTCAACAAGGCGATCGTCTTCTCGCTCCGCTACAAGGACTCGGCCGGCATCGACGGCAATGACGAGGTGACAGCGCGCGCCGTCGCCAAGTATCCCGACAAGCTCGTCGGCTTCGCCTGCATCGACCCGCGCATGCCCGACTGCATGGACCTGCTGGTCCATGCGATCGAGGACCTCAAGCTCAAGGGCGTCAAGTTCGGGCCGATCTACAACGGTGTCTCGCTGCTCGATCCGCGCATGACGCCGATCTACGCCTATCTGCAAAAGAACAACATTCCGCTGACCATGCATATGGGCACGACCTTCGGGCGCAACGCGCCGATCGACGAAGGCCGACCGCTCAACGTCGACACGGTGGCGCTCCGCTATCCCGATCTCAAGATGATCATGGCCCATATGGCGCACCCCTGGTACGAGGAGTGCATCGTCGTGGCGCGCAAGCAGCCGAACGTCTATGCCGAGGTCTCGGCGCTGCACTACCGGCCTTGGCAGTTCTACAACATCTTGATCTGCGCCCAGGAATACACGATCCACAATCGCCACAAGATCTTCTGGGGCACCGACTTTCCCTTCACCACGGTCGGCGCCTCGATCGAGGGCCTGAAGAACATCAATCGCCAGGTCGAAGGAACCAACCTGCCGCGGGTGAGCCAGGAGACGATCGACTCGATCCTCCACTCGAACCCGTTCGAGCATTGGTGGCACGGCGGGCTCAAGGTGTGACCGCGCAGATAAGCCGGGCTAGGGCTGTCACGCTCCGCGACGTCGCCGAGGTCGCGGGCACCACGCCGATGACCGTCTCCAACGTCGTCAACGGGCGCACGGGCGAGGTCGGGCGCGAGACCTATGAGCGGGTCATGGCGGCCTGCACGCGGCTCGGGTATCGTCCGCATGCGGCAGCGCGGCGCCTGCGCACCAACCGGCGCATGGCGGTCGGCATCGTCATCGTCGATCCGTCGCCGAACTATCTCGCGGATCCTTTCACCGCGGCGATGCTGGCCGGGCTCAACGCGCATCTGGGCTCGCGCAGCTACAGCCTGGTCATCCACGGCGCCTCGCCGTCGGGCCTCGGCTCGGTGCCGCTTCTGCAGCGTCTGGAAACGGATGCGATCTGCGTGATGCTGTCGGGTGCGGCGGGCGCGCGCCGGGAAATCCTGAAGCAGGTCGCAGCACTCGGCCAGCCGGTGGTCGTGGTGCAGGATGCCCTGCCCGATGACGTCGCCGACGGCTGCTCGCTGATCCAAGACGATTTCGGCGGCGGCGTCCAGCTCGCGCGCCACCTCTTCGATGCGCGGGCGAAGCAGGTAGCTCTGCTGGTGCCGAAGGCGGAGTGGCCGGCGATGGAGCGGCGCGAAGCCGGCATCCGCTCGGTCATAGAGCGATTGGCACGGCCGCCGGCGCTTCGCACGGTCTATTGCGGCGATGAGAGCTTCGATCATACCCAGCGCGCGCTCGAGCGGCACATGACCGCGCATGGCATGCCCGACGTCATCATCGGCGGCAACGACCAGATGGCGATTGCGGCGATGAAGTTTGCCACTTCGCACAATTCCCGCGTACCGGAAGACGTGCGCGTCACCGGCTTCAATGGGCTCGCCATCTGGCGCTATGCGACGCCGGAGTTGACCACGGTGTTCTCGCCCGCCTACGAGCTTGGCGAGGCGGCGGGGAAGGCGATCCTCTCCCGGCTCGAGTCCGGCAGCTTCCCCAGCCGCGTCCGGTCGCTGCCGGTACGCTTCGCGCCGAACAGGTCGTCGGCTGGATGAGTTCTCAGGCGGCGCTGTTTCCGTCTTCGGCGTGCGAGCGACTGCAGCCGGCGGGAGCAGCGAGCTCATCGCCGTGCTATAGGCACGCCGATGAAGGGGAAGAAAAGGTCGCCGGCTGAGCCGGCACGGCAGGCGACCGACGAGGAACCCGACCGCGTCCCGGCTCAGTGCCTGTGCGGCGCGGTCCGGCTCGATATACAGGGCGGATTCAAGCGGTCGTCGCAATGGGGCATTCATTGGCCGAATGTAGCAACGCGTCAAGCGCCTCGGCGGGCGTTCGCCAGTCGAGTGTTTTGCGCGGCCTCGTATTGAGAGCGGTCGCCACCGCTGCGATCTCTTCGGCGCTATGTGCGCTCAGGTCTGTGCCTTTCGGGAAGTACTGGCGCAGCAGCCCGTTGGTGTTCTCGTTCATGGCACGCTGCCACGGGCTGTGCGGGTCGCAGAAGTAGACCTGGACGCCCGTGTCGATCTTCAGCCGGGCATGCTGGGCCATTTCGGCGCCCTGATCCCAGGTCAGCGAGCGTCGCAGTTGCTCGGGCAAGGCGATGATCGTGCGCGTGATCGCCTCGCACACAGCCTCGGCTCCGTGGCCGGCAAGAGCTGGCCCGTGCTTGACGCGGGCCACCTCATTGTAGCCCGCCATGCGTGGCAAGTGCAGCAGCATGGTGAAACGCGTCGTCCGTTCCACCAAGGTGCCGATCGCAGAGCTGCCAAGACCCAAGATCAGATCACCCTCCCAATGTCCGGGCACTGCACGATCGGCGGCTTCGGCCGGGCGTTGGCTGATCATGATCTCGGGCGAGACGAAGCTCTTGCCCCGCCCACGCGTGCGCGCTCTCGGCACACGCAGCACCCGACCGCTACGCAGGCACGCCGTCAGTTCGCGTCGCAGCGCGCCCCTACCCTGGACGAACAGCGCCTGGTAGATTGCCTCGTGGCTGATGCGCATGGCCATGTCGTCCGGGAAGTCGATCGGCAGGCGGCGTGCGATCTGTTCAGGGCTCCAGGCGCGCGCCCAACGTCGATCTTGCCGCCGTCCATGCCGACGGCTCTTCCATGGCACAGCCGGACCAGGAACCGGGCGACCGCCAGGAACGACGACCATGCCCGCCAATCGCTCCTGCACATAGGCCCGCAACACCGGGTTCAGCGCAAGCTTCGCCTCCTTTGGCCGCCGTGCCGATCTTTCAGCATGCCACTGCGCCGTCGTCGGGCGATACTCCAGGCCGCCGCTGCGGGTTGATGCGTTACGCCGCAACTCGCGAGAGATTGTCGACGCCGCGCGCCCGATCCGACGCGCCACCTCCTGCATAGTGCAGCCCCGAGCCCGCAGCAGCGCGATCTCCTCGCGCTCGGCAAATGACAGATATCGACCGGACAAAGGCTTCGCCAATGCCCCGAGCTTCGCTGGTGGCATGCCGCCCGCCTTCCGGAACCATCGTGCGCCAATCGCCTGCGATATGCCGGCGGCGGCCGCAGCATTCTCGCTCGATACCCCCGTCGCAATCGCTGCCCAGAACCGTCCCCGTTCGTCCCGCCCTGCCACCGGTGGCCGCCCCGGCGAGGGCAATGGCGCTCGTCCAGCACGATCCGATCGCCGCTTCTGCCTCTTCATCGCAAACGCCTCCGTAAGGTGTTGCGACGACCGCTTGAATTCGCCTAGGCAGGCAAAGGCGCTATGATGCACCTCAATACCGGCCTCGCAAGGCCGTAAGCGGCATTATTCGAGGTGCCCTTGATGCCGATCGTGCCGATCCTGAATCTCGGCCTTGCACCGCTCCTGCAATGGATCGTCATCCCCACCGTCTCGTTGATGTTGGTCAAGCGTGCATCTCGGCACGGATCGCCGCGCAGGGTTCTGGATTGACGCTAGTACCGGCTTTC
>Ga0194120_10006191_pt1 | contig 17074 bp, 20 predicted proteins | sample TA2MahCa65mmetaG_FD_148642 | JGI IMG/M metagenome (GOLD analysis project Ga0194120, IMG submission 148642) | Freshwater microbial communities from Lake Tanganyika, Tanzania - TA2015019 Mahale Deep Cast 65m | ecosystem: Environmental > Aquatic > Freshwater > Lake | place: Tanzania: Lake...
GTTCAAGTACGCCTGCGTCGCCCTCCGGTCCGAGGCTCGCGAATCTTCGGCACTCTCGACCGCCTCGCGACGTGATCTGGTGAGAAATGCAGGCTAGAACCCGACGCGCGTCCCCGTCGACGAAGGCGCCGCTCGGAGACGCTCCCAGGAACTCGTACGCCTCCGCGGGACGGCCGACCGCGACTTGACGGGAGCGACGCCCGCGTCCTACTGCCCAGGGCATGTCCGAGACCACCACGGCCGCTCCGGCCGCGACTCTCCGCACCTACGCCGAGATGCCGCGCGTCGGCCTCCTCGAGACGCTGCGCGCCCTCCTCGGTGGGAAGAGCGAGCGCATCGACATGCTGTCGCGCCTGCAGAGGCTCGCGGAGCGAGGCCCGGTCGTCGCGCAGAGCGCCGGCCCCTTCAAGATGATCCAGCTTTTCGGGCCCGACGCGAACCGCCTCGTGCTGCTCGATCGCGAGCGCATCTTCTCGGCGCGCCGGCCGTGGATGATGATCATGGGGCGCATCTTCCCCAACGGCCTCCTGCTCCGCGACGGCGACGAGCACAAGCTGCACCGGAAGATCATGTACGAGGCGTTCACCCGACCGGCACTGCGCCAGTATCTCGAGCGCATGAATCCGATGATCGACCGCGGTCAAGCGCCGTGGCGAGCGCAGACGAAGCCGTTCCTCGCGTTTCGCGGCTTCAAGGAGCTGACGCTCGACATCGCAGCTTCGATCTTCGTCGGCGTCGAGCTCGGCCCGGAGACGACGAAGATGAACCAGGTCTTCGAGGACCTCGTCGCCGCCTCGATGTCGCGCATCCGGCTGCGCATTCCCGGTCTCGAGTTCTACCGCGGCCTCCGGAGCCGCGAATCCATGGTCGAATACTTCACGCGTCGCATTCCGGAACGTCGAGCCGGCCAGGGAGGCGACATGTTCAGTCGCCTCTGTCGAGCCGTCAGCGACGACGGCGCACGCTTCACCGATGCCGACGTCGTCGACCACATGATCTTCTTGATGATGGCGGCGCACGATACGACGACGAGCACACTCACGTCGATGACCTACGAGCTGGCCCGTCATCCCGAGTGGCAGGATCGCCTGCGTGAAGAGAGCCTGGCGCTCGGGAAGGAGCACGTCGACTTCGACGACCTCGAGACGCTCACCGGCCTCGGCTGGGCGATGAAGGAGACGATTCGACGCTACCCTCCTCTTCCGGTGATCCCGCGCGTCGCGACCGAGAGCTTCGAGTGGGACGGCTACCGGATTCCCGCGGACGCGATGGTCGTCGTGTCGCCGATCCACACGCATCACATGGAGGAGTGGTGGCCGGATCCCTTCACGTGGGATCCGGAGCGGTTCCGTCCGGAGCGCGCCGAGGACGAGCGCCATACGCACTCCTGGGTTCCGTTCGGCGGCGGTCCGCACATGTGCATCGGGCTTCGGTTCGCGGAGGTGCAGGTGAAGGCGATCATGCACCAGATGCTGCGACGCTATCGCTGGAGCGTGCCCGCCGGCTATCGGATGCCCGTGCAGCAGGCGCCGATCTCGAAACCGCTCGACGGGCTACCGATCGAGCTTCGAGCGATCTGATCGGAGGAGGCCGCCTCGTGGGCAACGGGGAGGAAGGCGATGCACTCGAGCTCGTGGCTCAAGCTCGCGAGCTCCTCCGACGCCCCGCCGAGCGACTGCGCCAGGACGGCCACCTCGCTCATCACACCTCGGACACGTCGGTTCATCTCCCGCTCGCGTTGGTCGGCCTCCTCCTTCTGCTGGGCTGATGAAGAGCCGGCCGACGAGAAGAAGGAGGCCGATGGCGACCAGGCTCGCGGCCGCACCCACGGCCAGGCGCCGCCCGAACCGGACCAGCGTCGTGACCGGCTCCGCTCGCCTCGATTCCTTGCGGGTCACCATCTGCGCGGAATCGGGAAAGCCCGCACTGGTGGCGCTGCTCGGTTCCCGCACGACGCAGAGCGCCGACATCTTTCATACGGCGCTCTTGCTGCTCCCGGACGCCCGTATCGGCTCGCCCTCCGCGTCCTGACGCTTCGCCGGGGCCTCGCGCCGAAACTGCGCCGATGCGGCGACGCGCTCGGCGAGAGCGGCTCGACCCGCGACCGGGACGTCGATCGGAAACTTGGCGTGGCTGCGATGCCAACGCTCGAGCCACTCGGGCCCGAGCAAGACGCGGCCGCGAGCCGCGGCGTGGTGCGCCGCCCCGCGTGTCATCGCGAGAGTCGTCTCGGGCTTCTTCCCGGTCGGCGCCCCGCGCGCGACCACGAATCCCGCGGCGAGGAGTGCCGTTCGCACCATTGTCGACGCCGAGTAGGTGAACAGCTCGGTGTCGTGCTCCGCGCACGCCGCGAATACGCTCTCGAAGCAGTCGAGCGTCCACATCGCGGCGTCGGTGACGGGCGAGAACGGATCGTAGAAGATCAGGTCGGGCGTCGGTGCGACTCTCATCTGCGTACGGAAGTCGCCCTCGCGCAGCATCCACTCGACGGGAGACCGCGGTGAGCGCCACTGCCCGGAACGCAGGATCTGTCCGGGCGCGGGCGAGTACAGGTGCGGAAACCGGGTGGCGTGACGGAGGGCGAGCCGCAGGGACGTGACGTCGTGCTCGAAGCTGACGAGCGTGAGAGGTCGCCGGGGCGCCGACTCCGCGCTCTCGTAGGCCCGGATCGCCGCCATCGCGTTGTACGCCGAGCCCAGGCCGACGTCCCACACGACCAGCGGAGTTTCCGTGGGGTCGTCCGCGCGCTCGAGGAGGCGGGACTGTCGCACGTAGAGGCTGTCCGCTTCCTCCGACGGATCGAGCCCGCCGTGCATCATCTCGCCCGACGCGAGGTGCACGACGGTCGCATGGCCCTGGAGCGTGCGGCGGATCGCGAACCCGTCGAGCGAGGGCTCGTCGTCGTGCCGCTGGCGCCGCGGCGCGATGACCGAAGGATGCTCCTCGTCCCCCCGTCCCAGCACCGAACGCTGGGCGTCGCGATACGCCGCGAACGTTCCGTCGAGAATGTGCGTCCGCATCGCGTGCATGAGGTCGTGGTAGAGCCGCAGGTTGTGCTTCGTCAGAAGCTGCCAGCCGAGCGGCTCTGCGGTCTTGATGAGATGATGCAGGTAGGCGCGCGAGTAGTGGGCGCAGGTCGAGCAGGGACACTCGGCATCGAGGACGTCCTCGGCGAGCTTGTAGACGCCGCGGGACACGTTGAGGCGTCCCTTCGACGTGAAGGCGACTCCCTGCTTGGCCAGGATCGAGGGCATCGTGCAGTCGAACATGTCCATTCCGCGATCGACGGCCTCCAGAAGATCGAGCGGCGTTCCGACGCCCATCAGGTAGCGCGGGAGGTGTGCAGGGAGCAGCGCCGACGTGAGGGCCGTGCAGCGCTCGCGCTCCTCCTTCTCCTCCCCGACCGCCAGGCCGCCGATCGCGTAGCCGTCGAACGGCAGCTCGATGAGGTGCGCCGCGCTCTCCCGGCGCAGGTCGTCGAAGCAAGCGCCCTGCACGATGCCGAAGAGCGCCGGCGAGGCCTCGCCGCGCGCCGCCAGGCTGCGGGCCGCCCACCGGTGCGTACGGTGCATGGCGGCCGCAGCGGTCGCGTGATCCGACGTCGACGCGACGCACTCGTCCATCACCATCATCACGTCGCTGCCGATCGCGAGCTGCGCTTCGATGCTGCGCTCCGGACTGAGGACGATCCGCGCGCCGTCGACGTAGCTACGAAAGACGGCACCCTCCTCCGTCACGACTCGCTCGTTCGCGAGCGAGAACACCTGGTAGCCGCCCGAATCCGTCAGCACGGGCCGCCGCCAGCTCATGAAGCGATGGATGCCGCCGATCTTGGCGAACACGTCGACCCCCGGACGGAGCAGGAGATGATACGCGTTGGCGAGGAGCATCCGCGCGCCGACCTCTTCGAGGTCGGAGGCGGTCAGCCCCTTGACGGTCGCCTGGGTGCCGACGGGCATGAAGATCGGCGTCGTGACCTCGCCGTGCAGGGTGACGAAGCGCGCCGCCCGCGCCCGCGAGCCGCTCGCGGTGCCGTCGATCTGGAAGCGGAGACGCGACATGGCGGCGACCGGCTTCCCTAGCGCGGGGAGCCGACGCCCGCCATCGACACGGGCGCGCCGAAGGTTTCTCGCCCCCAATCCACCGCCGCCGCCCGACCGAGCCAACGGCGGTCGAGATCAGCGAAGAAGCCCGCCTCCTCGAGATCGAGCAAGGCGAGATCGAGCTGGATGCGGAGCGGGCTCTGATGCGTGAGCGCGAGCGCGTAGTCCTTGATGTCGAAGTCGTGGCCGGCGACCTCGAGGGGCGCCTGCGGATGCCTGAGCATAGCCGCCATGAACGGCCGATTCGTCAGAATGCGCTCTCGGAAGTTGGGGCCCGGACAGCCGAGCGATCCCACCGGATCGTCTATCCCGCGTATGGCGTCCCGAGCAAGAGAAACTGCGGCGGGACCACCACCGTAGGGACGGAGCTCGCTCAGTCGACACCGTCATCGACGCGGTGGAGCCGCTCGCCAGCGTCAAGTATCGACCAGCGCGCAAAAGTCGGCACGGAAGCGCTCTCCAAGCGCTCGTCTGCGCGCGATGTCGATCGGCGTCTGCTCGAGACGCTCGAGAAGGGTCTGCAGATCGACCATGCCGTGTCGGATCGCCTCGCGGATGAAGGCGCGATCCTTCTCGCGTCCGGCGACGGCTTTGGAGACGAGCAGGTCGTGCACTTCGAGGCAGTACCCCGTGGCCCCTCGCGTGTTCTCGTTTCGCAGGACGACGAGTCGGTCTTGCCAACCCGCGGGGAGCACAGCGGTCGTCTCGCCCACTCCCTGCGCATAGTACCCGTACGTCGAGTGAAACGGAGACAGCTCACCGATCGAGCCATCGATGAGATCGGCGCGCTCGGGGTGATTTCGCGGCATCAGATCTGCTTCGACCGAGAACCGCAGCGACTCGGGTGCTTCCGGAAACTGGCCGAGAATCGCCTGGCTGCCGATCACGAGGATCTCGTCGTCCTCGGCGATGTCGGCGGCCGCGCGCAGAAGATGCTCGAGATCGCGACGCCTCATGCGAGTGTAACTTCCTCGCGCCTGATCCGACGCCAGATCTCCCAGCGTTCCGCGGCGGAAAGAGCCCCCGCGAACGGCGAGGACTGACGCAGCTCCCGCGCGCGCTCACCGGGATCCGTCAAGAACACGCGAATCGAGTCTCGATCGCGACGCAGCACCTCCGCCCAGCCGAGGGCGTAGCGGGGCGGCGGCGACTCCTCGAGCCATGCTCGCACGCGCTCCCTCGCTCGCTCCAGCAGCGCGGGCTGGCGCGCGATTCGCGCCGCGATCGCGCGGTGATAGGCGATGCTTCTCTCCTCTGCGAGACGATGTGAGTCGATCGCCATCTCGCCGGCGATGCTAGCAGAGAGGTGCAGGCGGCCGAAGGGTCGGAAGGCTCGAGGGCCGGTGACCAGAGCCGACACCCGGCCGAGGCGTCTCAGCTCTGCTCCGGCCAGCTTGGCGACACCGGCTCGATCCGCCAGATCGGGCCGTCCACGTACATCGCGCCCTCGAACTTGAGGAACATCAGGGCGGCTCCCGTCGACACCCAGAAGCGCACGTCGGGCGGACTCTTGCCGAGGACAGCCGCGACGAGACCCGCGGCGCCGCCGACGTCGAGGTCGAGGTCGAGGTCGACGAGGTAGCGCGCGTGAACGTGAGGATGTGGCCTTCGCGCGTGGCACCTTCGATCCGTCGGCGGCAACTACTTCGTCGGCGCGGGTGCCGGTCCCTTCGCGGTGCAGGGCGGTGACGACCCGTCCGCCGAGGATGCCGACATCGGCTTCCAATGCGCGCGCTAGCCCAGCGGGGCCATGAGGGCTTAATGCGGACGATCTCGAACGGATGCGCGGGCGAGCGGCAGCGGGCCGTCCAGGTCGCCCCGATCGGAGGTGCCCGGTGAGCGCGTCAATCACAAGTCGCGCCGATCAAGAGGTGCCCGTTCTGTCGCGGGGAGCGCTCGCAGCAACAGAACGGGCACGTTTCGGGCACACTCCGGGTCACCTGACGCTCCGCAGCATCCGCAACCCCTTGATTTTTCACTATGGGCCCGCCAGGCCTCGAACCTGGGACCAACCGGTTATGAGCCGGCCGCTCTGACCAACTGAGCTACGGGCCCTCGCCCCGTGGTCATGGCAGATCCGGTCGGCGGTGCAAGTCGGTCCAACCCGTTCCGTGTCGGACTCCGCGCGCGGTGGTAGCCGACCCTCGACCGATGGACGTCGCGCACTACACGGTGACGGAGCGGCTTCGCGACGGACGCCCAGTCGAGATCCGCGCTTGCAGGCTCGACGATCGCGCCGGGGCTCGAGGCCGCCGTCGCTCGCACGAGCGACGAGTCGCCCTACCGCCGCTTCTTCAGCGTCAAGCGCCGTTTCTCGGAGAAGGAGCGGGACTACTTCCTCCACGTCGACTTCGACCATCACGTGGCGCTCGTCGCATCCACCAACGAGGGCGGGCAGCCGGCCATCGTCGCCGGCGCACGCTACGTCGTGACGGAGCCCGGGAGCGCCGAGGTCGCCTTCGTCGTGATCGACGACTACCAGGCCACGGTCTCGGCTCGTCGTTGATGCGCCACGTGACGACGATCGCCCGTGAAGCGGGCCTCCGCGAGCTCACCGCGGAGGTAGTCGCGCAGAACGGGCCGATGCTGAAGGTCTTCGACACGTGCGGCCTTCGCAAGACGACGAAGATGGATCAGGGCGTGATCCACGTCACGATGCAGCTCTGAGCCGCCTCGGCGAATTACTCGCGACGTCGCACCTCGCCGCCATGGCGCTCCGCCCACGCGTGCATCGCCAGCAGCACGGGCTCGAGCGACCTCCCGAGCTCGGTGAGGGGATACTCGACGCGCGGCGGGATCTCGCCGTAGTCGCGCCGCTCGACCAGGCCGTCCGCCTCCATCTCCTTCAGCTGCTTCGCGAGCGTGCGGTGCGTGATGCCGGCGAGGTCGCGCTGGAGCTGGTTGAACCGGCGCTCTCCGCGGAGCAGCCAGTAGATCACCATCACCTTCCAGCGCCCGGAGATGACCTCGAGCGTGACTTCGGTCGGACAGCCGACGTGCTCCGCCATCGTGACGGTATCCTCGAGGACCGTACTTGCGGTCTGCTCGTACGGCCACGTCTGCTCGTACGGCCACAGTATCTCACACATAAAAAAGATCGCGCAGGTTCTCACCTCTCACGAGGGACACTGGGTCGGAGACGGCTTCCCCGTCCGGTCTGTTCTCCTACGACGGAGACGCGCAGGCGACGAGCCCGTTCCTCCTCTCCGACTATGCGGGGCCGCACTTCTTCGAGCCCGCGGTCCGTCCGCGCGGCGTCGGCCAGCACCCCCACCGCGGGTTCGAGACCGTCACGATCGTCTACGACGGCGAGGTCGCGCACCGCGACTCGACCGGTGCGGGCGGAACGATCCAGCCGGGCGACGTGCAGTGGATGACGGCCGCCGGCGGCATCATCCACGAGGAGTTCCAGTCCCCGGCGTTCACGAAGACCGGCGGCCCGTTCCGCATGGTGCAGCTCTGGGTCAACCTGCCCGCGAAGGACAAGATGACGGCGCTGGGCTACCAGGCGATCACGAGCGACGCGATTCCCGTCGTCGCGCTCGCCGGAGGTGCAGCCCGCGAGCGGATCATCGCCGGGGAGCTCGCGGGAGCGAAGGGCCCCGCGCGCACGTTCAGCCCGATCAACGTGTGGGACGTTCGCCTCGATCGCGACGCCGACGTGACGCTCGAGCTGCCGGAGGGACACACGGCGATGATCGCGGTCCTCTCCGGGCACGTGACCGTGAACGGCGGTGAGGGCGCGGGCGAGGCGGAGATCCTCCGCTTCGAGCGCGAAGGCCCGTCGGTCGCGATCCACGCGGACGGCGACGCGATGCTCCTGGTCTTGACGGGAGAGCCGCTCGGCGACCCGGTCGTCGGCTACGGCCCGTTCGTGATGACGAGCGAGGCGGAGATCCGCCGCGCCATCGCGGATTTCAACAGCGGCCGGTTCGGCCAGGTCGCCGATTGAGAGCGACCCCGCATTGACCGTGCACTGTGCCACGTCGTTCAGGGTTCCCCCCGGAGCCGGCCTCGGGGGAACCCTGCGCTCCGTCCACTCCAAGTGCGCGGATGAATCGAACTGCTTTGAATCTCATCCCCTTTTCACGGGACGCGAGGCCGCAGGCGCGCTATCATGCGTGACTCGCCGACGGGCTGGGCGATCCCGGCGTCCCCGTGCCCGTTCTCAATCGCAGCACCGACACCTGCTTCAGCGCGGACTACTTCTCCGCGTCGACGAACGAGGCGGATTTCCTGAAAGCGCCCTGATGAGTCTCGCGATCGCGACCGGGCGGAGAAGCGGGCTCGCGAGCTTCTCCGCCCGGTCAGCGCGTGAAGTAGAGATTCTGCCTGAAGGTCGGCCGGCGGGGGCGAACGGAGAGCGACGGAGAAACCTTCGGCGACGGGCTCTTGATCGTGCACGGATCGCCGTCTCCCGGGCAGCAGAACACCGGCCCGTCGATGTGACACTCGCGGCAGAGCGTCTTCGATTCGGGATCGGTGCAGTCGACGTCGATCGTCGGCCCCGGTCGCGGGTTGTCGACGCCCCAGGACGCCGGGGCCATCGGGAACGCCGCAACGGCGAAGAGAAGCCCCAGGGCACTTGCGACTCGGTTCCACTTCGGCAAACGCTTCATCTCGTTTCCCCCTTCGACGGCCGCTCTGCGGCCAGAGCTTTCGGGGAGGAATGCACGGCGCGTGCCGGCGTCCGGCGACCGCCGCGGCGAGGGTTTTCGAGGTCGCGCCGCCGCGCCAGGCGGGCAGCGGGTCACCGCGATATATCGCGAGGGGATATATCGCGATGGGGTCCGGTTCGTTACGGCGCATTCGGACCCAGGCTCGGGAGTGAGCCTGGGTGCAGATGCGCCGTAACGAACCGGACCCCGTCAGGCGTCTGGGGTCATGCGGCGGAGCTCTTCGAGAGCCGCATCGACCTCCGCCTGATCGCCGCGGTGCTCCGCCGCACGGAGACGCGCGATCAGCGCTCGACGGTCGCCGCGCGCGGCCCGCTCCGCGTAGCGCGCGAACCAGTCGTCCGTGGCGCGCTGGTTGTCCTCGGGCTTCGGCGGCGACGCGAGCCGAAGCCGGACGCGCTCGGCCATCGCCGCCGGGAGCTCGGTCGCGAACTCCATCGGCTCGAAGTACTCGTCGGTCTCGCGGCGCTCGAGGACGCGGTCGGCGATCGCGCGCAGCAGCGCGTCTTCGATCCACGCGGAAGCACCCTCGGCGCGGATACGCTCGGCCGCTTCCTCGTCGCAGATCATCAGCTCGACCATCTCGGCGTCGCCGGAGAAGGTGACGCGGGGTCCGCGACGCCCTCCCCGCGCGGACGGCCCGCCGCTCGGGCCGCGCGCGACCGAGCCACGCGGGTCCGATCGTGGATCGAACCGTGGATCGAACCTCGGATCGTCCCGTGCGGGAGCGCGCGCATCGCCCCGCGCAAACCGGGGGTCGGAGCGCGGATCGGAACGAAAGTCCGTGCGCCCAGCGCTTCGTGGATCGCCTCGAACGTCGACACGACCACCGGCGCGCGGATCCACGCGCGTCTCGGCGGGGCGGCTCGCCGTCTCCCGCGCCGCGTTCGCCGCGGCGACCTGCCGCGCGGCGGCGAGAAGAGCATCGCCGGAAACTCCGAGCCGCCCCGCCGCGCCGCGCACGAGCTTGTCGCGCACGATCGGATCCTTCACGCCCGCCAGGACCGAAGCCATGCGGCTCGCCGCACGCGCCGTCTCGCCGACGCCCGCGTCCGGCCCGACGAGATCGTCGAGGAAGAAGTCGATCAGCGACTGCCCCTCGCGCACGAGCCGTTGCATCGCGTCCGGCCCGCCCTTCCGCACGAGCGAATCGGGATCTTCCCCGGAAGGCAGGAACACCGCGCGCGGCCAGAGATCGACCTCGTCGACGCAGATCGGAAACGCGCGCAGCGCCGCCCGACGTCCCGCTTCGTCGCCGTCGAAGCAGACGACGATCTCCTCGGCGAAGCGCCGCGCGAGGCGCAGCTGATCCGCCGTGAGCGCGGTGCCGAGCACTGCGACCGTCTGCTTCAAGCCCGCCTGCGAGAGCGCGATCACGTCCATGTAGCCCTCGACGAGGATCACCTGGTCGTTCGCGCGGATCGCGTCGCGTGCGAGCTCGAGCCCGTAGAGGTGATGTCCCTTCCGGAAGAGCGGCGTCTCCGGCGAGTTCAGGTACTTCGGCCCGTTCGTCTCGCCGATCGCGCGGCCGCCGAACGCGATCACGCGGCCGCCGAGATCGCGGATCGGGAACATCAGGCGATCGCGGAACATCGCGAAGAGCCCGCTCCGGCCGTCGCGCGCGAGCCCGAGCCGCTTCAGGTCGCTCGTCGAGACCCCTCGGCCGACGAGCTTCTCGATCCATCCCGAGGCCGGTGCGAAGCCGAGCTGGAAACGCCGCACCGTCTCGTCGTCGACGCCGCGGTCGGCGAGATACTGGCGCGCGCGCTCGCCGAGCCGGCTCTCGTGCAGAACGACCGTGAAGAGCTCCGCCGCGAGCGCGTTCGCTTCTGCGAGTCGATCGTGGCCGCGTGCGTGCGCCGCCTCGGGGATCTGCACGTTCGCCCGCTCCGCGAGCGTCCGCACCGCCTCCGGAAACGTCACGCCGGTGAGACGCGTGAGGAACGTGAACGCGTTCCCGCCCGCGTTACAGCCGAAGCAGTGATAGAACCCGCGCTCCGCGTCGACGTGGAACGACGGCGTCTTCTCGTCGTGGAACGGGCAGAGCCCGAGGAAGCCGCGCCCGCTCCGCTTCAGGGTCACGTGCTCCGAGATCAGGGCGGAGAGGTCGATCCGCCGCTTGATCTCGTCCAGGATCGCCTGGGGGATCTCGGGCATCGACTCTCCCTTGGCACGTTTCGGGACAACCCGGAAATTCGGTGTCGCGAGGAGAGAGGCTCCGCACCTCTCTCCCCGGCACCGACGAAATCACCATCGCGCACGCGGCGCGACGGGCACTACATGCTGCTTCGGGCAGCTCGTCTGAGGGCGCGCTTGCGCGCGGCCAGAGCCTTCTTCTTCCGTTTCACGCTGGGCTTCTCGTAGTGCTCGCGCTTGCGGAGCTCCGACAAAATGCCGGCCTTCTCGCACTGCTTCTTGAAGCGGCGAATCGCACTCTCGATCGGCTCGTTTTCCTTGACGCGTATTCCCGGCATGAAGACAGCTCACCTCCCCTCGACGGATCTGCGGTTTCCCGCGAACCAGTGATGTTCGGGATTGGGCTGCGCCGCGTCAAGACGCGAGCAGACGAGCCCGGGCCTCGAGCATCCGGCCCGGATAATCGCTGAAGAATCCCTCGACTCCGGCCCGGCGGAGCTCGAGCATGTCCTCGAGCGCGTTGACGGTCCAGACGTAGACCGGGAGGCCGCGCTCGCGCGCCGCCTCGACGAGGCCGACGTCGACCGCCGCTGCCCGCGCGTTCAGGCTCGCCGCGCCGAGCTTCTCGGCGAGCGCGAAGGCGCCGTCGAACGGCGCGTAGGACCAGAGGACGCCGATCCGCGCCTCCGCGGAGACGTCGCGTAGCGCCTCGAGCGTGATCGGATCGAACGAGGAGAAGAGGACGCGGTCGAGCGCGTCGTGCCGCGTGACCGCGTCGACCGCCGCGAGCGCCAGGCGACGCGAGTCCTCGTCGGAGCCACGGCACTTGAGCTCGAGGTTCAGACCCGCGCTCGGCAATACCGCCTCGAGCGTCTCCTCGAGCGTCGGGATCAGCTCGCCCGCGAAGCGCTCGCCGCGCCAGCTCCCGGCGTCGAAGCCGCGCAGCACCTCGAGCGGGAGGTCGCGCACCGACCCGGATCCGTTCGTCGTCCGCTCGGCCGTCCAGTCGTGGATCACGACCACGTGACCATCCGCGGTGAGCTGCAGGTCGCATTCGATCATCTGCGCGCCCTGCTCGAGCGCACGTCGGAAGGAGACGATCGTGTTCTCCGGACATTCGCCGGAAGCACCCCGGTGCCCGATGCGAAGGAAGTCGGCGAGCTTGCCACCCATGCCCCGCCGTATACCGTACGCGACCGCCGGAGACGATCGCGGGCGCGCGGGCCGAGCTGCTACGCTTCGCGCGATGCCGCGTCGTCCCGAGCGCTGGACCCGCCTGCGACTCCCCGTCCCGGTAGAGGCGACCGACGCCGTCGCGGAGCTCTGCATCCGGCTCGGCGCGCCGGGCGTCGTCACGGGCGAGCGTGATCTGCGCCGCGTCCGCCAAGCCCCTCCCGGCGGCCGCACCGCACCTGCTCGGCGCGTGCGCACCGCGCGGATCGACGCGTACTTCCCGCCCGCGGTCGCTCCGCGGAAGCTCGAGCGAAGCCTTCGTGCGGCGCTCGCCGCAGCCCGAACGGACTTTCCCGCTCTCGATCCGGACCGGCTCGAGCTCGAGCCCTTCGAGAACCGCGACGAATCGACCGCGTGGCGCGCGCACTTCCCGCCTCTCGCCGTCGGTCGCCGCTTGCTGATCGCGCCGTCCTGGGCCGACGTCGCGGACGCGCGCGGACGCCGGCTCCTGCGCATCGATCCGGGCCAGGCGTTCGGGACGGGACACCACGCGACGACGCGCGGCTGCCTCCTCGAGATCGAGCGCGCTTGCGCCGAGGGATCGCCCAAGCGCGGTCTCGACGTCGGCTGCGGCACGGGCGTCCTGGCACTCGCGATGCGGGCGCTCGGCGTCGAGCGCGTCGTCGCCGTCGACACCGATCCGCTTGCGCGCGAGGCGACCGCGGAGGCGGCGCACGAGAACGGGCTCGAGCTCGCGCGCATCGGCGAGAGCCTGGCGCAGGCGCGCGGCCGTTTCGATCTCGTCGTCGCGAACCTCTACGCGGGTCTCCTCGCGGAGCTCGCGCCGGGCTTCGCTTCACGCCTCGCGCCGGGTGGACGACTCATCGTGTCGGGCTTGCTCGAGCGCCAGGAGAGAGCGGTTGCCGCGGCGCTGCGCCGCGCGGATCTCCGCGTCACCGGCCGCCGATCGATCGTCACGTGGGTGACGCTCGTCGCGCGGAGTCGCTGAGCGTGCCGCGGCTCTTCGTCGAGGTGGATGCCGACGAGGCGGATCGCGCTTCGCTCGGACGCGACGGCGTGCGCCATCTGCGCGCGCTTCGCCTCGGCGAAGGCGACCGCTTCGAGGCGATCGTCGCTCCGGGACGCGTACGGCTAGCGCTCGTCGAACGAATCTCGTCGAGCGGTGCCGAGCTCCGTCTCGAGGACGACGTCGCCGTGGCCGGAGTCGATCCGGCGCGGGAGCTCGTCCTCGCGGTCGCCCTCGCGGATCTCGCCCGCTTCGATGTCGTCATCGAGAAGGCGACGGAGCTCGGCGCGACTGCGATCCGCACGTTCCGCGCGACGCGAAGCCAGATCGAGCGCGTCTCGCCGAGTCGGCTCGAGCGCTGGCGCCGGCTCGCGCGCGCCGCGTGCGAGCAGTGCGGTCGCACGCGCGAGCCGACGATCCAGGAAGCGACGACGCTCGAGTCGCTCCTCGGAGAGCTGGCTGGGAGCTCGGCCCTCGTCGCTCTGCGGCGCGACGGCGAGAGGTCGTGGCCCGGCGCAGCCGATTCGCGGGCGCCCGTCGTCCTCGTCGTCGGTCCCGAAGGCGGTCTCACCGCCGAGGAGGAAGCGCTCCTCGATCGCCACGGCGCACGGTCGCTCTCGCTCGGACCGCGCGTTCTCCGCTTCGAGACCGCCGCGATCGCGGCACTGGCGATCGCGGCGGTCGCGCCCTAAGAGAATCCATGAGCCAGTGCGCCGAGTGCGGCCAGCCGATGCACCGGCATCAGCTCACGTGCGGATCGTGCGGCGCGACGGTGCCGCGAGCCGCGCGGCATCCGCAGACGTTCGAGCTTCCGTCGCACGACGAGCACGAGGGATTCGTCCTCGGCGACGAGCCGCACGAGCCCTTCCCGAGGCATCCGCTCGAGACCGCCGAGTCGGTTCCTGCGGCGCGGAGCCGGGCACGGCCGATGCGAACGGTGCGACTGCGAGCCGCGGGCCCCGCAGGCGACGCAGCGTTCTTCTCGCGCGCGTGGGCACTCGTCGTCGATCTCATCGTGCTGCTGATCGCGAGCCGGCTTCTCTCCGTCGTGGCAACGCTCGCGATCCGCGCAGCGGAGGCGGCGACCGGCGAGACGGAGCTCTACGACGACATTCTCGTGGCGCAGCTCTCGAACATCGGGACGCTGGCGCTCGTCGCGAGCTACTTCGTCTTCCTCCACGCGGGCGAAGGGCAGACGATCGGCAAGGGGCTCGTCGGTCTCCGCGTGCTGCGTGCGAGCGGTGAGCCGCTCGATCTCCTGCAGAGCGTGATCCGCCTCGTCGGGTACGTCTTCTCGGCCCTCCCCTTCTACTTCGGCTTCCTCCTCGCGGCGATCTCGCCGCATCGCGGGCTGCACGACTATCTGGCGGGAACGATCGTGGTGCGCGTCGGACGGGAGCCCGCGGAAGGGGCGACGGCATGAGCGAGCGGCGACGACTCAAGATCGGCTTCGTCATGGATCCGCTTCCGCGGATCGACATCGACAAGGACACGACCTTCGTCTTCCTGCTGGAGGCGCAGTCACGCGGGCACGAGTGCCTCTACGTCGATCCGGCGGGGCTCGCGATCCGGCGCGCGGTGCCCGAGGCACGCGTTCGCCCGGTGACCGTGCGACGACAGCGCGGTGATCACTTCACGCCCGGTCCGGAGCGACGGGCGGCTCTGGGCGAGCTCGACGTCGTGCTGCTGCGCAAGGATCCACCCTTCGACATGACGTTCTTCTTCGACACGCACGTCGCTTCGATGATCGACCAGAAGAAGACGCTCGTCCTGAACGACCCGCGCGGGCTTCGCGACGCGAACGAGAAGCTCTACGCGCTGCGCTTCACTGACGTGATCCCGGAGAGCCTCGTCACCGCGGACATGACGCTCCTGCGCGAGTTCCTCCACGACCTCGGCGGCGAGATGATCGTCAAGCCGCTCGACGGCTGCGGCGGAGCCGGGATCTTCCACGTGATCGAGAAAGACCGGAATTTGAACTCGATCCTCGAGTTCTCGACGGATCAGGGCCGGCGGATGGTGATGGCGCAGCGCTACCTCCCCGAGGTGCGGACGGGCGACAAGCGCATCATCGTGATCGACGGCGAGCCGAAGGGCGCGGTGCTGCGTGTCCCGAAGGAGCAGGAGACGCGCTCGAATTTCCACGTCGGTGGGACGGCCGCGAAGGCGCCGCTGACGAAGCGCGACCGCGAGATCTGCGAGCGTCTCGCCCCGAGCCTCCGCGCCGACGGTCTGATCTTCGTCGGTCTCGACGTGATCGGCGAATGGCTGACGGAGGTGAACGTCACGAGCCCGACGGGCGTGCAGGAGATCAACGCGCTCGACGGGACGAAGATCGAGGCGGACATGCTCGACTGGATCGAGGCGCACACCGCGTAGACCATCTGCTGATGGAAGAATTTGCGTGTCGCTTGCTCTCACTTCCTCCTGGCCTCCGCATACCGCCGCGACTTCTCTGCGGTTTCGGCGTGGGCAACGCCTCGACGACGATGGTCGAATCCCCTTGGTGCAGGTGAAAGTGCAGGAACAGCGCGTCATCTGCAACGAAGAGATGCTGGCCCTCACGTTGTCGGAGGCGCTGCCCTCTCGCGACGTCGGGCGGTCCGAAATCTCGGAGATCTTCAAGGCCGCGACAACGGCTGCATCACAGTCGATCGAGCGCCAAGAACCAACGCAAACCCTCGTCGACCTCATCCATCACCCGCGACGGAAGCGTCTCGACGAGGCTGTCGAGATCCGATTTGTTCACCGTGGCCAGCTGCGATGCGTTGGCCACGGAGTCCTTCGTCAGCCCCGTCTGCCGCCGCCGGAGGAGCGTGTTGCCGGGAGCCTTGGCCAAGCGGGGATTGCTCGTCAGCACGCAGACGACGACCGTGTCGATCCGACTCTCGTTGACCTCGTCGCGTTGGATGACGAGGGCGGGATGACGGTAGGCAGGTTCCGATCCTCGCGGGTCTCCGAAGTCGACCCACCAGATCTGTCCTCGCCGGATCACCAGCGTCTGTTTCGTCGGATCACGGCGGCCGTGCGTCGCCGAAAGGCGATCGAGGCCGGGTCGCTGCCGGGCTGCCCGCTCGCCTCGATGGCGCGATTCCAGGCCTCGGTAGCCTCTCCGGGCGAGCCTTGTCGCGAAAGGTACTGCCGAGCTGCAGCCGCCAGTACACCGCTACGCGTCAGGCGATGCCTCTTGGCGTAGGCATCGACGGCCCGGAACACGTCGTCCGGTAGTGACACGGCGGTCTTCATCGGCCGAAGTATAACCGGTATGACCAGTCGATCGCAAGCCCCGTCCTTGCCCTCGTGGGCCGCTACGCGCCGCGTTCCTCGCCTTCTCCAGCTGCACCTCCAGCGTCACCCCGAGCACCTTCGCGACGACCGTTACAGCTCCACGAGGTGACGGGTCCTCTCGCGGCGCGGTGCACCTACAGAGGTTGGATCGGCATCGCAAGCGTGCGCGCGGTCGACAGAGCGAGTGTCGCGACGGCCATTCCTGCCACGTTCGGCCTCGGTAGAGTCAAGAGCAGGTAATCATCCGAGGAACGCCGGGCGACGACACAACCGGTAAACAGCAAGCTGATCAAGGCCATCACTACGGCTCGTTGCATCGGTTGTTCCTCGTCTTTCCTTCTCTGCTCGTCGAGGCCGGGACTTCGAGCAGATCACCCGAAATGGAACGATGCTCCGAGCATCGTCGTGAAGTAGTCGACGCCGTCGAAGACGAACGCGCGGTGGTAGCGCACGTCGGCGCCGACAGAAATCCAATCGATCGGGTAGTAGTCGAGTCCACCGCCAAGGTTGAAGCCGACACCACCCTCGTCCTCGGTCGGACCAAAGATGTCGAACAGAGACGTGTTCGGGTAGCTCACGCCGACGTTGTAGTAGCCGAGCTGACCGACCACGAAGGGACGGGCACGCGAATCCTTCCCCAGGAACGAGTAGCGCGGCCCGGCGGTCGCGCT
>Ga0194120_10006192_pt1 | contig 17072 bp, 20 predicted proteins | sample TA2MahCa65mmetaG_FD_148642 | JGI IMG/M metagenome (GOLD analysis project Ga0194120, IMG submission 148642) | Freshwater microbial communities from Lake Tanganyika, Tanzania - TA2015019 Mahale Deep Cast 65m | ecosystem: Environmental > Aquatic > Freshwater > Lake | place: Tanzania: Lake...
CTGAGGCCGCCCAGCGGTTGGGGTTGGGAGTGGCGATGACGCGCCGTCACTGTCTCATGGGCAACCTTCCGGCCAAGAAGATTGGGCGCGATTGGGTGATTGGGGAGCGTGAGGTCAACGCCTTTGCCGAGAAGGAACGGAAGCCCGGACGGGCAAAGCAGGCGTTGGCGACCGCCTGACTCTGGCCGTGCATGGGAAGGGCCGTTATGAGGCGGATGAAGTGATTGTTATCACCCTTGAGGCCGAGAGCGTATTGCGCGATTGGCTATCTGCGCGAGGGGACAAGCCGGGCGCTTTGTTTGTTGGTTTGGGCAATCGCAATCGTGATCGCCTATCCCTGCGGGCATTTCGCGGGATCGTAAAGGCGGCTTTCAAAGCGGCGGGTGTAGTGGGAGACAACAAGACCACCCACAGCCTCCGGCATACTGCAATCACAAGCGCGGTGAAAAACGGCGCACCTATTCAGGCAGTGCAAAGCATGGCGAGGCACGCAAACATTACTACCACGATGATTTACTACCACGCCACAGACCGCATAACCCGCCCGGCTGAGGATTTTATTCGATACGAGGCGCGGTAGAGGAGTCGAAACGATGATCGAAGAGATAAACGTCCTCGAACCGAAAAGGCGCGATATTGATTTTCGTGTGAGGGCTACACATCTTGAATATATGGCTTGGGTGAAAGAATGCTACCCCGCACTTCTGATAAAGCGCGAGGGCAGGCGGCTTGAACTAAGCCACAAGAATCAACTTCATCGCGGCGAATTGACCCTCACGGATGAGGGCGGCGGCATATTGCATGTTGCTGGCTATTACTCTGCGCCTCGTAGCGCGGCATTCGCAGAGTCGTTTGAGGATGATAGCCGGACTCGTTTCCCTGTGGACTTGTCAAGACAAGATAACGCGCACGCAGGGAAGTTGCCGGGGCGTTTGCCCGATCATATTCTTATTTTGGATGAGGCCGTCCTCGCTGGGCAAAAGCGACGGCGTGGCCCAAAGGGTTACACCGATGAGCAAAAACTGAGATTCGTCCGAAATTGGCTCGCAGTGCAACACGATACCCTCCAAGACATATTCTGCGCAGACCAAAATATCAGCCCGTCCGCTCTGCGCGAGTGGATTGCCAAGTATGAAACGGGTGAATTAGCGGCGAAATAGCGGCGAAATAGCGGCGACTTAGTGTGCGAGAACGGCTTACAGTTGACTGTAAGCCGTTTTGATTCAGGAGCGCCGATGTATCGAGTTAATGTTTACCTGAGCGAGTCTGAGTGGGAAGCCTTGCGGCGTGTTGCCGAGCGCGATTTGCGCGGGCTACGCGAGCAAGCCCGCTATCTGATCGTCAAGGGATTGGCCGCTGAAGTTGTGGCCGCCAACCCACAACCCGCGCAATCCGTTGAGGCGCGAAATGATGAACAGCCTCAAGCCGCCTAGCCCTGTGGCCGCCGACGCGCTGGCCGCCGATGATGCGCTGGCCGATTGTTTCGCGTTTCTGCTTCGCCAAAGGGCGGCGCGATTGGCGGCGGTCATCGTGAATGAGTTGCCGAAAGAGGCCGGGCAAGACGGCGCGGCTGAGGAGGCTTCCGACGATGAGCAATGCGAGTGATGCGCGGCGGGCGGCGCTGAGTCATGCCTACCGCGTCATTGAAGACCACTTGTACCCCCTCATGGTACAGGCCGGGCGACTGGCCGAAACCGACATTGCCCGGCGCAGGCGGCATCGCAAGTTAGAACGCTACTTGATTCGCCGCATCGCTCGCCAGATGCGGAAAGTCCGGGCGGCGTGGTGGTGGGAGAGAGGGGGGCGACCGTGAGCGCGAAACACTTTGACCCTGAGGGCGTGCTTGCGCGGCTGACCCGCGAGCGACCCGGCACGGCGCAAGCATTGGCCGACCTGATTCGAGATGACCCCGAGGGCGCTCGATTGACCGAGCGCATCCTTGCCCACGACCCCAGCACGCCGAAGCCCCAGCGGTTTATCGTCCATTCAGCCGCCGATGCGCTCAAACCTCAGCCGCCCATTGATTGGATTGTTGAACGTCTTTTCTCTGCCGGAAGCGTGGCGGTCGTGTTCGGTGACGGCGGCTCGAAGAAGACCTACTCCATGCTGGATATGTCCGTCTGCGTGGCAGGCGGTCTGCACTGGCTTGACTTCCCCACCACGCAGAGCGCGGCGCTATTCGTTGACGAAGAGTCGGGCAACCGCCGACTCTCGCGGCGCATCGCCGAAACACTGCGCGGCCATTGCGTGAACGAAGACTCTCCCCCGCCACTGCACTACATCACCCTATCTCGATTGAACATTTGCGACCCGGCAGACGTGGCCGAACTGCACAACCTGATTGCCGAAACGGGAGCGCGGCTTGTGGTCATCGACTCTTGGATTGCGACGGCACAGGGAGTCGAGAACGAAAACGACTCGGTGAAGGTGCAAGCCGTGTTCAATTTGCTGAGGCTAGTAGCGGAAGACACACAGACGGCCATTGTCTTGATTGACCACGCGAATAAAGCAAACGGCTATCGCGGAAGCACAGCGAAGAAGGGCGCGGTTGATATGATGCTCCTTGTCGAGAGCAAAAAGGATTCCCCCAACGTGGATTTCAGCACCGAGAAGACGCGCGACACCGAGCCGTTCAACTTTTCAGCAGTGGCGCATTTTGCCGATGGGCGTTTTTTTCTCGCGGCGAGCGAGCCGAGCGGGTCAAGCCGATGGGCAAGGCACAGGAATACGTTTTGCGCTACCTCACCGAACACGAGCGGGCGACTATCGAGTCCATCATGGCAGGGGCAGATGTTTGCAGTGATGCACAGGCGCGGCGGGCGGTGTACTCGCTGGCAGAGTTGGGCAGGGTGAAGCGGACAGATGACGGCGGAAGAGGCTCGAAGGCCATGTATGAACTCTGCAAGTAGCCGGGACAACTTCGGTTGTCCGAGAGGTTGTACGTTGTCCCCTGTTAAGCGTAACAGGGGGGACAACACAACTTTACTTGTACGGGTACAACTTGGGACAACTTGGGACAACTTGCCATGATAGACACTCAGACCGTGAAACGCGAGCATGACATCCTTACCCTTGCCGGGCGGGACACCGAGTTAAAGCGCGTGGCAGGCACAGCGGGCGGGGAGTATCAGGGCGCGTGCCCGTTCTGCGGGGGGCGTGACCGCTTCCGGGCGCAACCGGGCGGGGGGCGAGATGGTCTTGGCTTTTGGGCTTGCCGGGTGTGCGAACCCAAAGGCGGCGATGTCATCGCCTACGTGATGAAGCGGGACAACTGCAACTTCACAGAGGCCATTGATAGGCTGACCCATCACACACCGACGAACCACGCCCCACGCCGAACGCCTGCCCCACCATCCCGCCCCAACGCTCCCGAACTGAATCAGGCGGCGGCTCTGCGGGTCATCGAAGAGTGTGAGGCTGACTTGTGGAGCGAGAGATGCGCTCCCGTTCGGGACTATCTTCGGACTGAGCGCGGGCTGTGGGATGAAGTGATTCGACTGTGGCGCATCGGCTATTGCTCCACTGGCAGACGGGATGAATACGGGCGAACCATTGCCGGGCTGTACGTGCCGAGAGGCATCATCATCCCGAACATCATCGGCGGCGCGGTGTGGGCGCTGAAAGTTCGCCTCATGCCGGGCGTGCCGTTTCAATGCGCGAAGTGCAAAGCGGTATTGACCACGCCGGGCAGGTGTCCCCACTGTGGCGAGAATAACAAAATGCGCGGCGTTAAGGGCAACCGGGCGGCGCTGTTCGGGGCTGAGACGTTGCCCGGAATGAGGGCGGCGGTCTTGTGCGAAGGCGAGTTTGACATGCTCCTGTTGAATCAATGCGCGGGCGATTTGGTGGGCGTGGCGACGTTCGGGAGCGCACGGCCAAACTTGGACGTGGCAACGTGGGCGAGTTATCTTCTGCCCATTGCCCCGCTGTTCATCGCCTACGACTCCGACGATACAGGCGAGCGCGGCGCGGATGGACTCATGGGGTTGACACAGCGGGCGCGGCGGTTGGTTGTGCCGATGAAGGCGAAGGACATCACCGACTCTTGGAAGGCAGGGGCGGATTTGAGGCAGTGGGTGGTAGAGGCGTTGAACAGAGGGCATTTACCACAAAGGCCGGCCTTTGCCACAACGCCTGCCGATCCGATTACCGCAATGCCCCCGCAAACCCTGTAAGCAAGGCTATAGGCAGGATATGGCAACAAGTGGCAAGTTGACGGCGCGAAAGGCGCGGGCCATCGCATCGCTTCTGAAAGAGACAGACGTTTCATCGGCGGCGAAGGCGGCGGGAATCGGGGAGCGAACCCTTCACCGCTGGCTTCGAGATGCGGACTTTCAGCGCGAGTTGAAGGCGGCGGAAGGCCGGGCGATTGATACGGCAGTCAGGCGTTTGGCCGATCTTACCGGAACCGCTGTAGAAAAACTGCGCGATGCGATGACGGCGAAGGATGCTCCGCTATCCGCGCAAGTGAGGGCGGCTGATATTGTCCTCTCGCGGTTGCTCGAATTGCGCCAACTGTCCGACTTCGAGTCGCGGCTTGCGGCGATAGAAGATGCGTTGAAAGTAGCGACGAAAGGAAACAAGCAATGACAATCACCCGACGAAATCAAAAGCGGATCGAGCGCGCCGAGGCGATGACCCCGACTCTGCCCGCCGGTGTTGGCGGGCGGGTGTTCCTCTACAACCCGAACAAGTACAGCCCCGACGATCCCGAACTCCTTGCCCTGCTGCCCACTGACGGCGGCAAGGTGATTCTTATCCCCGACAATGGGCGGGATGAAAACCCCGACGTGATCGGCGGCCAGTAGTTCGCTCTGTGTCGTGGGCTATGGAATTGTCGACTCAATTTCAGAGCGGCGACGTTACGCTGAAAGATATTCCCTTTGATCGCTTCGTCGCCCTGGCGAGGCGCGTTCTCAAGCAGGCGATAAAGGATGCGGTCAAGGGCGATCCCCTCGCGGCGCAATGGATTGAGTCGCGGGACGCGCTTCTGTGGGCTGAGGTGTGCGAGGTTGATCAACTGTGGCCGCCTGATTTGAGACGGTTGCCAGTGGCGGCAAGCGGATCCTAAAAGCGCAATAAGGCGGCTTGCAGGGCTTCGCAGAGGCCGTAGCGGGCATTTTGCGTGGGGCTTGCGCGAAACACGCCGTTGACTTTGGCAGAACTGGCCTTACACTATGAGCAATGACGAACGGCGCAACTGCTAGAAACAGTCACGCCGTTCTGACCACAACGCCGAATAAGCGGCGGTGAGGCTGTGCGGAATTATACGCGGCTTTGCCAAAGCGAAAACGGCAAGGCCGCTTTTTGTTTTCGGCGGCGGGAAGGAGCGCGATGAAACGATGAACGATGAAGGATGAACGCGGAACGGGACACACTGAGCGAAAGGAACTTTGACCATGACCACCACCGTATCAACCGCAATGAAAGAGAACCAGCATCGGGCATTCCGAATGCTGGCAGTATCACTGAGTTTCGTCGTGTACGTCGCCGGGCTTGTGTACGCCGGAGTGCGAAGTTACACGCTGTTTGCCAGCACGATAGATGCCGCGCTTCTGCCGTTGGCCGTCGTGGGCATCGTGGCGCTGGAAGTGTCGGCAGTGGCCTTGCCGTTGGCGATTCACTTCTGGACACAGCCGGGAGCGCAACGCATGACGGCAATCGGCTTTTACGTGGCCGACATGATGTTGATTGCCAGTAACGCGATACTCGATGCCGCGCATCATAGCGGCGCGGAAGTGTCATCGGCGTTGGCGGCCTACGGCATCTATGGCGTGCCGGCACTCCCGCTTTTCTGTATGGCCGGATGGAGTCTCATCTGGTTACTCGATGCTTCATCCCGCGAGCGCGACATGCGCGAGTCGGTGAAGGCGGCCACGCATGAGGCGTTACTCTCGCGCATCGCTGAGGCGGTAGGCAATGCCGACATTACCGCCAGTGTCGAAAGCGCGGCGCAAGAGGCGGCGCGGGCGTTGGTGGGTGAAACGTTGGGGGCCGCGCCGAAGAGGAGCGCATCACACTTTCCGGTCAATCGCGTGCCGGCAACCGTATCGTACAACGCTACTGCGGACTCTGTGCCCGCCTACGGTGACGATAGCGACACCGGCGAGTTTCAACCTATCAGGATGCCGTCACGGAATGGGAAGCACGCCCCAAAAGGCGCGGCCTGAGCGAATCCCGCCCGACAAGTAGGGCGGGAGGAGCCGAAGGCATGACGGTGTCCAATGCCGCGCCCATTGCGCCCGCCGGATGGAGAGTCGAAGTCACGCGGCGCGGAAAGTATTGGACATGGCGGCGGGGCAGCGCTGGCAATCGTCAATGCAGGTATGGCGGCAAGTTTGAGACACTACCAACCGAAAGACAGATGGCTTATGCAAGGAACAGGCGGACACATTCACGAACGAAGCGCAAGCGCAAGGCGGCGCAAGCCGTCACCGCGCAAACGCAAAGAGTCACCTATCACGGCAGAGGACGCGCTACAGATATTGCAGAGCGCGTTGCATTACTGCCAGCAAGCGAAGATGTCTTTGACGTTGAACGATAGCACAGCAGGGGCGACGGTCATCATCGGCGGGTGTCGTGTCGTGGTGGGCAATGACGGCATGGCGCGGCTGGTGATGAACGAAGCCAACGACTCTATAACTTTGTCAAAGCAACCTCATACGTTGTAGCACAGGGGACTCTTGGAGATTCACGGCGAAAAGTTGTATAGAATCAAAGCGCAGTCAATCGGGCGGCTGTAATCGAAATCCGACTGCCTGCCTGCTTGCCCGGCGAATCGCGCAAAACGCGGCGGTTTTCAATCGTAAACCTACTCAACCCCGCGCCGCTGTGTTACAATCCGCGCACGGTGATCGTTCCGTTACACTGAGCCGTGGTGCAGTGGCAGCACAGAGGACTTTGGATCCTTTGACCGTGGTTCGAATCCACGCGGCTCAGCCTTCTCCCCGCATCACACCGCGCAATGCCCGACGACAACCCTGACAGCCAATTGGCCGACAGCCCACTCGTCGGCATTGCGCCTGCCGACTCTCACCGCGCATCCTTTTGCCCCAACCTCATAACGGAGACCTCATGACTCTTTCCGCTGTCATCCTTGCCGCCGGGCAGGGCACGCGCATGAAATCGTCACTGCCCAAAGTTCTCCACCGCCTCTGCGGCCAGCCCATGGCGCAGTACGCGGTGGACACGGGCCGCGCCCTCACCGGCGGCTCGCCCGTCCTCGTCGTCGGCCACGGCGCCGAGCAAATTCGCGCCGCCATCGGCGAGCAGTGCGATTACGTTTTGCAAACGGAACAACTCGGCACCGGCCACGCCGTTCTGCAAGCCGTACCCCTCCTCCACAATCGCGGCAGGCGCGCGCTCGTATGGTACGCCGACATGCCCCTGCTCACCGCCGACACCCTGCGCGCCCTCGCCGAACAGCAGAGCCGCAACAGCGGCCCTCTCACCCTGCTCACCGTCGTCGCCGACGACCCGCGTGGGTTTGGCCGCATCGTCCGCAACACCGGCGGCGGAGTCGATGCCATCGTCGAAGAGGCGCAGGCCACTCCCGAACAAAAAGCCATCCGCGAATTGAACGTCGGCGCGTATTGTTTCGACGCCGACTTCCTGTGGAGCGAACTTCCTCGATTGCCTGTATCGCCCAAAGGCGAATACTATCTCACCGATCTGATCGGGATCGCCGTAGGGCGGGGGCTTCGGGTGGGCGCCGTCCCCCTCGCACAACCCGAAGAGGCGATGGGCATCAACACCCGCGTCCATCTGGCGGAAACGGAAACCATCATGCGCCGCCGCATCAACCGCCGCTGGATGGAAGCCGGAGTGACGATGATCGATCCGGCGAGCGTTTACATCGAACCGACCGTTTCGCTTTCGCCCGACACGACTCTGTGGCCCAATGTTCAATTGCTGGGCCATTCGACGATCGGATCGGGGTGCGTCATTGGCCCGAACACATTCATTCGCCACAGCGCCATCGGCGACAACTGCGCCATCACCGCCTCGTTTGTCGAAGAGGCCAAAGTGGAGAACGATGTTCACATCGGCCCGTACGCGCACTTGCGCAAAGGCGCGCACCTCGCCAGCGGCGTGCACATGGGCAACTTCGGCGAAGTGAAAGAGTCGTATCTCGGGCCCGGCGCAAAGATGGGGCATTTCTCGTACATTGGCGACGCGCGCATCGGCGCGAATGCCAACATCGGCGCGGGCGCCATCACCTGCAACTTCGATGGCAAAAGCAAACATCTCACCACCATCGGCGATGACGTGTTTATCGGGAGCGACACGATGCTCGTTGCGCCGGTCACACTCGGCGATCGGTCGCGCACGGGGGCCGGGTCGGTCGTCACCAAAAACGTCCCCGAAGATTCGCTGGCCGTCGGCGTCCCGGCGAGAATACGCAAGAAGAGCGCTGGATAATCTCCGGCGCAAAAGGCACATCCCGCAACAATAGACCCCCTCGGAAATAAACCATTTGTCCACGAAGCGCACCGCTGAATCTTTGTGTTCTTCGTGACCTTCGTGGAGAGAAAACTATTTCCGATAGACTTTGATGAATGAACTCACCACCGACGCGATAACCGCGCTGAGTCTGATCGTTTTCAATGGCCTGCTGGCGGCGGCGCGGTCGGCGTTTGTCAATGCGCGGCGCGCGCGGCTCGAGCAGATAATCGACGCTGGAGAGAGTGGCGCAAAGCTGGCGCTCAAAGTGGCTACCGACTCTGCGCCGCTCATTGCCACCGTGCGGCTGGCGCAAACCATTTGCCGGTTTCTGGCGGCGGGCGTTGTCACTTTTGTGTTTGCGCCGCGCCTCATCGCCGCGCTCTCGGCCTGGCCGGCGCTCGCCGCTCAGGCCACAGCCATTGCCGTCATCGCCATCGCCGGAGGCGTGGGCATCGTCGTCGTCATTTGGGGTGAACTTCTGCCCGAGGCCCTTGTGCTCCGCGAGCCCGAAGTGTGGGCTATCCGTTTCGCGCCGTTGGTGGCCGTGCTGGAATGGCTATTCAATCCGTTCGTGCGCTTGGCGGTGTGGATGACGGGACTGATCGCCGTTCCGCTCGGTGGCCGCGTTCCCCAAATCGTGACCGAAGAGGAAATCAAAACATTGGTGGATGCCGGAGAAGAGGGCGGGGTGATCGAGGAAGAAGAGAAAGAGATGATCTATTCGATCTTCCAATTCGCCGACACGCTGGCGCGCGAGGTGATGATCCCGCGCATCGATGTGCTGGCGCTGGAAGTGGAAACGCCGATTACGGATGCGGCGCAGGCGGTGCTCTCAGCCGGGCACAGCCGCATCCCGGTATACGCGGATTCGATTGATAACATCGTCGGCCTTTTGTACGCGAAAGATTTACTGCGCGTGTGGCACGAGGGCGGCGAGTCGCGCTCCCTGCGCGATCTTCTGCGCCCGGCCTATTTCGTTCCCGAAGCGATCTCGCTCGACAAGTTGTTGGCTGAACTTCAACAGCGGCGCATTCATATGGCTGTTGTGGTAGATGAATACGGCGGCACGGCGGGGCTGGTGACTCTGGAAGACATTGTGGAGGAGATCGTTGGCGAGATTCGCGATGAGTACGATATTGCCGAGGAGATGCCGTATCATCGAGTGAGCGACGACGAATACGTTTTCGACGGCGGCATCGACATTGATGACGTGAACGATTTGCTCAGCATTCATTTGCCTAACGATGATGCCGACACACTGGGCGGCTACATCTACGGGCGGTTGGGCCGCGTGCCGAGCGCCGGAGATCAGGTGGCGCACGATGGGCTGATGATGGAAGTGCAGAGTGTGTTGGGGCGGCGCATTCGCAAAGTGAGGGTGCGGCGCGCGCCTTCGCCGGCCGAGCCGGAAGACGAGGAGAAGAAACGATGACCGATGACGAACGCCAAACATTGATTGCGCGGGCGATGGCCGCGCGCCAGTGGGCGTATGCGCCGTACTCGAATTATCACGTTGGCGCGGCGTTGTTGGCCTCCTCGGGCAAGTTTTATGACGGCTGCAATGTGGAGAATGCGGCGTACGGCAGCAGCATTTGCGCCGAGCGAACGGCGCTGGTGAAAGCCGTGTCGGAAGGGGAGCGGCAGTTCGAGGCGGCGGCGGTCGTCACCGATAACGGCGGCTCCCCGTGCGGGTCGTGCCGCCAAATGCTGGCCGAGTTCGGCCTCGATCTCATCGTCTTGCTTCTCGACAGCGAGGGTCGCACGGTGCGCGACACGACTCTGCGCGAGTTATTGCCCGACGCGTTCACGCCTGAAAAGTTGCGGCGCGATGGGCGGTCGCTATAATTAACCGCATGGCCGACAGACCCATCCCGCCCGCTATCGCCGCCATCGCACCGGATGGCAACCTCACGCCGCGGCAGAGGCGGCATTTTTTGATTCAGTTAGGCTTGCGGCGGCAGAAGCCGGGGACGGGCAGCAGTCACGAATTTATGATGAGGAGGACCGCCTTGAATCCGTGGCCGGATTTGCGAGAGATACTCAAAGGCATTGATTGGGTGCTAATCGGCGGCGTGGCGACGCGCGCCTACATGCCGGAACGTGTTACGAAAGACATGGACATCCTCGTGCGCCGGGACGATGGCGAGGAGGTTGTTGAGCGGCTTGAAGCGGCGGGTTACAAGAAAGTGTCTCGGCTTGCAGTGCCGGGATATCTGATGCGTTCGCCCGACGGGGTGGAACTTGACGTGCTATTTGGCGAATATGAGTGGTTGGAGGAGGCGTTGACTCGGCACGGTCATGATCCAGCGGGCTACCCGGTCATTGGTTTGCCGTATCTTATCATTTTGAAATTGGCGGCCAATCGTGGGCGCGATGTCGGCGACATGACGACAATGTTGGGGTGGGTTTCCTCCGAAGATGAATTGGACAAAGTTCGCGCGGCGGTGGCTCGCTATTCGCCAGAAGACAGCGGCGATCTCGAATCGTTGATCTTCATGGGACAGAAGGAACGCGAAACCCCTCCTGACAACCCCGACAACTGAATACCGGCAAGGTATAATCTTGCCATGCCTTCCCGCGAGCGCACCTTCCGCACCGAAGCGATTGTCTTGCGGCGCAAAGATTTCGGCGAAGCCGACCGGGTGCTGACTCTGTTCACACCCGAAGCGGGGAAGATTCGCGCCATCGCCAAAGGCGTTCGCAAGCCTGCCAGCCGCAAAGCCGGGCATCTCGAACTGTATACGCGCTCGAACGTGTTGCTGGCGAAAGGGCGCGATATGGACATCATCACACAGGCGGAGACGGTGCAAGCCTATCGCCCTCTGCGCGAAGATTTGCTGCGCTCGACCTACGGCTCGTACTGCATCGAACTGCTCGATCAATTCACGCCCGACGAGGCCGAAAACAAACCGCTGTACGATTTGCTCACCCAAGCCTTGGGGTGGCTGGCCGAGGCGCGCGACCTTGCGCTGGCGACCCGCTACTACGAACTGCAATTGCTCGGCATGGCCGGGTATCAACTCGAACTTTTCTACTGCGTCGTGAAGGGCGAGAAGATCGCCGCCGAAGATCAATTCTTCAGCCCGGCGGAGGGCGGCGCTGTGTGTCCCGCGTGCGGCGAGAATCGGCAGGGGGCGTTTCCGATCTCACTCAACGCGCTCAAGGTTCTGCGGTTTATGATCCGTAGCCCGTATGATGCCCTGCGCGAATTGAAGTTGAGCGCCAGCGCGCACCATGAACTGGAACGCGTGACGCAGAGGACGATCACTTACCACCTCGAACGGCAACTGAAGAGCGTGGAATTTCTGAAACAGGTTCGGCAGACAATTGAATAGCCCTCTCACAACAGTTCACATGACCTCCCCTCTTTCCTTCCAATCCATTATCATCACTCTCGAAAAATTCTGGGCCGAGCGCGGCTGTTTGATCTGGCAGCCGTACAATCATCAAGTGGGCGCGGGCACGATGAACCCGGCCACCACCCTTCGCGTGCTGGGGCCGGAGCCGTGGAACGTGGCCTATGTCGAGCCGTCCATCCGCCCCGACGACGGGCGATACGGACAGAACCCCAATCGCTTGCAGCAACACTATCAGTATCAAGTCATCCTCAAGCCCGATCCCGGCAACCCGCAGGAGTTGTATTTGCAGTCGCTCGAAGCATTGGGCATCAACCCGCGCGAGCACGACATCCGGTTCGTGGAAGACAACTGGGAATCGCCCGCGCTCGGCGCGTGGGGGCTCGGCTGGGAAGTGTGGCTCGACGGGCAGGAGATCACCCAGTTCACTTATTTCCAGCAAGCGGGCGGCCTCACCTGCGACCCCGTCTCGGTCGAGCTCACCTACGGCCTCGAACGCATCGCCATCGCCCTCCAGCGCATCAAAGGCTTCCGCGAGATTCAATGGACGGACGGGATCACTTACGGCGACGTGAATCTGCAAGCCGAAGAGGAGCACAGCAAGTATTACTTCGAGATCGCCGACGTGGAACGACTGCGGCAGATGTTCGCGCTGTACGAGGCCGAGTTCCGCGCGGCGGTGAATGCGGGGTTAGTTTTGCCCGCCTACGATTACGTGCTCAAATGCTCGCACACTTTCAACGTGCTCGACACACGCGGGGCGGTCGGCGTCACCGAGCGCGCCGGGTTCTTCGGCAAGATGCGGGCGATGACTCGCGAAGTGGCCGAGGCGTATGTGGAGCAACGGAAGAGGTTGGAATACCCCTTTTTGAAAGATGAGCAGGGCACTAGGAAGAAATTAGTAATTACCAATTACCAATTACCAATTACCAATCGCCCGCAAACGCTTCTGTTTGAAATCGGCGCGGAGGAATTGCCCGCCGGTGATCTTGATTCGGCATTGGCGCAATTGCGCGAACTCGCGCCGAAGATGCTGGCCGAAGCGCGGCTGACTCATGCCGGTGCGCAAGTGTTCGGCACGCCGCGACGGCAAACGGTGCTGGTGAGAGAACTTGCGCCGCGACAGCTCGACGCCGAACGCGTGGTGAAAGGCCCGGCGGCGGATCGCGCCTTCGACAAAGATGGCAAGCCGACTCCGGCGGCAATTGGTTTTGCGAAGAAGAACAACGTGCCGGTCGAATCGCTGGAGACGCGCGATAACTACGTGGTGGCCGTCATCCGAGAAATGGGCAAGCCCGCCGCCGAAGCATTGGCCGATCTTTTGCCGAAGTTGATCGCGGCGATCAAGTTCGAGAAGACGATGCGTTGGAACGGGAGCGGGGTTGCGTTCTCGCGCCCTATCCGGTGGATGGTTGCCCTTTTGGGTAGTGGCGTTGTCCCGTTCGAATACGCCGGGGTTGAGTCGGGGCGCGTCACGCGCGGCCTGCGTCCGTTTGGCTCGCCGGAGATCGGGATCGAGTCGGCAGATCATTACCTCGACGCGATTCGGAGTCACGGGATTGTGATCGACTCAACTGAGCGATCGGCGCTGATCGAAAAAGAAGTGAAACGGTTGGCGGCCTCCATCGGCGGGGAGGCGTCGATCCAACCCGAACTGCTGGCTGAGGTCACCAATCTTGTCGAGAGCCCCACGCCGTTGATCGGCGAATTTGAGTCCGAGTATCTTGCCCTGCCCGACGATGTGTTGATCTCGGTGATGAAGAAGCATCAGCGCTACTTCCCGGTGACGCAGAACGGGAAACTGATGGCGCGGTTCGCGGCGGTGCGCAACGGCGACGAGGCGCATTTGGATTTGGTGCGCGAGGGCAATGAGCATGTCATTCGCGCGCGCTTTGCCGACGCGAATTATTTTGTGCGCGAAGATGTGAAGCAGCCGCTCGAAGCCTTCCGGCCCAAACTCAGCAAACTCACGTTCCAAACTAAACTCGGCTCGATGCTCGACAAGTCGGAGCGTATTCATAAGTTGGCGGGCACGTTGGCGACGATGCTGGCGCTGGATGGGAACGAAAAGAAAGATGCGCTGAGGGCGGCGTTTCTGTGCAAAGCGGATTTGGCGACGCACATGGTGGTGGAGATGACGAGCCTGCAAGGCATTATGGGCGGCGAGTATGCCCGGCGGAGCGGCGAGAGCGAAGCGGTGGCGGCGGCGATTGGCGAACAGTATCAGCCTGTGCCGAAAGGGAAGTTGGGCGTGGCGGTGTCGCTGGCCGACCGGCTCGACTCGTTGGCCGGGTTGTTCGCCGCCGGGCTGATTCCATCGGGCGCGAAGGATCCGTTTGGTTTGCGGCGCGCGGCGCTGGGCGTAGTTCAGCCGCTCATCGAGCACGGCATTGATTTTGATCTGCGTGTGGCGATCCGGGCGGCGGGTGCGTTCCAACCGATCGCGGTGAGCAACGAAACGTACGATCAGATTCTCGACTTCATCAACGGGCGATTGCGCGTGTTGCTAATTGACGAGGGCTACCGTTACGACGTGGTGGAGGCGGTGCTGGCCGAGCGCGGCTTCGATTCGCATCAGGTGAAGAAGTCGGTGAGCGAGTTGAGCGAGTGGGTGAAGCGGCCGGACTGGAACACGATCCTACCCGCCTACGCGCGGTGCGTGCGCATCACCCGCGATCAGAAGCAGACTTACGAAGTTGTTCCGGCGAATTTCGTGACGGAGGCGGAGAAGATTTTGTGGGACGCTTATCAATCCGCGCCGAGGACATTGGACGCCGTCACTTCAACGAACGGCTTCCTCACCGCTTTTGTGCCGCTCATCCCGGCCATCACCAGATTCTTCGACGAGGTGCTGGTGATGGACGAGGATCAACGGGTGCGCGAGAATCGGCTGGGGCTGTTGCAGAGGATCGCCGCGATGGCGAAGGGCGTGGCGGATATGAGCAAGTTGGAGGGGTTTTAGGGGAGACCTATTGTGACTCTCTACCACGAGCCGCCAACTGATGGATATAGTGAGGCGAAACTGATCATTCTGAAGATGCTTTGGGATGGCGAGTGGGTCTTGGGCGACGATGTTTTGGAGGCCGTTGGCCAATCGTATTACGACCGCCGTATTCGAGAGCTGAGAGATGAGGATGGCTGGGATATTGAGAGTGGCTGGCGCGAAAACAAAGAAGGAGTAAAGCGACCCGCATACCGTCTGCGGAGTCACTACCGCGGGCAAGGGATAAAGCGCATCAGTATTTCAGCGGCAGAGAAGCGCCTTATCCTCGAAGGTGACCAATACACGTGCCAAGTTTGTGAGGCTGACCTTCACGTTCGGCGGCTGTCGCCAAAATTCACAACAAACAAAAGGTATAGGGTATTTGAATGAGCGAAATATACGACCGAATCAAACAAGATATTCAGCAAGATATTTATTACAGCCAGAATTTTGCAAATGACGGCGAGCGTTTTTTGGCGTGGTATTTGCGAAACATATATTTGAGAACCGCTGTTCAAGCCCGTGATGATATTACAGATGGTCAAGACGACAAAGAAATAGACGCAGTTATTGTTGACGATGAACTACGCCGAATAGTTATTATTCAAGGCAAATTTTATGCGGGGTCAGTTGACCATCAACCACTTCAAGAAGTTTTAGCGGCGTGGATACAAATTAAAGACTTGGAGACTTTACAGCAAAATGCTAATTCAAAAGTCAAGGTTAAATTAGCGGCTGTTGCAGAAGCCCTGAGCGATGATTATGATGTTGAATTTGAACTTGTTACAACAGGAACATTGACGACATCCGCACAGCAAGACCTTGCATCCTTCCAAGAGTTAATCAGTGGGTTTGACCAAATGCAGGCTTCAATAACTCTTGTAGACGAACCTGTTATTAAGTCTCGCTGGGAAGAAGCAGTTGCCAAAGAATTGCCCAAATTAAATCACACATTGAATCTCGAAGCAGGGCGGTATCTTGACATGACCGTAGCAGGTTTCAAGACCGTATTAGCCGCAATTCCACTTTCCGATTGCTTGCAACTCCCTGGAATTCGTGACGGAATGTTGTTTCGTAAAAATGTAAGGCAATCGCTTGGATTAACAAACAAGGTAAATAAAGGTCTGCGCCAAACGATTAACAGCGACAATCCGCAATACTTCTTTTTATTTCACAATGGCATCACCGCCTTATGTGAAAAACTAGATTTAGATAAAACTACTGGCAAGATGAAATTGGAAGGATTAAGCGTTGTAAACGGATGTCAATCCCTTACTACGATTATGGCATCATCTGAAAAAGTTAGAGCGTCAAATGGTTCTTATGTCTTGTTTCGCTTTTACGAAATCCCGCAACGAGACGTTGCAGAGAAAATCAGCGTAAATACAAATTCACAAAGCGCAGTTAAGCCGCGTGATTTGCGAAGTAATGATAAACGGGTATTGGCTTTGAAACGAGCCTACGAAAACACTTATAAAGATGGTTTCTTTATTACCAAACGCGGTGAAGAACGCCCCGCAGACCGTGACAAACTGAAAACAATCGAAATAGGAGTGCTTGCTCGGTGTTTGATGGCGTGGCATTGCCAGCGTCCAAATATTTCGTACAACGAAAATAAGTTGTTTGATAAATATTTTGAACAATTGTTTCACTCCGACTACTCACCCGCAGATTTGTTTGTGTTGAACTCATGGGCAAATCATATTGAACGCCGATGGAATAAAAACGATTTAGGTTTAAACGAAGCGCTTCTTGCAATGCCTAGTTATTCAAAGTTTCATTTATTATTTGCTGTTCAAGCATGTTTCAGCATCGGAAGCGGTCAAGCCGATAAAGTGCCAGCCCCGTCAGCGACATCTAAAATTATTGCCAATGCAGATACCGTTGACCCAATTATCACTATGGCGGCAAATTGTTATAATTCCGCTTTCGATACCGCTAGAAGTGAGTATCAAGAACGTGATAAAGTATTCAGCCCGCCAAACTGGTTAAAGGCTAAAGATAGCGTTTTGAAAATTCAAGCCGCATCTAATATGTATTTGGGTATGGTGAAAAACATGCCTGGCGGTGCTGAACTAAAGAATTCTTTGGTATTGCCTGCTGATAAATTCATGTTGCGGTGGTCAGCAGATTAAAAAGATTGTGTTGTCTTATAAAAGCATAGGTTCTTGACGGCAGAAACGCCGCCGAACAAAGCGTGCACCTGACGTGTGGGATTCTGCGGCATTTTCGAGCATTTTCCTCGCTTCGAGTTTTCCCTGCTCCCAAACAGAATCCCAGCCCGCCCA
>Ga0194120_10006198_pt1 | contig 17066 bp, 15 predicted proteins | sample TA2MahCa65mmetaG_FD_148642 | JGI IMG/M metagenome (GOLD analysis project Ga0194120, IMG submission 148642) | Freshwater microbial communities from Lake Tanganyika, Tanzania - TA2015019 Mahale Deep Cast 65m | ecosystem: Environmental > Aquatic > Freshwater > Lake | place: Tanzania: Lake...
GCCTGATCCGCGCCCATTCCTTGTCGTTCAGCCAGTAAAGATGCGCCATCCCAGCCTCCGTTCTCCTCGGAGGCTTGAATCACATCTTCGTAGCGTTGAGAATCCCCTAATTGAGTACAGACCCTAGGCCGCTCGTCGGTTCCGGATAGTAGCCGAGTCGATGGAGGACAAGCTTGGTTTCGAGGGTATCCTTAAGGTTGACTTTGGACGTACGTCCCAAGGTTGAACGCAGTCTGAATGGGGAAGGCATGATCGTCTCCTAAGGTTTTGATGTCGCCGACCAAATTGCGGATGTGCGAGGAGCCGCCTCGGGCGCGCGAGCGATTCGCCGGCCAGCAGCCGGTTCGGGTGGAAAATGTCTCGGGAAGCGTTATCCGCCTGGGGTTGTCGAAAGGCAGGTCGAGCCGGCCCTTCGGCCCTGCGGGCGCTATCGGAATTGTCGCCAACACCACTGGCGGCGGGCAACGTAACGCACCCTGGAACATAAATTTACCTATGTCAAGGAATATTTACTTATAATACACAAGGTTCTCGGTCGCGCTCGTTAATCAACTCATTGATTATAAATATAAAATTATAGATATGATGGCATGAGCCTCGGTCTGGATTTGTACGTGGGTAGGGGTAAGCTTCGCGCCCGAAGGCAGGGCGCTTGCCATGACCATCGGCCGGCGGCAATTCGCGTTGGGCGCGGCGGCGCTGGCGGGGCTCCCGGCTGCGGTCTCCGTTTCCCGGGCGGCGGAAACCGCTCCGAGCGAATCCGAGCGCGCCGCCATGGCGGCGGACGCCGCCCAATTCCTGGAAAGCCATGCCTCCGTGCCGGGGTTGAGCATCGCCATCGCGAAGGGCGGCGAGATCGTCTATCGCGAGGCGTTCGGCGTCGCCGACCGCTGGACCCAGGAACCGGCGACGCCGGCGCACCGCTTCCGCATCGCCAGCGTCTCGAAACCCGTCACGGCGGTCGCCGTGTTCCGCCTCTACGAGGCGGGGCTGCTTTCGCCCGACGCCCGGGTGTTCGGGCCCGACGGCGCGCTCGGGCCCTTGGGCGCCGCGCTCGGCCCCGGCTCGGCGCTGCAGGCGGTCACCGTCGATCACCTGCTCACCCACACCTCGGGCGCCTGGCCCAACGACGCGAGCGATCCCATGTTCGCCAACCGTTCGTACGACCACGCGGCGTTGATCGAATCGACGCTCAAGTATTCGTCCGCGACCGATGCGCCCGGCGCGGCCTACAAGTATTCCAATTTCGGCTACTGCCTGCTCGGCCGCATCGTCGAGCGCGCGGCCAAGCGCGCTTACGCCGATTTCGTGCGCGAAACGGTGCTGGCCCCGGTCGGCGCGGGCGGCATGGCGATCGGCGGCAACACGGAAAGCGAGCGCGCGCCGAACGAGGTCCGCTACCACGGCGGCCTCAAGGACGACCCTTACGCGCTGAACGTGCGGCGGATGGATTCCCACGGCGGCTGGATCGCGACCCCGGCGGAGGTGGCGCTCTTCGTCGCCGGCGCGGCGGGGCGCACGCGCCCGCCGCTGCTTGCGCGCGCGAGTATGGCGAAAATGAGCGAAGGCACGGCGGCCAACCCGAAATACGCGCGCGGCTGGAACGTGAATGCCGCCGGCAACTGGTGGCACACGGGAAGCCTTCCCGGCACCCAGACCGTCGCGGTCAGGACCAAAAGCGGCCTCAGCTGGGCCGCCTTCCTCAACACCCGCAACCGGGGCTCCCCGCTCGCGGGCGATCTCGACAAGCTGATCTGGAAAATGGCGCGCCGCGTGCCCGCGTGGCGGGCGTGAGGGGGAGTTTTATAGCGGCGATGGTGCAGGGGTGGATTGCGATTTGATGAGGGGTCAGGACAATGTAAAGCCAGCTTGGACTAAATTTCACAAAGCGATTACATTACTCTCAAATAAGTATTTTGGCGCGGTCCGTTCCAGAAGACAGTAACAGCTACTTTCAAACAGAAGTAAGGTTAAATACACATTGTAGATTGAAGGAGGATGCAATGGGCACAGTCATTAAAAATTGCTTCGTGCATATAGCATCATTAGCTTCAATATTGGGGCTTTATTTGACTTTAAGAGATAAAGCTTCCACCAGTGAATGGTGGCATCCAATTCTAGTTTTTTTTGTAGTATTAATTACTGTTTTGGCCCTTGCGCATGAAGTATGGGCATATATTAAAAACAAACCTAAAGTTTATAAAACAACCAAAAAAATAAACAAATATATGCACGATTGGATATCTGCTGGGGGCAGGGTTGTAATATTTAGTCGTGATATGAGTTGGGCTGCTGAGGACGATATTCAAAAACTTCTGACTTCCAAGGCAGAGAAGAAAGAATTGACGATCTGTTTGGAGAATGAAATCCCCCTCACTAACGAATTAAAACTCAAGGGAGCGACAATCGTTACATACAAACATTACGGGCATGTCCCTCGTTCACGATTTACTATTGTTGATTACGAACGAGATGGTGCGCGTGTCGCCGTTGGCGTAAAGATGGGAGGTGATCATGTGATACAAGAGTATAGGAGCGGAACCCATCCATTTTTTGCTGTAGCTGAAGACTTAATAAAATTTTTAACTGCGAGTTTGAAAAAACCAGATGTACAAAATTAGAAAAAGGAAATCTTTGCTTTCTATCTCAAAAGAGTGGGATGCCCTTGCATCGACACGTTTCCTGCAAATTGTGAATGGAGGAGACATCACTTATAGGAAAGTGTTGGTTCCCAATATACTAAAACTAATAGCCAATGATTCGGTGGGCAGAGTTCTAGATGCGGGGTGCGGTGTTGGATTTCTAACAAATTTATTAGCGCGTCAGTCTAAACAAGTTATCGGAATTGATCCCAGCGCAAAAAGCATTACTTTAGCCAGAAATCATTATGGGAGTAGAGTAACTTTTATTCGAACAACTCTGGAGAAATATTCTAGAGAAAATTCAAGATCAGTTGACATAATCGTAGCCAACATGGTTTTGATGGATGTTGTTAATTTGGACGAATTTCTTCAATCTGCTGCGAAGGCGCTTCGTAAAAATGGAAAATTGGTATTTTCAATAGCTCACCCTTGCTTTTGGCCCGCATATTACGGCTATAAAAATGAACCGTGGTTTCAATACAATAAAGAATTAATAATAGAGGGGCCGTTTAAAATTACGACATCCCCTGAATGCAAATTAAAGAGCACGCATGTGCATAGACCTCTGGAGACATATATACAGAAATTTTACGACGCTCAATTTTCTTTGGATATTCTGAAAGAGCCGATGCCTTCATCCTCGGTCAGTGCTTTGTATCCTAATCCCTGGGTTTATCCTCGTTATATTATTGGAATGTGTAGGAAGAAGCCTTTGTTCTGAAGACTTATAACATCCTCTCTATAGACAAAATCCGTTTCAGTGTGAACCCGCCGAAATCTTGATGGAAGTGAGTATTACTTCCCCAATCTCGGCACGATTTCGCGGGCGATGATTTCGATCTGCTCGCGGTCGTAGCGCCAGGGAACGAAGATGAGCCGGTCGACCCCGGTCGCCACGTGTTCCTTCAACTGCGCAAGGCACTCGTCCACCGTGCCGATGATCGCGCTCTCCGGCGTCGATTCGCTCCAGGAGGCGATGTCCCATTCGCTCGAAAGCCACTCCATCATCTTCGGCTTCACCTCCTCGCGGCTCTTGCCGATCATGATCGGAAGCTGGTTGGTGCTCTGCAGGGTCGCCGGGTCCTTGCCCGCCGCCTTGGCGTAATCCTTCACCTTCTGCCAGCCGCGCGTGAACCCGTCCGGCTTGTAGAAATAGGTGAGCCAGCCGTCGCCGGCGACGCCCGCGCGCTTCAGCACCGCCTCCACGTAGCCGCCGATCAAAATCGGCACGCGCGGCTTGGAAACCGGCTTCGGGTACATCACCGCGCTCCGCATGTTGTAGGGCGGCAGGTCGGCGGTGACCGAAGGCTCGGTCCACAGGCGATTGAGGATTTCCAGGTTCTTGTCCATGATCTTGCCGCGCTGCTCGAACGGCACGCCGACCGCGTCGAACTCGCGCTTGTACCAGCCGGACGCCATGCCGAGGATCATGCGCCCGCCCGAAAGCTGGTCTATGGTCGCAACCTGCTTCGCGAGCAAAAGCGGATTGCGGAGCGGCAGCACCAAAATGCCGGTGCCGAGCTTGATCCTGGTGGTGCGCGCGGCGACGGCGGTCAGCATGGTGAGCGAATCGCAGATCGGGAAATGGGGGTCGGTGCCGAGCAGGATGTGGTCCCACACCCAGAGCGATTCGAAGCCGAGTTGCTCCACCCACACCCCGTAATCCGCCAGGGCGCGCGCGTCGGGAATTTCCGGAAAGCGCGTGAAATTGCGCATGGCGATGCCGGACATCACGGTTTTGGGCATGGGCTTATCCTCGGACGTTGAAGGAAAACGGGATCAGGCGATGTAGAGCCGGTCGGGGTCGAGTTCGCGCAGCACGCGGAGCTCGCGCTCGTCCGGCGGCTTGGTTTCGTGGAGGTCGGGCGCGATCTCGAGCGCGAAGCCGGTGTTGTCGCGCACCTGTTCGGCCGAAACGCCGGGGTGGAGCGCGTCGATGCGGACGCGCTTCGATTGGGGGTCGATGCCGAGCACGGCGAGGTCGGTCACGATCTTGTGCATGCCGCCGCTGACCAGGCCCGATTTCGCCCGGCTGTCGCCGCCCGAAAGAAATCCGGGCGAGGTGATGAAGTCCACCTTTTCCACGAAGCGGCGCTTTTCGTGCTTCATGGCGACGACGATTTTCGCGAGGCTCGCGATGTCGTTGCCGCCGCCGGTGCCGGGCAGGCGCGTCTTGGGCTTGGCCGGATCGCCGATGAACGACGAATTGATGTTGCCGTAATGGTCGATCTGCGCGCCGCCCAGGAAACCGATATCGACGTAGCCGCGCTGCAGCAGCAGCAGCACGTCGGTGATGGGGAGGATCATGTTGGCGCGGCGGGTGCAGCGCTGCTCGTTGGTGGAAGGCGGCAGTTCCCCCGGCACGATGAAGGGGCCGAGCACGCCGCCCTCGAACAGGATGGTGAGCCCCGGCGCGTGCAGGCGCTGGGCCAGCGTCGCGGCCAACAGCGGGATGCCGACGCCCGCGAACACGGTCTGGCCGTCTTCGAGCGTGCGGCTCGCCATCACCGACAGCAGTTCGGCGGCGGTGTAGGCGGGCGTGTGCGCGGGCGAATGCCCGCGCGCCAACGGTTGGGTTTTAGTCATCGTAGATGCTCTCCCCGCCGCGCGCGGCGGTCAACAGGTTGGCGATGCCCATGCGCTCCAGGTATTCGGTCCACGACTTGGGCTCGTAATAGAAGCGTTGCAGGTATTCGGCGACGCCCTTGTCCACGTCGGCCTTGGTCATGTCCGCGAACAGGTCCATGTGGGTGAAGAACGGCTCGTAGAGGCCGTAGCATTCGTGCGGCGCCGAGCCGAACGGCACTTCCACCACCGCTTCCACGGTGAAGAACGGGAACGCGGTCCGGTCGGGGGCGCGGCGGATCTGGTCGTTGGAAACGATTCGCTCGGTGGTCAGAATCACGCGCTTCGCCGCCAGCGCCAGGTCGTGGTCCATGAACGGCAGGCCGTCGATCTGCGGGTTGCCGTACTTGTCGCAGCGCTGCACGTGGATGATGGCGACGTCCGGGTTGAGGGCGGGAAGGAGAAGGAGTTTATCCCCGGTGAACGGGCAGGTGAAATCCTTGGCCGCGCCCGCGCGCATCCGGCCGACGTCGGAACCCATCATCGAGCGCGTCGCCATGAACGGCAGGCCCATGGCGCCTGCGCGGTAGCGGAGCCCCATGGACATGTGGCTCCATTCCTCGAACTCGGCGCGGCCCTGCTCGGTCCAGGCGCGCATGACGCGCGAGATGCCCCACACGATGCCCTGGCTGAACCAAGACGTGACCACTTTCTTGGCGATGCCCGAGGCGAACACGATGTCGCCGTCGGAGGAAACGATGCTCCGCGAAAAGGTGAGGTTCTTACGCTTCGCCCGCACCAGCGCCCAGATCAAGGCCGACGGCGTGCGCGACATCATGCAGCCGCCGATGGCGACGTGTTCGCCGTCCTTGATGCGGGCGGCGGCTTCCTCGAGCGAGACCACCTTGTCGTGCAGGCTGCGGTCGCGGGCGGCGGTTTCGGCGCGGAGCTGGCTGTAGGGTTTGACGCCATAAGGGTTGGCGGGCTGCGTTTCGGTCACGGCGGCAATCTCCGGTCTCAATTAAATCCCGCGTCGCGGTTGAAGGAAGCGATCAGTTCGTTCCAGGCGGGCACGGCGCGGGCAAGCCCGTCCCAGAAACCCTGGTCGAGGCGGCGGTCGAAATCGGCCAGCGCCACGCCCTGCTGCTCGACCCAGGTGTAGTAGCCGAGGTTGAAAATGCGCCGCCGCTCGCGGTGGTCCAGTTCGCGCACGTGATCGGTCTCCAGCCCGGCGAGATGGCGGGCGAAGGCGCCCGCCGCCGCGTCGGCGTCGAAGCCCTTCGGGTAATCGCGCTTTGAGACCTTGATGCGTTCGCTTTCGTACATGGAAGCATTGTCGGTGGCGACGGTGACGACCGCGTCTCCGCTGCCCAGGTCGAGCCGTCGCGCCACCTTGATGGCGGCGAGCACGTTGCAGATGCTGGAAATGCCGAGCGAGCCGAGCGCGTTCACCGTCGCCGCCGGCACGCCGCGCGTTTTCAGGTACTCGCGCCCGACGGGCAGGTTGAACAACAGGTTGAGATCATCGGTGGCGCGGTCGGACACCGCCACCACCACGTCGGAGTTCATGACGTTGTGGATCAGCGGGATGTGCTTGTCGCCGATGCCCTGGATGTTGTGCGCGCCGTAGCCGTTATAGAGCATGGTCGGGCATTCGACCGGCTCCACCGGCACGATCTTGGTGCCGAAGGTTTCCTTCAGGTAATCGCCGGCGGCGAGGGTCCCGGCCGAGCCGGTGCTGGCGACGAAGGCGGCGAGTTTGAGCGATTTGCCCCGCCCGGCGTCGGCCGCGATTTTCGCCAGCGCGCGCCCGGTGCAGTGGCGGTGGGCGACGTAATTGGCGAACTCGGAGAACTGGTTGATGATGTCGTTGGCCGGATCGCGCGCGAGCGCGGCGCAAGCGTCGTAGATTTCCTTGACGTTGCTTTCGGTGCCGGGTGTGCGGACGATGTCGGCGGGATCGCTGACCCAGCGCTCCAGCCACTGGAACCGCTCGCGGCTCATGCCTTCGGGCAGCACGGCGGTGCCGCGGCAGCCCATCAGGCGGGAAATGGCGATGCCGCCCCGGCAGTAGTTGCCGGTCGACGGCCACACCGCGCGCTGGCGGGTGGGATCGAACAGGCCGGTGACCAGCCGCACCACCAGGCAGGCGTAGGCCGCCAGCACCTTGTGCGCGCCGATCATCGGGAACCGTTCGCCGAGCGCGACCAGGATGCGCGCGGGAACGCCGGTCAACGCCTCCGGCAGGTCGAGATAGCCGGGCACCGCGGCTTTCGCGCGGCGGTCGGGGCCGTTGTGCCAATGGACGCGAAGCAGGTTGGCCGGATCGGGCTGATCGGGATCGGCCGCGCCCGCCGCCAGGTGGTGCGCGACCGGATCGGCGATTTCCTCGAAGGTCGGCAGGCGCACGCGCATCTCGCGCGCCCGGGCCACGGCGCGCGCGCGCGTCGCCCGGTCGGCCACGGCCAGCGGAAGCTCGAACGGATTCACGGAAACAGGCTCTCCCGGTCGATTTTTTAAATGATACCTATCTTAGATAAACTCAGCAATAAAAATACGACAATATAAGGACTTGATAAAACTTAACAGTGGCGCAATAGTGACCGGGATTGCCCCAGGGAGGCAAGCCAATGGCCGAAGGCCCCATGGCCCAGGGAATGGGCGTCGGCGCCGCGATTCGCCGGCGCGAGGACGAGCGCCTGCTCAAAGGGCGCGGCCGTTTCGTCGGCGACATCCAGCTGGTCGGGATGAAGGAAATGGCCTTCGTCCGCAGCCCGCTCGCGCACGCGCGCATCCGTTCGATCGACGTGCCGTCCGAACACAAGGGCGCGGTCTTCACCTGGGCGGACATGGCCAAGGCCGGCGTCAAGCCGATCTGCGCGTCCTCGAAACTGCCGGGCTCCAAGCCCTCCGACCAGCCGGCGCTCGCCGACGGCAAGGTGCGCTTCGTCGGCGAGCCCGTCGCCGCGTGCCTCGCCCGCACCCGCGCCGAGGCCGAGGACATCGCCGCAAGCGTCGTTATCGATTTCGAGGAACTGCCGGTCAACGTTGACACGATCGAATCGGCGACCAAGCCGAAATCCAGGATTCACGAGCATTGGGGCGACAATCTCTTCCTCGAATCGACCGTCGTCGCGGGCGATATCGACAAGATCGCGGCGCGCGCGCCGGTGAAGGTCACGCGCACCGTCCGCATGGCGCGCCAATGCATGGTGCCGCTCGAGGGCCGGGGCATGGTCGCCGCCTGGGACCGCCAGTTGGAACAGTTGACGCTCACCACCGCCACCCAGATGCCGCACATCGTGCGCCAGGGTCTCGCCGAATGTCTCGGCCTCGATCAGGCCGCCGTGCGCGTGATCGCGCCCGACGTCGGCGGCGGCTTCGGCTACAAGGGCATCTTGCTGCCGGAGGAAGTCATCGCCGCGTGGCTCGCGCGCACGCTCGACCATCCGGTGCGCTGGATCGAGGATCGGCACGAACACCTGGTCGCCGCCGCCAACGCGCGCGAGCACCGCTACGAGGTCACCGCTTACGCCGACCGGGACGGCCGCTTGCTCGGCCTCGACGCCTCGGGCTGGGTCGATGCCGGGGCGTACTCCATCTATCCCTTCACCGCCGGGCTCGAGGCCGCCCAGGTCGGCAGCATTCTGCCCGGCCCCTACGACTTCGCGCACTACCGCTGCCGCGCCTATTCGGTCGCCACCAACAAGCCGCCGATCGTTCCCTATCGCGGGGTCGCGCGCACCGGCGTCTGTCTCGCGATCGAATTGATCATGGACGCAATAGCAGAAGCGGTTCAGCGCGAGCCGCACGAGGTGCGTCTGATCAATCTCGTGCCGCCCGAGAAAATGCCCTACGTCAACGTCACCAAGAAGCACTTCGACAGCGGCGATTATCCCGAATCCGTGCGCCGGGCGGTCGCCGCCATCGACCTGCCCGCGATCCGCGCGCGCCAGAAGAAGGGCGAGCCGGACGGGCGCCGGATCGGCGTCGGCCTCGGCGTCTATTGCGAGCAGGCCGGGCACGGCACCGCCGTCTATCACGGCTGGGGCATCCCAATGGTGCCCGGCCACGAGCAGGCGCAGGCGCGCCTCACCCCCGACGGCGGGCTCGAATTACGGGTCGGGCTTCATTCCCACGGCCAGAGCCTGGAAACGACTCTTGCCCAGGTCGCGCATGAAATCCTCGGCATCGACGTCGCCCAGGTGCGGCTGGTGCACGGCGACACCGGCTTGACGCCGTTCTCGACCGGCACCTGGGGCTCGCGCGCGGCGATCATGGCGGGCGGCGCGGTGGCGGCGGCGTGCAAGCAGCTGCGCGAGCGCGCGATCCGGATCGGCGCGCATCTTCTCCAGGCCAAGCCCGAGGAAGTCCGTTTCGACTCGGGCGCCGTCCACGCCGGCAAGGGCAGCGTGCCCTTGGCCGAAATCGCGCGCGTCTGGTACCGCGCGCCGCAACTCCTGCCGCCGGACGTGGACCCGGGCGGGCTCGAGGTCACCGCCGGCTACAAGCCGAAATCGGACCAGGGCACGTTTTCGTATGCCACCCACGCGGCGGTGGTGGCGGTCGATCCGGAAACCGGCGCGGTCGAGATTCTCGATTACGTGGTGGTCGAGGACGCGGGCGTGATGCTCAACCCGATGGTGGTCGACGGCCAGGTCCTGGGCGGCGTCGCGCAAGGGATCGGCACCGCGCTCTACGAGGAAATGCCGTTCGACGCCGAGGGCCAGCCGCTCGCCTCCACCTTCGCCGATTACCTGCTGCCGGGCTTTCCCGAGGTGCCACCGGTCCGCATCCTGCACATGATGACGCCGTCGCCGATCACCGAATTCGGCCAGAAGGGCATCGGCGAAGGAGGCGGCATCGCACCGCCGGCGGCGATCGGCAACGCCATCAACGACGCGCTCAAGGGTCTCGGCGCGCGCGTCACCGACACGCCGTTCACGCCGAAGCGCGTGTTCCAGGCGATCCAGGCGGTAGGAACAAAACGATGAAGCCCGTCGCCTTCGATTACGAACGCCCGGCGACGTTGGACGCGGCCCTCAAGCTGCTCGCGCGCGAGGACATCGTCGTCAAGGCGGTCGCCGGCTCGCAGTCGTTGGGGCCGATGCTGAATTTGCGCCTGGTGCAGCCGGATTTGCTGGTCGACATCACCGCGATCTCCGAATTGACCGCGATCCGGGAAGAAAAAGGCGCGCTGGTCGTCGGCGCCGGCGTCACCCACGGGCAGTTGGAGGACGGCGGCTATCCCGATCCGACGCGCGGCGTGCTGGCCAAGGTCGCGGCGGGCATCGCCTACCGCGCGGTGCGCAACCGCGGCACCATCGGCGGCAGTCTCGCGCACGCCGATCCCGCCGCCGACTGGGTGTCGGCGCTGGTCGCCCTCGGCGCCGAAATCGTGGTCGCGGGACCGGGCGGGCGGCGCGCGGTCGCGGCGGAAAAATTCGTCACCGGCGTGTTCGAAACCAAGCTCGAACCGGGAGAGATCGTCGCCGAAATCCGCGTTCCAGCCTTGTCGTCGGACGCGCGTTGGGGCTACGTGAAGAATTGCCGCAAGGCGGGCGAGTTCTCCCACGCCACCGGCGCGGTGCTGATCGATCCCGCGCGCAAGTTTGCGCGCGCGGTGATCGGCGCGGTCTCGGGCGCGCCGATCGTGATCGACGACGCCGCCGTCGCCGCCAAGGACCCGGGCGAAGCTTGGGTCGCCGGTCGCCTCGCGGACACGCCCTTGGGCGGCGACGCCTATCAAGTCCGCATCCACCACGTCGCCCTCAAGCGGGCGATTCGGGAGGCGAGCCCTCCATGAAAAACCTCGCGCTGACCGTGAACGAAAGAAAGGTGACGGCGGCGGTCGAGCCGCGCCTGCACCTCGGCGATTTCCTGCGCGAGCGCGAATTGCTGACCGCCACGCATTTGGGTTGCGAGCACGGCGTCTGCGGCGCGTGCACGGTGCTGCTCGACGGCAAACCGGTGCGAAGCTGCATCACGCTCGCGGTCGCCTGCGAAGACCGCGCGGTCACCACCTTGGAAGGCCTGGAGAACGATCCGATCATGGCCGAATTGCGCGACGCTTTTTCCGCCGAGCACGCGCTGCAATGCGGCTTCTGCTCGCCGGGGATGCTGGTTTCGGCGCGCGATCTGGTGCTGCGCAAGCCCGATATCGACGACCGCGCGCTGCGGATCGAGATGAGCGGCAACCTCTGCCGCTGCACCGGTTACCTCGGGATCGTGCGCGCCGTCCGCCGCGTTCTCGATGCCCGTAAGAAGAGACAAGGGTAAGGCTGTCCGATGCCGCAAATCACCCAAAGCTTCACCGTCGCTTTCCCGCGCGCCGACGTGTGGCGGGCGCTCACCGACGTGGAAAAGGTGGTGACCTGCATGCCGGGCGCTTCGCTCACCCGCCCGCCGGAAGGCGGCAAGATCGCGGGCGAAATGCGGGTCAAGCTCGGCCCCATCGTCGCCGCGTTCGCGGGCGAGGGCGACCTCGTGATGGACGACGCCGCCTTCACCGGCGCCATTCGCGGCCAGGGCATGGATCGCAAGAACAATTCCCGCGTCCGCGCCGAAATCGAATTCAAGGCGATCGAGGAGGACGCCGCCACCCGGGTCGATCTCGCGGTCGATTTCTCGCTCACCGGCACGCTCGCCCAGTTCAGCCGGGGCGCCCTGGTGCAGGAGATCGCCCAGCGCCTCGGCGCCGAGTTCGCGAAAAACCTGGAAGCGCGCATGGCCGCGTCGGCCGCGTCGGCGGCGCCGTCGGCGGTTTCTTCGGCGGGCGGCCCGGCAGCGCAACCCGTGCCAGCGCCGCCGCGCGAATTGAACGCGCTCGCGCTCTTGTGGGCCATCGTCAAGGATTGGTTCCGGAAGTTGTTCGGCCGCCCGGCGGGCGACGGAGGAAAGCCCTTGTGATCAGCGTTCTCGAACTCTTCAAGATCGGAATCGGCCCTTCCAGTTCCCATACGGTCGGGCCGATGAAGGCGGCGCGCCAGTTCGCGCTCGCCGCGGCCGACATGACGCCGCCCGCGTCCCGTGTCGCCGTGCGGCTCTGTGGATCGCTCGCCTTTACCGGCAAGGGTCACGGCACCGACGCGGCCGTGATGCTCGGCCTCGCCGGCGAGGAGCCCGAGAAAATCGACCCCGATTCCGTGCCGGCGACGCTCGCGCGCATTCGCGCCGCCGGGCGTCTCGCGCTCGCGGGCAAACGCGAGATCGCTTTCGACGAAAGCCGCGACATCGTGTTCGATCTCGAAACCCGCATGCCGCTGCATCCCAACGGCATGCGCTGCGGCGCCTTTGCCGCCGGCGGCGAGGAAATTCTCGGGCAGGAGTTCTATTCCATCGGCGGCGGGTTCGTGGTGACGCCGGACGCCTTCGGCAAGGCGCCGCCCGCGGAATCCGTGCCGTACCCCTTCGCCTCGGCGGCCGACCTGCTCGCGCTCGCGCGGAAGCACAACCTGACCATCGCCGAGATCGTCATGGCCAACGAGCGCGCACGTCGCGACGAAGGCGTCGTCCGGGATCACCTGCGCGCCGTGGTCGCGGCCATGCGCGCCTCGATCGAGCGCGGCGGCCGCCAGGAGGGAACCCTGCCCGGACCGCTCAAGGTTCGCCGCCGCGCCGCCCAGTTGAAGCGGTCGCTGGAACGGGACCGGGGCCGCAACGCGGCGCACCCGACCGAGGCCCTCGACTGGCTCAACATGTATGCCATCGCCGTCAACGAGGAAAACGCCGCCGGCGGCCGCATCGTCACCGCGCCGACCAACGGCGCCGCGGGTGTGATTCCGGCGGTGATGGAATACTACCGGCGCTTTTACGCCGACGAGTCGGAAGCGAGCGCGGAGACGTTTCTGCTCACCGCCGGCGCGGTCGGCATTCTCGCCAAGACCAACGCCTCGATTTCGGGGGCCGAGGTCGGCTGCCAGGGTGAAGTCGGCGTCGCCAGCGCCATGGCGGCGGCCGGATTGGCGGCGGTGCTGGGCGGCACGCCCGGGCAGGTGGAAAACGCCGCCGAGATCGCGCTCGAACACCACCTCGGCATGACTTGCGATCCGGTCGCGGGGTTGGTGCAGGTACCGTGCATCGAACGCAACGCCATGGGCGCGGTCAAGGCGGTCAACGCCGCCTCGCTCGCGCTCAAGGGCGACGGCACCCATTGCATCCCGCTCGATGCGGCGATCAAGACCATGTGGGAAACCGGGCGCGATATGTCCACGAAGTACAAGGAGACCAGTCAGGGCGGATTGGCCGCGGTCGCGGTCGAATGCTAACCTGACGGAAAGACGAGCAAGCGAACGACCTAAACCAGAGACGACACAACCACCAACCGAAGGGAGAACATCATGTTTCGATCGTTAAGCGTCATGACCGCGTTGGGCTTGGTCCTCGCCGCCGGCAATGCCGGCGCGCAAGATGCAATCAAGATCGGCGTCAATCAACCGTTGACCGGCGCGGTGGCCGCGTCTGGCAACTACGTCGCCAACGGCGCGCGCATCGCCGAGGAAGTCATCAACCGCAAGGGCGGCGTTCTCGGGCGCAAGATCCAACTCATCATCGAGGACAACAAGAGCAACCCGAAGGAAGCGGTCGCCGCGGCCGAGAAGCTGATCGTGCGCGACAAGGTGCCGGTGATGATGGGCGCCTGGAGCTCGACCTACACGCTCGCCGTGATGCCGAAGTTGATGGAATACGGCGTGCCGATGCTGGTCGAGACGTCGTCCTCGGGCAAGATCACCACCTCGGGCAATCCGTGGATCTTCCGCATCAGCCCGACCTCGGAAATGGAAGCCCAGGTGTTCAGCGGCAAGCTCGGCGAAATCAAGCCGGCGATCAAGAAAGTCGACTTCCTCGCCGTCAATAACGACTGGGGTCGCGGCGCGAGCGACGAGTTCCGCAAGGCGCTGTCGGCGAAGGGCATCCAAGTCGGCGTGACCGAGGTAATGGCGCCCGACGCGACCGATCTTTCCGCCCAGTTGGCCAAGATCAAGCAGTCAGGCGGCGATACGCTTTTCCTCACCTCCGGCGTCGAGCAGATCACGCTGGTCTTGAAGCAGGCGGCCGAACAGCGGATCGCGCACCGGATTATCACCACCGGCGGCTCGTCCTCGCCCGATCAGCTGATCGCGCAAGCCGGCGCGGCGGCCAACGGCAGCCAGCATATCTTGTTCTTCGCGCCGTGGTTCCCGGAGATGGCGCCCAACGCCGACGTCGCCAAGGAATTCGTCAATGAGTGGAAAAAGAAGAACTACGACTTCGCCGGCCTGACCGAGGGCTTCCGCGGCTGGGACGGCATCCACACCATCGTCGAGGCGATCAAGATCGCGGGCAAGGCGGAGCCCAAGGCGATCCAGCAGGCGCTCTGGCAAACCAAGGTCAAGGGCGTCAACGGCAACATCGCTTTCATCAAGCACGGCCCGGCCGGCCAAGAAAGTGGCCAGAGCGTGCCCAACGTCTACATCGTCCAGATCAAGGACGGCAAAGTCGCGAAGCCGTAAGAGCCGGAGCTTGGATCGATTTCCGTTCAAGCGAAAGCAACCTCTCCCCCTACCCCCCTCCCGCGTCGTGCGAATGCGCGCCTCGCGGCGCGACGGGAGGGGGGAATCTAAAAAAGCTCCCTCCCCCCTCGCGGGGGAGGGATGGGGTGGGGGGGATGCTCCGGTTTATCCGGCGTCGACGGCCGAGGGGGTCTAGGTGGAACAGTTTCTCCAGCACATCGTCAACGGCACGATCCTGGGCGGCACCTACGCGCTGCTCGGGATCGGGCTCACGCTGATTTTCGGCATCATGCGTGTCGTGAATTTCACCCACGGCGAGCTGTACGCCTTCGGCGCCTACATGACGTATCTCCTGGTACAGGTGCTGGAGCTGAATTTCTTCGTCTCGCTCGTGCTCGCGACCGCGCTCGGCGTCGGGCTCGGAGCGGTGATCGAGTTTGTGCTGATCCGGAAGTTGCGCAGCACCGACATCGATACCGTCATGCTGGTGATGATCGGCGCCTGGATCGCCTTGCAGAATTTTTGGCAGCTGATGTTCAGCGGCATCGCCAAGTCGATCAACCATCCCTTCCCGACCGCGCCGCTGGTGTTCGGTCCGATCTCGGTCGCGCCGGTCCGGCTGTTCGTGATCGCGGTCGCGATCGCGCTGCTGGTCGGATTCTACCTGCTGGTCAACCGCACCAAGCTCGGGGTCGCCATGCGCGCGTCGTTCCAGGACCCTGACGTCGCCGCCCTGATGGGCGTCAACATCCCGCTGATGCGCACTCTCACGTTCGCGCTCGGTTCCGGCCTCGCGGCTGCGGCGGGCGCGCTCTTGGGCCCGATCTTCGTCGTTACCCCGACCATGGGCGATCTGGTCGCGCTCAAGGCCTTCGCCATCGTCATTCTGGGCGGACTCGGCAATATCGTCGGCGCGACCATCGGCGGGTTCGTACTCGCCCTGGTCGAGGAATTCGGCGCGGGTTACATCTCGTCGGGCTACCGCGACGCCATGGGCTTTTTGCTGATCATCGCGGTCCTGGCGTTCAAGCCGCAGGGGCTGTTCGCGGCCAAGGAGCGGGTCGGATGAGTGCGCGCCTTTGGCCCTGGCTGCTGGTCGCCTTTTTTGCGTCGGTGCCGCTGTGGATCGGCAACCAGTATTTTCTCTATATATTGACCGCAACCGGCATCTTCATCATCGCCGCGATCAGCCTCAATCTGCTGCTCGGCTACACCGGGCAATTGAGCCTCGGCCACGTCGCGTTCTTCGGCATCGGCGCCTACGTCGCGGCGCTCTGTTCGCTCGGCTTCGATCTCGAATTCGGCGCGACCACCTTCGTCTTTCCCCGCCAGCCGGTGTGGGTGGGCTTCATCGCCGCGATCCTGGTCACCGCCGGGTTCGGCTGGCTGATCGGCCGGCTCTCGTTCAAGGTGCGGGGCGCCTATTTCGTCATCGTCAGCATCAGCTTCGCCCAGGTGATGCGGATGGTCGCGCTCAATTGGGTCGATTTGACCGAAGGGCCGATGGCGCTCAACAACATCCCGCCGCTCTCGCTCTGGATTCCGGGCGAAGGCGTGGTCGGATTCTTCAAGAAGGAATACAACTACTGGCTCGTGCTGCTGCTGGTGGTTCTGTCCTACGTGATGGTCGAACGGATCGTGCGCTCGCGCGTCGGGCGGGCGATGATCGCGCTGCGCGAAAACGAATCGCTCGCGCGCTCGGTCGGCGTCGATGTTACCCGCTATCTGGTGGTGGCGACGGTGGTGTCGGCGGGCATGGCCGGCGCCGCGGGCGCCCTCTACACCCACTACATCCGCATCGTCGATCCCGACGTGTTCCTGTTCATCTACACGGTGACGATGGTGATCATGGTGGTGACCGGCGGCAAGGGCACGCTCGCCGGGCCGGTGGTCGGCGGCTTCATCTTCGGCGCGCTGCCCGAGGTGCTGCGCGAGGTGGCGCAGCCCGAGGTGCAGTGGATTCTCTACGGCATCGCCATGATCCTGATCGTGTTCTTCCTGCCCCAGGGCATCGTGCCGGCTCTCGCCAACTGGTGGGCGGCGCGTCGCCCCGAGAGGGGCGCAATAAATAAACATGCGCGCGGGGATTCGCCCGCGCGCCGCGCCAAGGCCAAGTCGCCATGACTCTTCCGCCCGCCTTGCTCGAAATCGAGAACGTGGCCGTTCATTTCAGCGGCTTGGTGGCGATCGCCGACCTGAACTTCCGCGTGCCCGAGGGACGCATTTTCAGCCTGATCGGTCCCAACGGCGCGGGCAAGACCACCGCCTTCAACGTCATCACCGGGTTCCTGAAGCCGACCTCGGGCCGGGTGCTCTATCGCGGCCACGACCTGACCCGGCTTTCGCCCGACCGCATCGCCCGATTGGG
>Ga0194120_10006200_pt1 | contig 17061 bp, 3 predicted proteins | sample TA2MahCa65mmetaG_FD_148642 | JGI IMG/M metagenome (GOLD analysis project Ga0194120, IMG submission 148642) | Freshwater microbial communities from Lake Tanganyika, Tanzania - TA2015019 Mahale Deep Cast 65m | ecosystem: Environmental > Aquatic > Freshwater > Lake | place: Tanzania: Lake...
AGAACGAGTTGCCGAAGCGCAGCGTGTCGCCGCCCTCACCGCGCAGGATGCCGATCACCCGCGGAGGGTCATACGCCAGCGTCACTCCCGCCCCCGCCACCGCCCCTAACACCGCCGCGACCACCGCAGTTCGGATCTTTAATAGGTTGTAACTATCCTTCATATTTCGTTCCTCCAGCGCATATACTATCCCATGCTGAATCCTGGCCTTTGTCAACGTAGTATAACAACCCGCCACCCTGTTCACTTCACTTGTCTCACTCCACCGGCTCGGCGCCGAGGTGCAACTTCAGCAATTGCTCAGCGCGGTCAAGTTCGTCGCTCCCTTCCTCTTTCGGCACCTCCCCGACCGCAAACTCAAACGTTACCGCGCCGACCCGGCTCATAATCGCCTGCTGCAGCGCCGCCCGACAGGTTTGGGCACGCTCGACCAGCATCTTGTTAGAGACATTGACCCTCAAGACTCCTCCCGCATAAGCCACCGGCCAGCCACCGGCCTGCACCAGTCGCGCCGAGGAGTTATGCTTAACCGCGACCTCATCCCAGATTTCGTCCCAGGCATTTTGCACCGCCGCGAGCACTTGGTCATCCGGCAGGGTCGGAGCCGCTGGCTTGGGTGTCGATGCCGCAACCGGCGCCGGACTCGCGCTGCGAGCCGGCTGAGCGCGCGGGGCTTGAGTCGGGGGCGGGACAGGCGCAGTTTTGACCGGTGCGGCAGCGGCGACGGACGCTCCACCGCCTTTCCCCATCTGCCCGAGCACTTCGCTCAGATCGACGCTTCGGTCGAGCGTTGCATACTTCAGAAAGAGCAACTGAAGCCGCACCCGGGGAGTATAATTGCGACGGATATCGACTTCGGCAGCCGACGCAAGGTTGAGCATTCGGATGAGATCGGCCTCCCCGGCTTTACGGGCGGCTTCGTCGAACCCGGCTCTCGCTTCGGGCGGCAAATCGACGCGACCCGATCCAAGCGCTTTCACCTGTAGCAACTGCACAATGTGCCCCTGCAAGCCCGAGAGATAGTCCTGCGGATCGATCCCCGCCATCGCCAAATCTCCGTCGAGCCGGAACGCCTCCGCAACCGAATGCGTCAGTGTCAACTCTATCGCCCGAAAAAACAGGTCGAGCCGCACTTCGCCGATCGCCTCGACGGTATCGGCGCGTCGAACGCTCCCCCCCGCGTAGGCAATCACCTGATCGAGCAGCGAAAGACTGTCGCGTACCGACCCGTCGGCTTTGCGCGCGATCAGATCGAGCGCCTCAACCTCGAACGGAAGCCCCTCCGAGGTCAGGATCATCTCAAGATGCGCCCGAATCTCAGCCGCCGGCACCCGCCGGAAGTCGAACCGCTGGCAGCGCGAGAGGATCGTCGAAGGCACCTTCTGCGGCGCCGTCGTCGCGAGGCAAAAGTAGGCGTGGGGGGGAGGTTCTTCGAGGGTCTTTAGGAGGGCATTGAACGACGAGGCCGAGAGCATGTGGACCTCGTCGATCACATAGACCTTGGCGACGCCTTCAATCGGCGTGAAGTGGACGTTTTCGATCAATTCGCGGGTCTTTTCGACCCCCGTATTCGACGCCGCATCGACTTCGAGCACATCGAGGGCGCGGCCTTCAAGCGCCGCCTGACAGAGACGGCACTCATTGCACGGCTCACCATCCTGCGGCTCAAGGCAGTTGACCGCCCGCGCCAGGAGCCTCGCCGTCGTCGTCTTCCCAACACCCCGCGGCCCGCTGAGCAGATATGCGTGTGCCAGCCGCTTCTGCCGCAGCCCATTCAGAAAGGTCGTCGTTACATGAGGCTGACCGACTACCTCAGAAAACCGTTGCGGACGCCACTTCCGCGCTAAGACAAGATAGGACACCTGACTGTTGGCTGTTGGTTGTTGGCTTTAGGTCTTCGGAGTTGGGTGTCGGACATTGGGACTAAAGGCTGGGGCCCTATGCGATCTGCGAAGCACATCACTGGGTGCGGGGATTTATGGACATCCTGTAGAGGCCGAAGACGCCTGCAGGGCGGATGCGAGCTGCATTCGTATTGGGCACAATCCGCCTGTAGTGGATTGGCCCCTACGCGGTCCGCCGGCACTTTATCCCCTCAGCCTCCAACCTTAAGCCCTAAGATCCAAGCCTTAAGCCTACTTCGACTCCATCGCCCCCTGCCGGGTCATTTCCTCCTGCAAGAGGTTCATCAACGGCGCGATCGTCGCCGCGCTGAAGTCGAACTTCGCCCCCGCCGTCGAAAAGAGTTCCGGAAGCGGCTTCGACCCTCCGAGTGCAAGCCCCTTCAAATAGGCATCGACCGCCCCCCGCCGGTCGTTCATCGCGTTGCGCCAGATCTGCAGCGCCCCGAGCAGCGCGATCCCATATTCGATATAGTAGAAGGGATATTCGAAGATATGGAGTTGCGCATGCCAGCGATAGCGGAGACCCTCCTCCAAACCCGACCAATCGACTCCCGCTCCGAAGCGGTTCATTAGGCCGACCCAGGCTTCGGCTCGTTCGTCGCGGCTGTGCCCCGGATGGGTGTAGATCCAATGCTGGAACGCATCGATGATCGCGATCCAGGGCAAAATCGTGACATCCGACTCATAGTGGTCGCGGCGCGCCCGGGCGGCTTCACCCGAACTGTAGAAGACCTCGAGGTAAGGCGCCCCGAGGTGCTCCATACTCATCGAAGCCACCTCGGCGAACTCCATCGGCGAATGCCGGTAGTCGAGCAGAAACTGATCTGCTGCCGCGAGCGCATGGAATGCATGCCCACCTTCGTGGAGAAGCGTCATCACGTCGCGATTCAGTCCGACGGCGTTCATAAAGATGAACGGCAGACGCACTTCCGAGAGCGTCGATTGGTAACCTCCCGGCGCCTTGCCCTTACGGCTGCCGAGATCGAGCAGCCCAAGGTCGATCATCCGGTCGAACTGCGCTCCAAGCCGCGGATCGACGGAGGTGAATATTTCCTTGCAGCCAAAGGCGAGCCGGTCATCACCGTCGAACGGCTTAAGCGGCGTTCGACCGAATCTGTCGCAGGCTACGTCCCACGGCCGCACCGAGTCGATCCCGAGGGCGCGCCGCCGTTCGTCGAGTGCCGCACGGGTGAGCGGCACAACATGCTGCTCGACCGCTTGATGAAACTCGAAGCAGTCGGCCGGCGTGTAGTCAAACCGATTGTAGCGGCGAAACTGATAGTCCCGGTAATTGTCGAACCCGGCGTTGCGCGCGATCTGAAGACGCAATTCGAGCATCTTGTCGAAGATCGTCTCGAGTTGTTCGCTCACCTCAAGCCGCCGCCGGGTCGTCACCTCCCACGCTTCCTGTCGGGTGGAACGGTCCTTCTCTTCAAGAAAAACGCCCATTTGCTGCAGCGTCCGTTCCTCTCCGCGAAACTGAACCGTCAGGCTGCCCTGAATCTCCTGATACTGCTGTGAAAGGCGGTCGAGTTCCGTCTCCAGCGGGATATTTTCATCGCGAAAAAGTTCGACGGCGTTGCGCGTCGCCCGGAGCATTATGCCATACCGCCCGGCATCGAGTTCGCCTGTGTAGGGCGAATCGAGCAGCCGCTTCTGCGATTGAAACTCGAACGGCTTCAACTTCGGCAATATCTCCTCAACGAAGTGGAGATAAGCCTTCTTCGCGCCTTCGTCGTCGGTCGCACAGGTCATGCGGATGTAGCGGCGCGACGACTCCTCGCCGATCACCGCTCCGAATTCACTGCCATCGACAAGCCACTCCTCAAGGTCGGTCTTGGAGGCAATCGGACGCTCGAGCAGCCGCTGACAAAGCGGCTCAATCGCTCCCCAATCGCCCAGGTCGGTCTCCAGGGGCACGAATCGGCGCGGGTACTCCTGCGCTGGACGCTTAAGGTCGTCGATGCGGTGATTAATAGGCTGTCCCAAGGTGCTCTCCGTTTAGGTGTAGTAATCTCTATCGTAACTTCGCGTCACAGCGCGATATCTATTCCGTAATCTGTCGGACATACCGGTAGGGATAGTAGTGCGGCTCCCACATGGCTCCGAGGATCAGACTCCGGAGCCGCTCATCGCCGGCACGGATGCCGGTGCCTTCCTCACGTGCCTGCCGGGATACAGCCAGCGCCACCGTTGCCGATACCCGCCGGACATCTTCAATGTCGGGCAGGAGCATCCCCCGGTCGCGCTCCTCAGGAGTAACCATGTCCGAGAGCGCTGAAGCCGCCGCGTGAAACATCCGGTCCGATACCATTTGGGCGTGACAGACGATGCTTCCGAGCCCAACGCCGGGGAAGATATAGAGGTTGTTGCACTGCGCCGCGGTAATCGTCCGACCGTCCGGCATCCGCACCGGTGGAAAGGGGCTGCCGAACGCCATCAGCGCCCGCCCTTCCGTCGCCTCAACGACTGCCTCCGGCGTCGTTTCGCTGCACGAGGTTGGATTTGAGAGCGCAAAGATCACCGGCTGCTCGCAGTTCATGGCCATTTGGTGGAGGATACTCTCGTCGAAACAGTCCGCCTGCGCCGAGACTCCGATTAAAGTAGTGATACGCGCCTCCCGGACGGTCTCGGCAAGCGTCGGCGGACGGGTTCGCGACACATTCCAGCTCGTGATGAGGTCGTTCGGTTGCAGGAAGGGCCGTTGCTGCAATTCGACTGAGGTGTCGCCTTCGAGGAGCAAGCCTTGTTGATCGACCGCGTAGATCGCCCGCCTCGCCTTATCCACCGGCACACCGGCGTCAGCCTCCATCATCGTTGCGATCGCCTGGGCAATGCCGCTCCCCGCTTGCCCGAAGCCATGAATCAGAATCCGCTCGCCTTCGATGGGACGACCTGCTATCTTGAGCGCGGTTCGCAGCGCCGCCGCCGCCGTTGCGCCGGTGCCTTGGATGTCGTCATCGAAACTCGGTATCCGCCGCTGGTAGCGGTCAAGCAGTTCGAAAGCGTGGCTCTTGGCGAAATCCTCCCACTGGATCAGCGCCCGCGGAAAGGTCCTCCGAACCCCCTGCACAAACCGCTCGATCACTTCCCAATAGGCATCGTCCTTGAGCCGCGGTCGCCGTGTGCCGAGGTAAAGTGGATCGGAGAGGAGCCGCTTGTTGTTGGTGCCGACATCGATGCAGACCGGCAGCGTCGAGGCCGGATGAATACCGCCCGCCGCGACATAGAGCGCCACCTTGCCGATTGGGATTCCCATCCCATCGACACCCAGGTCACCATAGCCCAAAATCCGCTCGCCGTCGGTCACGACAATAAGCGTCACATCGGGCAGCCCGATGTTGCGCAGAACCTGCTCGGTGTTGACGACGTTGCGCTGGGTGATATAGACCCCCCGGTAGCGCCGCATAATCTGCGACAACTTGAGGCAGGCCAGGCCGACAGTGGGGGTGTAGATGATCGGCAGCATCTCGTAGAGATGCCGCCGGAGAAGCGCATAGAAGAGCGTCTCGTTGCGGTCCAGTAAGCCGATAAGCGTAATGTAACGCTCCAGATCGGTCGATTTCATCCGGTAATTCTGAATCGCCCGCTCGAGTTGCTCTTCGAGACTCCCGACGCGTTCGGCGATCAACCCGGAAAGACCGAATTCGGTGCGCTCCTCGCGGGGAAAACAACTCCCTTTGTTGAGGAGCGGGTCCTGCATCAGGGCCGTGCTGCGCAGAGGAACGGCATAGAAGATCTCCTGCGTCAGCGGATCGACCCGCATCTCAAAACGATAAGACACCGTGGACTCTAATGACCGTCAAAAGAGAAGCGGCGCGCTGCCACGCCGCTTGCCAAACACCCAAAGCAGATCGAGAGAATGTTATTCATTGTCCATTCTGAACTCCCTATTCTGCATCCCTGGAGCGAGAGACGGGATTTGAACCCGCGACCTTCACGTTGGCAACGTGATACTCTACCACTGAGTTACTCTCGCAAACCCTTATCCTCCCCGCCCTCAGACCCGGCTGGCTCATCCTCGAGCCTGCCGCGCAGCCGCTCGATCACACGGCGGCGCCGGTCGCGCAAGTTCCGCCGCTGTCGTCGTCCGAGATAGAGAAGACAAATAAGTATCCCGGCCAGCAGGAAGACGACGATCAATTCCACCGGCGCTCAGCCTTTCAATCATCTGTCGCTACGGAAGCGCGACCGGAACGCCCGCCTCTCCGCCGCGAATTTGTGGAGCATAGCGGGGTCGAACCGCTGACCTCGTGAATGCCATTCACGCGCTCTCCCAACTGAGCTAATGCCCCAACCGGGTCCCCCTAATATAGCCACCCCGTCCCACCCTGTCAAGGCAAAAGGAGTGAGCGGGCAAGCGAGTTGGCGAGTAAACGGGTGAAAAAGGGAGGCGGCCGGCCGGCACTCATGCCAGTCTGCCTCCGCTCATTCGCTCGTCTACTCGCTCACCCGCTCACCCGCACACCCACACCTTACCGGAGCAGGACCACCCGCTGCATCTTCACGCCCTGAGCCGAAACCAACCGGCAGAAGTAAACGCCTGACCCAACGCGGCTTCCCGTCTCGCTTAGGCCGTCCCATTGCAGGCGGTAACGTCCTGCATCGTAGGTCGCCCGGGTCAACGTCCGTACCGTCCGACCGCTCTGATCGTGGACGGTGACCGCCACCTCGCCTGCCCTCGGCAGGTCGAAGCGGACGTTCACCACATCGTTGAACGGATTCGGATAAGCCGGCTGCAACGCCAGTTCGGTCGGCAGCGGCAGGTCGTCGCCTTCGCGCACCGAGAGCGCTTCGACCGTCAGGTTGAACCGGGTATTGCTCTCGATCGAGTCGATGCCGTCCTTGGCATAGACCCACCACCGCACCGTGGTCGGCTGGTTGCGGTTGATCGAAAGTTCTCTGCGCGAGATGCGCTTCACCGTGTCGTCAGCGGCAAAGTAGTGACGCGTTCCATTGAAGAAGAGCACCAGGGTGTAGGTCATCGTCGAGTCTTCGACGACGTCATCCGACCGGTTCCAGCGGAAGAAGATCGACGGGAAGTCGGCAATCCGGTCGTTGTTCGCCGGCGACGCCAGGTTAAACGGCGTCGGCAGGTCGTTAATCGACCGCACCGCGACGGCAAAGGTGTCTCTTGCCTCACCGCCCCGGCCGTCGGTGGCGATGACCACCACGGTCGTGCTGCCATTCCAGTTGGCTTCCGGACGAATCAACAGCCGCCCCTGGTTGACGCGCGCTTCAAGCCCAACCGGATCGGGCACATTGAAGTTGAGCGCGTCGCCGTCGGGATCGCGGAAGACCTCGCTCAGGTCGATGATGAACCGCTCGGCTTCATCCTCGTCCATCTGCTGGTCGGCGATTTCCTGCTCGCGAACGGGCGCCACGTTGATGTCCCCGACCAGGATTTCAACGCTCACGTCATCGAATCTACCGGCTTCATCGCTCACCCGCAAGACGACGTCATACTGCCCGGCATCGGCATTGTCAGTCTGCCAGGTGAACCGGCCCGTCCCGTCGCCATTGTCGGCAAACCGTGCACCGCGTTGGTCAAGCCCGTCCCAATCGGCCACGCTGAGCGTCAACTGGTCGCCTTCGATAGCCAGATCGACGTCGTCCGAGGTTACGTCGAACTGCACGAGGTCGCCCTCATCGACGGCAATCTGCGCAGGTGCGTCGGTCCACTGCGGAGCGTCGTTCACCGGCGTGATCGTAACCGCAAACGAGTGCTCGAACGGCTCATCGCGGCGCGGCGGGTCGTCATCCAGTCGCGGCTGGATGACGTTCATCCCGAAGAATGCTCCCTCCGCATCACGCAGCCCCCGCACCGGCCCGACCGGCCGCTGCCAGCCACCACCGGCGAACGGATCGATCCTAATCGCCGCCTGCGCAAAGTTGCCCTGCCCGTCGTCGGCTTCGACCGTCACCGTCAGCGGGTTCATCCCGAAGGTGTTGAAGTGCTGATCGGCGGTCAGCCGCAGGACGTGGGTCTGAGCGTCGATGTTGGCTTGCAACCGACCGCCGCCTTCGACCTCCACCACCCGGAACTGCAACTGATCGCCATCGACATCCGTGAAGACATTGTCGAGATCGGCGACATCCCACGGGCCGCTGTCTTCGGCGAACCGTTGATCGCCTATCCTATTAACCACCCGTGGATCGTCGTTCACTGGCGCGACAACGATGCGCAGCGTCAGGTTGACAGTCCGACCGGCCCGGTCGATGAAGATGAGTGCGTGGTTATAGACCCCGTTCCAGTCCGGCACCACCGCCGACGCCACCAGATGCGTCCGGTCGTTGTCGTAGTCGAGCGCCACCGGCGCATTCCGGTTGTCGAAGACCACCCGCAGCGAATCGCCGATATCGACGTCCCCGGCCATTTCCGCCAGCGACGGCTCAATCACGACGTCCTGCTCATCCTCGTTCATTTCGACGACGTGCGGATCATTGACCCGCCGGAATGGATCGTCGTTGACGGGACGAACCTCTACGGCAATGTCGATTCGCGACGCTTCGTCGCGGCGCGGGGCGTCTCCACCACGACCGAAGTCTATTGCCGCCCCGGCCCAACCTGGCCCACTCGCTTCCCTTAGTCCCCGCACCGGCCCGCGGTCGCGGCCTTGACCGCCGTTGACGCCGTCTTCGGCAATCACCGTGAAGACCTGCTGGCCAAACCAGTTGTCATCGGTCCGAATCGTCAGCAGCGTATTGTTGTCGATATCGACGCCCAGATTGGCGCCACCATCGAAGTCAAAGGTGATCCCGTCGCCATCGACATCGGTGAACACCGAGTCGAGTCGCGCAATCGCCACCCGGCCGGCATCTTCGTCAAGAACCCGTTGACGCGGCAGTATTCCGACCAGCCGCGGCGGATCGTTGACCGGATTCACCGTAACATCGAACTCAACTTCCGCTGTCGAGCCGGACCGGTCATCAGCCGTTACTCGGACATGCACCTGCCCGTTGAAGTCGCGTGTCAGGTAGCCCGTCATCACACCGGTCTCCTGGTCGAGGACGATCCGAAGACCCTCGTCATCGACTTCGATGCCATACGTGAGCGGCTGCCCATCGGCATCGAAGAAGACCTCGTCAAGGTCGGCGATGGCGAACGGATCGGCATCCTCATCGACCACCACATCCTCGATCAGACCAACAACTTCGATAGGCTGGTTAGCCACCGTCACGAGGATTGAGAAGGTCGTCGTATCGCGCGCCCCGGCCTGGTCTTGCACAAAGACGCGGGTGTTGCGATATAGGCCGCGTTGATCGATGGTCGGCCGGAAGAGGATCAAGCCGTCGGCACTGATGTTGAAGAGCGGGCTGTTGTCGCTGAAGATTAACTCGTCACCCGGATCGGCATCGGTCGCCGTAGCCTGCAAGCGGAAATCCCGCCCGACGATCGCAATGGTATCGCGGATCGCGGTAATCACCGGAGCGTCGTTTATCGTAAGCACCCGAACATCCGTCGTATCGCCGCCGCTCAGACCACCGGCATCGGTAGCCCGCAGCGCCAGCCGGAACTCGCCGAACCAGTCTTCCGCCGGAGTGATCCGCAGGAAGCCGTTCTCATCGAGCACCATTTCGGCATTCTCGTCCGCGCCCAATAACTCGGCATCGATGTCGATCTCCGCCCAGCCGTTGTCCGGGTCGTAGATGAACTCGCGAGCGCTGATAAAGTACTCGTCGTCTTCGTCAATATTGATTACTTCCGGCAAGGTCACCGTAGGCGGATCGCCGACATAGGTGACAAACTCCCAGGTGAACCGCAGCCGGTTGACGGGTATCGAATGGTCCTGCGCCGACGCCGAGACGGCTACGACCTCATTGTCGCCGAATTCGTCGCCCGAGATGTCTGCGGTCAACCGGATGCCTCCATCGACCTCTTCAAAGTCAAAGTCGTGCAGTTCACCCCGCAGCCGGAAGAGAAGGGTGTTTGGATCGACGCCGGTCAGCGCGTCCGCAATGAAGACGCTCACCGTCCGCACCTGACTCACATCGACCGAAGCGCCGTTGGCCGGGAAGAGATCGCTGAAGAGCGGCGGCTGGTCGTCATTCACGAGCATCTGCGGCTCGCTCAGGTCACCCATAACCCCGGCATCAGTCAGCGACGCAAGCCGGACCACCGATGTGTCGGGCAGATCCTGGGCGGTGTATTCGAAGTGGAACTCCGGCGCATTCGCCAGACGCACCAGGCTGATCGGATCGCCGTTTAAGTGAACAACGACGCTGGTGCCCTGGGTGCCGGTTCCCTCGAGCTCCACCCGGTTGATCGAGGTGAGCGGCACGAGGTCGAACTCCGGCGCGGCGACGACGCGGGTGTCGATAGTGAACCGGAACTCGACCGACCGCTCGTTGCCGGCCCGGTCGCGCACGGTCAGGATCGCGACATGATTGCCGTCTTCCATCTCCGTTTCGACGGTTCCGGTGACCTCGCCGGTCTCGGCATTGAACTCCGTCGCGATAGCATCGCCGTTCACCGACAAGGTGATCCCTTCGGCCGCAATGCCGCTGCCCCGATCCTCGAGGTTGGCACTGAAGAGCGGCGTGTTGTCGGCTATGACATCGCCGCCTTCAGCCGTAAATCCAACCACCGTAGGCACCGTAACATCGAGGAAAATCTCGATCTCGTTCGAGAGTTCCGACTGGTTGCCGGCCGCGTCCTGAACCGTCGCCCGAATCAGGTTGCGACCTTCGTTCAGAAGCACACCCGAAGCCCGGAAGTCGCTGTTATAGTCGATCCGCTGCACGAGGATGTTTTCGCCGCCGCGATAGATACGGATCGCCGGGATGTTCTGCCGGTTTCCGTAGTCCGGTCCGTCGGTACCGCTCCGGCCGGTAACCGTCACCTCCGCCCGATTGACATAGATGTTCTCGGGCTGGTTGAGCGAAGGCGACTCCGGTGCGGTCGCATCGAAGAAGAAGCCCCACTGCTCCTCGTTCTCGTTGCCGTTGTTGTCACCGCCGAAAGCATTGATCAGGTTGAATCCCTCTTCAAGGCCCGGAATGTCGGCCGGCATCCGCTGCCGTTCGCCATCGTTGCGGATATACCAGAGCGGCGCCGACACTCGTCCCGGCGGTGCAAAGTTAAAGTCTCCCGGCCGGAATATCGTCGTGTCGCCGTCCGGATTGATCACCATGATCAAGATCGAATTCGGGTCGATCCCGGCGTCGTTATCGCCGATGACGAAACGCAACGTATCGGCCACCAATTCATTCGGGTTGTTGCCCGGCCCCAGACCGGCACCAATTATCCCATTGGGCGGCGGGAACTGGTTGGCGAAGAAGGGACCCAGCAGGTCTTCGAAGTCTTCGATCCGGAACTCACCCCGCGCTTCATAGACGTTGCCAGCCCGGTCGGGGATGGTCAGCACCAGTTCGTAGAGCCCCGGCTCGAGCGGCTCGTCCTCTGAGAAGTCGTGGGAGATTGAACCATCTTCCTCGTTGATGATCAACTCGAGGGCGTCGCCGTTGATCGTCAGGCTGATCTCATCCCAGACGATGCCACTCGACGGCGCCGGATCGACAATCGGGATGGTGATGACCGGCTGACGATTCTGCAGCGAGTCGATGTTGTCGTCGAAGAGGTTTTGCATATCCTCATCTTCGAATGCAATCATCGGCGCCCGCGTGTCGATGAAGAACTGGAAGTCGTAGGGCGCTTCCGGCGCGTTGCCGAGCAGGTCAACCGCCGAGAGCGAGAACCGGTGCAGACCCTCGGCCAACTCTTCCGGCGGATCGTAACTGAGGAAGCCCTGGGCGAACTGGTAGTCGCGAATCACTTCGCCGTCGAGGGTGAAGTCGATGCCCTCGTCGATATCGACCCCGACTCCTTCGTCGCGAATCTGCGCCAGGATACCGGGCTGATTCTCGTTCACCAATTCGTCCGGCGCCAGACGGGTGATGACCGGCGGTCGGATGTCATAGTAGAGCCGCAGTTCGTCGCCGGTCGCGATGTTGCCGACGGCGTCGTTACCCTCGACAATGAAGTTATTCCAGCTTTCGTTCAACTGCACCAGCGGGAAGCGGAACCGCCCGCGGTCGTTGGCTTGCGTCTGCGCGATCAGGTTCTCGTTCCGGATGAGCCGCACTTGCAGGAACGGCTCGCCCGAACCGGCGAGATTGACGCGCTGCGCCAGGCCGAACGGATCGGCTTCGTCCATCACGATTTCGCCGGCCGTGCTGTTCACCTCGAACCGCACCGCGCGCTGGGCTGGGTTGTCAGCCAGGTCAAAGGCGCGGATCAGGTAGGAGTGGAATCCTTCCGACAACGTCCCTTCCGGCTGCCACAAGAACTCACCCGACTGGGCGTTGTATTGGAAATTCTGGAACCGAACGTTGTCGAAGAAGAACGCGATGCTATCGACGAACGTCTCCCGGTCGAAAATGCGCGCCGAAACATTAGGCCGGTTGACGCGGACGACCGCGCCTTCGGCCGGAACGACATCGACTATCTGCGGCGGATTGGCGTCGAAGAGCACCGCCGTCATCGTTATTGTCTGTTCGTCGCGACCGCCTGAAGGACCTTCGACGACGAACCGCACATTGGAATAGACCCCGCGATGCTCGGCTCGCGGCGCCCAGACGACCCGCGCCTGGCCGCCTCCAACGCCGGTCAAGGTCAGCATCGGCGGAGCGTTGAAGACCGAGAATTGGAGCCGCTCCCGTTCGCCCTCGTCGGGATCGAAAGCCGTGATCAGGAAAGTCAACGTGTCGGGAATGTTCACCTGCTTGTTGCCAATGAAGACCATTGTCGGTGGCTGGTTCACATTCCGTATCGTCAACTGCACTTGCAGGACATCGGACAATTGCCAGTCGGCTGCCGTAAAGCGGAGTTGATAGACGCCTGCGGAGGTGAAGTCAGTCTGCCAGAGGAATCGCCCGCGTCCCTGTCCACGATCGATGAAGGCGGCGCCTTCAGGGACCCCTTCGGCGCTAAGCCGCAGCGCATCCCCGTCGGGATCGGTCGCCCGGACATCAAACTGCACTAACTGGCTTTCGCTCGCCGATTGATCACCGGTGGCTTGCCATACCGGCCGCCGGTTGATGTTGCGCACGGTAATAGTGATCGCTTCGCGCGCTTCCATCGCCGGCTGACCGAAGTCTGTAGCGATGAAGGTTACGCCCTCGTAGTCGCCGGCCTGGTTGAATTCCGGCGTCCACCGGAAGAGGTTGCTGTCGAGCGTCGCTCCAAACGGCGCATTCTGCATCGTGAACGCAATCCGGTCGCCGTCCGGATCGGCGGCTCGCAGGATGATCGCCAGTTGCTGCCCCTCGTCGATCGTCCGGTTGCCGACCGCCTGTAGCGCCGGTGCGCGGTTGACGTTCTGCACCGTGATCCGCACCTGAAGATCGGCTCCCGCCATGCCGTCGAAAGCCCGGAATTGCGCGGTGTATTCGCCCGCCTGGACAAAGGTCGGCGTCCAGTCGAATGTGCCGACCCCTTCACCGCGGTCAACGAAGCGCGCTTCCGGCGGCAGGTTGACTCCCGTCAGGAGCAGCCCGATCGGATCACCGTCCGGATCGGAAGCAACAACATTGAAAGCGATCTGCTGGCCTTCCCGTCCAACGATCGGGTCGACCGGACGGAAGTTCGGAGCGCCGTTGTCGCGCGCTGCCGTGAGTTCGGCGCGGCTTTGCGCCCCGTTCTCCCAGAGGTCGGGACCGGCGAGCCACTCGGCACGGGCCTGCACTTCACGGTTGTCCGCCCGGCGGAAGATGCGGAAGAAGATCGGGCTGCCGGGGACGAAGCCTTCGATCACATTCGGCGTGTTGGGATCGTCGCCGTAGGCATTGAATGTCCAGGGGCCGTCGCCTTCTACCACCACCGCACCTGCCACAATGTTGCGCCGGGTAATGGCAGCGATTTCGTCACCGCCTGCCAGTTCGCCGCCGAAGTAATCGACGTCCACCACTGTGAGGCGGTGGATCAGGTTGGTTCGCAGCGGTATCCAGTGCCGGTCGCCGGTCGAAAGCGTCACCACTGTGAACCCGCCGTTTTGCCACCGGTCGGTGCCGGTGATGAACTCGGCTCGGGCTGCGAACTCGCGACCCGCGCTATTATCCCAAATGCGGAACGCAAGAGCCTCATTGTCGCGGAAGCCTTCGACCTGTTGCGTCCCGGGATCGTCTCCATAGGCGATCAGGTCATAGGGCGCATCGCCGGTTACGATGGCTGCACCAGCGACCGCTCCGCCCGGTGTGAAGACGCCGATTTCGTCCCTGCCGGCGAGCGCTTCGCCATCGAGGTCGGCATCCGCCACCGATATCAGGTGCCCTCGATTGGTCAGGTTATAGACGTAGTGCTCCATGCGGACACCCGTCCCGGTAAGGGCGACGTCGAACGACAGAACCGCGTTCGCTGCCCGCAAGGCCGCCTCGTAATCACCCGGCTGATCGGGCGCAAAGGCTATCCGCGGCTCAATCGACTGGCCGGCAGCGATATCGAACGGCCCTTCATCGTCCACCGCAAACCCATCTCCACCGACAATCGACAACTGGACATCCAATGCCGGGGTCGTTCCGACATTGCGCAGCGTAAGCGGTCTCTCGACTTGACGACCGGTCCGGACCGATCCGAACGCCAGTGCCTCCGGCGTCGCAACCAGCCGCGGCCCAACGAAAATCTCGTAGAGCGTCAAGCCGTTCAGCCGCCACCCGCGATCACCCGCCTTGAAGGTCGCCAGGGCAGGATATTCAACGCCGGCCGAGTGGTCATAATAGCGGAAGGCAAACGCCGCGTCGGCCGCGAATCCATCGACCGCCTGCGTATTCGGATCGTCGCCATAGGCATTCAGACTCCAGGGCGCTCGATCCTGTCCATCGAACCGGATGGCACCGGCGACCAGACCTTGCGGAGTCAGAACCGCCAGTTCATCACCTGCATCGGGATGAGTCCGGTTGTTGCCCAGCGCAAATTCGACGCTCTCCAGCCGAATCTGATGCACCCGCCCGGTTACTGCAAACCGGAAGTGGTCCGCCCGGACGTCGATGGTGAAGTCCTCCGAAACCGCCTCGTGCCCGTCGGTTACCGTGAAGCGGAGGTTATAGACCCCGGCTTCGAACCGGTCGGGACGCATCGTAAAGGTGTAGTTCCCGCCGTCCTGCGCGGTTTCGACATCGGGATCGCCTGGCGGTTCGCCAATGTAATCCCATGTAAACTGCAACTCTTCGCCGTCCGGATCGGTAGCGACGAACTGCAACGTGATCGCCTGCTCAACATAACCGGTTACGCGCCGCTGCGGCAGACTGACCCAAACCGGACGGCGATTGACGTCGAGCACTGTGATCGCGATCTGCCGCGTAAGGACGAACTCCTGCTCAATGGCGCGGAATTCGACAGCATACTCCCCGGCGTCGCTGAAGCCCGGCGTCCAGCCGAAGGTCGCACGGCCATTGCCCTGGTCGGTGAACCGGACGCCCTCGGGCAGCGCGTCGTTCAGGTCGATCATCTCCATCCGCAACTGGTCGCCTTCCGGATCGCGCGCTACGATCTCAAAAGATAGTTGCTGTCCTTCGCCGACCTCCCGGTCCTCCGGCTCAACGACCCACTCCGGCCCGGCGTTGACGTGCGAGCCGACGCCGTGCAGGGCAACGCCGAATGCAGGATTCGCCGGATCGTTGGAATGAATGGTCAGCGTCGCTTCGTATTCGCCGTCCGCCGGCGGGCCAAAGAAGACCGCCACGCCGGTCGTCGCATTCGGACGGACGATGAGCGGCGGATCGAAAGCCGGCATCGGACGCGCCCGCCAGCCGCCTTCGGCCGCCAGCGTCAAAGCCGTGAAGCCGTTAACCTCATAGACCTCCGGACCCTCCTGATAGTCCGGCGTCGCGTTTGCCTCGATCCGGGCTGAAGCGTCCCAGACCCGGAAGGCGAAGGCATTGCCGGGCCGGAAGCCGGGCGTCTGGCCCTCAGCGCCCCACGCCGCTAATCCAGCCGGGAAAGGCTCATTGCCCTCGAGCCGCGTCGCACCGGCGCAGACTCCGCCTGGCGTAAAGACGCCGATTTCGTCGTCTGCCACCAGCGCCTGCCCGTTGAGTGTCGCCTCGAGCACCAGGAGCGAGTGGTTGGCGTCCGTTTCACGGAAACTAAAGTCGTGCTGCGGCAGTTCGAATTCGACGGTCAGATTGACGTGCGCTTCACCGCCTGCGGCATAGGCGTTCTCGCCTTCGACGAACTCCGCCTGCGCTTCATATTCTTCCTGATCGCCCGCCACCCAGAACCGGAAGAGCATCGTTTCGCCGACTCGGAAGCCTTCGATGATGTCGCGCGTTGCCGGGTCGTCAGCCCACGCCTCGAAGGCAAAAGGCGCATCTCCGGCGGCTACGAATCCGGCGCAAATACCGCCTTCGGTAAAGATGCCGATGTAGTCTCCGTCCGACAGATGCTCGTCATTGACCGTCGCCGCTTCGACGACGATCCGCATGTTCTCATCCGTCTCGACATACTGCCAGCCATTATCAAGGTTGTGCTGCGGACGAACCGCCGCCCAGAAGGCTTCGTTATCGGACGTGATGTCGGTGATCTGCAGGTCGGCATCGCCGATGTTGGAGATGCTTAGATCGGTGCGCCCGGTCGAACCGGTAGGAATCGCGCCAAAGTCGATTTCAACCGGATCGGCTTGCACTACCGCTGCGAGCCCCTGACCGGTCAGTTCGATGTAGGCTTCGCGGTCGGGATCGTTCGAAGCGATGACGACGCGTCCGTTGTAACCGCCTCGCAGCGTCGGCTCGAAGATCGCGTTAAACTCGAGTTCCTCGCCCTGCTCAAGTGTGAACGACTCGCCCTCGCGATCGACCGAGAAACCGTCGCCTTCGGCACGGATCGACTCGACGACCAGATCTGACATTCCCTGATTGCCGATGGTGAAGGCCTGCGCCCGACGCTCGCCGAAGGCTATCGCGCCGAAGTCGTGCCCATCGGCGCTCAGCGTTAGATCCGGAGGCGTCAGTTCGCCCGAGCCAACGACTCCGGTCTGTGCTTCGGGATTGTAGGGATCATTCGATAGAACGGTCAAGGTGCCGGCATAATCGCGCGCCTCCAGCGGACGGAACACCACCGGCACCGCCAGCATCCCGCCCGGATCGACCATCAACTCCGCTACCCCCGCCGGGGACAAACGGCGTACCGACTCCAACGTCAGCGCCGCAAACCCGTTCACCG
>Ga0194120_10006201_pt1 | contig 17061 bp, 10 predicted proteins | sample TA2MahCa65mmetaG_FD_148642 | JGI IMG/M metagenome (GOLD analysis project Ga0194120, IMG submission 148642) | Freshwater microbial communities from Lake Tanganyika, Tanzania - TA2015019 Mahale Deep Cast 65m | ecosystem: Environmental > Aquatic > Freshwater > Lake | place: Tanzania: Lake...
CAATTGCAGCAGCTTCTAAAACATGTTCCAAACTAACTGGGTGCAATGAATCAGGGAAGCATTGATCAGTTATGATGCTCAAGCCAAGCACATCCATGTCCATGTGCCGGGCAACAATGCACTCGGGTACGGTACTCATGCCCACAACATCTGCTCCAAGGGCACGTAGAAACCTGTACTCTGCGCGGGTCTCAAGATTGGGTCCAGTTACGGCTACATAAACGCCGCGGTGCACCTTGATGCCGAGTTCCAAGGCGCTTTCCTCGGCCATCGACAACAGACGTTGTGAATAGGGTTCACTCATATCTGGGAATCTCGGCCCCAACTCATCCAGGTTTGGGCCAATCAATGGATTGTCACCAAGAAAATTTATGTGGTCGTCGATCAGCATGATATCCCCACGTCGATAGAGGGGGTTCATTCCACCACATGCATTGGAAACAATCAGCGTACGTACGCCTAACATCTTGAAAACTCGAACAGGTAGCGTGATCTGCTGTAAGGAGTAGCCCTCATATTGATGAAACCTACCCTGCATCACCATTACTGGTTTGTCCTGTAGCGTCCCGATCAAGAGGCGTCCCGTATGGGACTCAACGGTGCTGACTGGAAAATGTGGAATGTCTTCGTAAGGTATTGATAAGTCAACCTTTATGCACTCAGCAAGTGCCCCGAGTCCTGTGCCAAGAATAATCCCAATTGCTGGCGTTCCAGAGTACCGTACTCTGATGGCGTTCGTTGCATCGTTGATCATGGCAAGTGAGACCATAGTTGCAATCCCTAGTGAATGTGTTGTTGAATGTTCGTATATCCAGCTACGGTATACCTACGCCAGCGAGAATTTTGTGGATAATGCACGGAACGTAGAAGTGGAAAAAATAGATATTTTCCAGATGGCATGATGGAACGAATTGCCCTCTGGGTTGGTTTTTCTAACTTGGTTGTTACTGATAATGAATTATTAATGTCAAACTTTCCAGCAAAGGACGCTCACCTATGAGACGTTCATTACTCCGCGGGGCACTTGCTACGTTAGTTGTTAGCGTGCTATCGATGGTGCTTGTTGCAACGATGCAAGCGCAAATGATTTATGAGGTTGCAGGGGGCTCAGGATCTGCCCGTTTATGGCAGACTACGTGGCTTCCTAACCCACTAACCGATTACTGGTGGACAATTCGGGCTCAGTACATTGTACGGGCCTCTGAGATGCAGTTCTACGGCATGACTGCTGGCAAGATTTCATCACTTGCAATCCAGATTCGCAATTCGACGCCGGCTCCTGCGCGTCAGTTTACTATCAAGATGCGTAACACGACCTTGACTACGGCTCCTCTTCCGCAGTCGGACGCTGGCATGACGACAGTCTTCAGCAACGGTGCATATCAATACCCAACGGTTGGTGGCACTGGCGAATGGGTCACTATGACATTTAGCGAGCCGTTTGATTGGGATGGTGTGAGCAATTTGCACATGGACTGGTGTACCTATCGCACAGCGTATACAGGCAATACACCAGGGCTTGAAATGACGCGGCCAGATCCGTTGTATTTCGTTGGTACGTTCATGTACCAGGACAACATCAACTACTGCGTTACAAACGTGCAGCCATTTTACTACACGTATACACGCCCTGTTTTCCGCTTTGGTGTTCTTTCTGGTATTGAAGCTTCTTTCCCAGATGATATAGATCCGCGTCGTATCCTCCGTACTGGTGTGATTTACAACGGTATAGACCCAGCGTTCCCAAAACCGTCGCTTACGTTCCGTCAACGTATAGGGCAGACAATCGGTCTTACTTATCGCATCGTCGGGCCACTTCCTCAGCGTAATGTGATCTACCAGGGTGTTGTACCAGGCGGAAATCCGAACATTACGCACTCAGCCACAACTACTGGTTTGTTCACCTACACCATGAACGAGGCAACAGGTCCAGCGGCTGGCATTGATGGTGCACTGAACCTTACGAATATTCAAGGTGGTTCCTACGTTCTCGAGGCTGCGTACAGCATACCCGGCTACACGCAGCAATGGACTAAGGAATTCATTATTGCCTATCCAAACGATTTGTCGATTCGTGCGATTCGTTCGCCCCTTGCAATCCCACGGAAGTATCCGAAGGGTGTATCGATTCCCGTTTCAGCAACTATTCAAAACGTTGGTGTAAATGATGTAACAGAAGCGAATCTTATCGCCACTGTGCGCCGTTTGCCTGATAACACTATAGTCTGGAAGGACACTGTGGTATATACTGGGCAAATGGCTACAGGCCAGGTTGCTACTCTCGACTTCGATGTGTACCAGCCGACAGAGGTCAGCCAGTATGCAATTACTGTTTGTTGCGAACTGCTTAACGCAATCGACAATCAGCCAGGCAACGATTGCCAGCCATCGACTGGCAACTACATCTTCCAGACGAAGTACAACGAAGAGGTTGGTGCAAACGAGATTACATCGCCTGTTACGCGTGGTACATATTACGTTAAGCGCCCATTTGTGCCACGTGGTACACTGATCAACGGCGGTATCCAGGATCTTTCGAACATCCCGGTACGTATGCAGATTTATCAGCTGCCAGCACGTACGCTTGTATACAACCAAGTGGTTGTTGTGCCTGACGTTGGTGCTGAGGTACCGTTCAACTTGTCGAGTGCAGATTTCCCAACGTTTACACCGACTGCTGTTGGCCAGTACGAGGCATGCATGACGGCCGAATATCCTGGAGATCCAGTACCAGATAACAATACAATCTGCCTCCAGTTTACGGTCTCGCCGGCGATGAGCGGCACGTACACTATTGGTACGCTTAAGACTGGCGACCCGCGCAACTACTTAACGTTCCAAGCCGCAGCGAATGATCTGTATCTGAAGGGCGTAAGTGGTCCGGTAACGTTTGAGCTTACTGACGGCGCATACTCCGTTGGTGATGGAAGTCAGATGCAGCCAGCTCTGGATTTGACGTCGAAGATTCTTGGTGTATCATCAACAAATACAATCACCTTTAGGCCGTCGGTTGCTCGTTCTGTATCGAAGGGCTCGATTGTTGTAACACTTAACTCTGGAACAGGCGTTGGTGTACTGTTTGGTCAGAACGTATCGGCATCCAATCAGAATTCGGTACAGTTTGAATTCTCGAAGAATCCGAACTGGGCCAACTCAGATGGTTACATCACATTAGACGGTGGATCTCAAAAGTCAATCATTTTCCAGATGAACTCGACGAATGCTCATCGTGCTCCGTTCTATCTCGGCGATGGTTCCCACGATATCACGTTGAAGAATTTGATCATCAACAACGCCCCGACATCAGCACCGAGCTACGCAACATCGTTGCCGTCAATCAACTACGCGTTCAACCAGTTCAAGTATGATGCTGATAATCGCACGGGCAACGTCACATACTCAGCCGGTGTCGTCAGTCGTCAAAAGGTACCGGTAGGCCGTGATGGTAACAATGCAGACCGTCTCGATACGATCCCAGGTTCAAACAATACGATCTTAAACAACGAGATCTCCGGGTTCGGATATGGTGTTGTATCGATTGGTATCGGAACACTCATCAAGGGTGGTGTTAACGAGTTCCGTCCGTACTATTCAACAAATACGCAAATCAGCGGTAACACGATCTTCAATGTGCGCGCAGCGGGTATTTTCCTTGGTTACGAAGACAATGCACAAGTAACTGGTAACCGGATTTACAACGTGGGCACACAGGTAACAGGTGGTTCAAATATTGAAGCTGCTGGTATCGTGCTAGGTGGTGTGAACCGCTATCACAACATCTCGGCTCGTGCAGAACGCAATGAGATCTCGTCAGTTACTGGTGATGTCTGGTCACGTGGTATCGTGGTAGAACAAGTACGTAATGCATATCCTGCACTCGGCGTAGGGGGCACAGAATACTTCCCGAAGAACACGGAAAGCACATTGCTTGCCAACAACATTGTTTGGGGTATCAAGCGTGGTTCAACCAGCGCTAGCATGGCAGGTATCCACGTCTATACGCAGCGTAGTGTAACTGCAACGGGTGTAGCTAAGCTCATCACTCCGTCTGAGAACAACTTCAACTACTTTACCCGCAAGGACATGATTGTAAACAACACAATCATGATGCAGACAGACAACATCAGCGGATCAGGTGCAGTTGTTGGTCTTGGAATTCAACATGCAAATGGGGTAGTTGTGAAGAACAACGCCATTGTTATGCAGGGTGATGCCAATGCAGCTGGCATAACACACACAGCTCTGCTGTATCAAGGCATTCAGATGACCGATGGTAATGATCCGATGGCACTCGTGAGCGATCGTAATGCATTCGATGTAGGTCGGGCTGCACACGTTCGATTCATTGAAATCAATAATGCTTCAGACATCATTAGCACTGGCAGCGACGATGAATTCCGCTTCATTTCGCAATGGCGTTCATGGACTAAGCGTGACAACAACTCAGTCTCTGGTTCAATTTCTGGCGATATGGTGTTCAACGGAGTTGCTCCGAACCAGCAATTGCGTATCAAGACAAACCCACTACCAATCGGCTCGCTCTTGAGCAATCGTGGCGAGCGTATCGCTTCGGTTCCTCTGGATATCGATGGCACAAACCGCGGTGCAGCTGGTCAGCCATACGACATCGGCGCAGATGAGTTTGACGGACGTCAGTACGTGAAGGACCTCGAGGCAGTAACTGTTTTGAAGCCTACAGTATATCGTGCCGCTACAGGTCCTAATTCGGATGCTGAGTATATCATGACGCAGGCACCAGTTGGTGTTACGGGTCTGATACGCAACAATGGTGGTTTGCCACAGACAAATTCACCGATCCGTTGCCGCATCTTTATCGAAACGCCTGCGTCGAATAACTCTATGCTTGCTAACCCAATGTGGAGTGGCGCACCGGTTATCGACCGTGTTGTTAATGCGAACATTAACAATGGTCAAGAAGCGAATGTTGCGTTCAACATTAACTGGGAGCCTCAGTCATATCAGCAGCTTGCTGGTCTTGGATATATCGTGCCAGCTGCTAAGGCAGCCATGACAAATAATCTGACGCCGCGTTACATGATTGAGATTTCAGTTTCATCCGATGAGAATGCAAGTAATAATGTTACTTCAAAGGTTGTCCGCTTCTTCATGGTGCGTTCAAACCGCAAGATGATGGTTTCGCTCCGTGGTGGTGCCGTGAACGTCACAGATCCGGCTTCTACACCAAATCAAATTGCATCAAGACTCAACGGCGATAGTTTGATGGCTACGATGCAAAAGATTGGCTATGAGGTTGATCCGATTGCAGACAATATCGCGTTTGATGTTATCGACCGCGATGCATTTGAAGAGCGTGCTATCGATTACACGATGTACAAGACAGTATGGTGGTCGTCTAGCGACGATGCGCTGTCACGTTACGAGCGTCGTGATCTGCGCTTCTTCGTTGGTGCTGGTAAGGCAAACGATAAGAAGAATCTAGCTATCGCTGGGCAGAACTACCCACGCCAACACGTTGGGCTGAACGTTCTCAATGATCAAAGCTTTATTCAAAGCGTACTGCGCGTAAACTCAGCAACACCAAACACGCCCACAACGTCGCCATATGGTGGCAAGCGTGTCCGCGGAGAGGCACTTGCACGCGGATCGGTGGAATTCGTTTCTCGCACAGGTGTTGCAAATGATCCTGAGCCACAGCCTGCACTTGTCCGCACCTACAGCGATCCAACAACATCGGGTGTTGTTCAGCGTGCCTACATTTATCCAGTAGGCGACAGAACAGTGCTTGCAGACTCAGTCATGGGTACAGCTACTGCGTCGCTGAATTTGAACTCGGTATATCTCGGGGTGGATTGGCGTCACTGGCGGTCTACAGATATCCGCACGGGCACAGAACGTGTTGTTCGCGGTATCGTAGACTTCTTTGAAACCAACGGCGGCCTGACTGTGCCAGTTCAGTTGGCATTGTTTGATGCGAAGGCGCGTGGTCGTAATGTAGACGTCTCGTGGACCACCGCGAGTGAAAAGGGAACTGACCGCTTTGAAGTTGAGCGTAGCGATGTGTTAGCAGGCACAGACGACTCATATGGTATGGTTGGCTCATTGGCTGCTTCTGGCACGAGCCAGGCAAGCCGTGATTACGTCTACAAAGACGTTAACGTACCAGCTGGTCGCTATTTGTATCGTCTTACAACCGTAGATCGCGACGGTTCTCGTGGAAGCACCGCTTCGGTAGAAGTAGAAGTTGGTGCAGATGGTACAACGACTATTGCTAATGTGGTTCCACAGCCAGCTACGACCGAGGCAATGCTGAGTCTCAACATGCCTGAGGCAGCTGTAGTAACGATTGAAATCGTCAATAGCCTAGGCCAAACAGTTGAAATTCTGCAAGGTGTGGTGCTCGTTTCAGGTACGCAGTCGGTGTCTCTACCGATTGCAGGTCTATCAAACGGTGCATACACGGTAGTCCTCACCTCGGGAGATCTGCGCATCGTTGCACCAATGGTTATACGCAAGTAATAGCCGCGTCATTCATGGAAAAAGCCCGATACTCGGTATGAGTATCGGGCTTTTTTTCGTTTGATGCTTTGCCGTCCGTGTGAAGGGGCGGGCTATGAATACACCGGCCGCTCTGGTGCTACCATGCACGACATTGAACAGGCACTATTGAATAGTTCTTCGCACGGCTCGCACGCTAAGTGTTGTGCATGACAGCAGTAGTTTCTGCAATTCACATAGCGCTCAGTTGGCTCGCCACAATGATGGCAAACTCCGATGATCTTTCTGTCCTCGGTATGGTTGATCAGCACCGTTACGCGCTCGTCGAACACGTAGCACAAACCATCCCAGAGAGCCCCTTGAGTTTGCTCATCTTTACCATAGGAAACAATCCCGCCGTCGAGTTGATACACATTTGTGAACCCGTCATGCAGCATAAATGCTGTTAGCTTTTCGCAGCGGATGCCTCCCGTGCAGTAGGTAAGTATCGTTTTGTCCTTTTTGTCTGCAAAGTTGCTTCGTATCCATTCTGGAAACTCACGAAAGGATTCACAATCGGGACGAATGGCTCCACGAAAATGACCTATATCATATTCGTAATCTGTGCGACCATCAATTACGATAACATCGCCGGATTCAAGCATCTGCTTCCATTCAACAGGAGACAAACGGCGTCCAGTTATCTCCAATGGGTCTGAAGGTAAATCTGCTCGAAATGTCACAAGCTCTTTTTTCACGCGCACAAACATCTTCTGAAAGGCATGTTCAGGGGCCTCGTCGATTTTAAAGACCATGTTTGCAAACCGGGGGTCTTGTACAAGAGCGGCTCTATAGGCGTTGCATGCTTCGATAGTACCCGAAACAGTACCGTTTAGACCCTCAGGAGCTACCAGAATTCGTCCCTTTAGGCCTAGGTTGTTGCAAAGAATCCTATGCTCACCAGCAAAGACTTCCGGGTTGTCTATCGGAACAAACTGATAGTACAGCAGCACATGATACACGGACATTGACTCCTTCTCGTCATTAGTCATATGATCACAAATCTACGCTAGAGACGCAATACCAGGGTTGCTAGTTCGTAGATTTGCCATGCATATAAGAGGTTGGAGTTACGTTGCGTTCACACATAGTAGTTTTTCTAGCCTGTTTGGCCGGAACATGCTCTGCTGTTCATGGACAGCACCTTCCCGTTCCGCCGTTGCTGCAGGTATATCAAGCGCATGATTTCATCGACAAGGGGCTGCTTGCTCGGTCGAGCGCATTGCTTCGTTCCACACGGGTGCGCTCCCAAGCTGATATTGGCTTTGAGCGTTCACAGATTGATAGGGCACATATTTTTCGTGACAGGGGGCTATCACAGCGAGCAGTCGAGCAGCATAGCACAATCTATGATGCGTTCCAATTTTCGCCTTTTGCGCTTTCTTCTGCACTGGAAGCTGGCTTTATCGAGCTCGAGGCAAATCGCCTTACTGAGGCTATCGAATACCTTGAACGTGCAACAAGTATTGGTGCTCGTGATGTTGCAGCGCGTTCCAACACAACGTACCGAGATGTAACGGTACTCTCTCATTACTGGTTGGGCGCATGCTACGCGCAGCAGAAACTGTATTCGAAGGCCATTCAGCAATGGGGTACCTGTGTAGTGTTATCGAAGAGTCATCATCTGGCTGCACAGGCGTTGTTTGCAAGTGCACAGGTTCATGAACTCAGTGGCATCGACAGCTTGGCTGCTAGCTCATACAATGCGCTGATGAAATGGTTTCCTCTATCAGCGCTTGCTACAGAGGCCCAGGTACGTCTGGCGGTTATCAAGCTACGAGATCGAAATCCAGTCAAAGCTCTCGACGAGCTACAAGGGGTTGATGGGCGGCTACAAGTTCACAGAAGTAATGAGGATAGTCCGCGTGCTGCAATCCTGAGTGAGTATGTCCACATCATTCGATTGCAAGCGTTCACGATGCTACAACAGCATCAACAAGCACTTGATAGTGCATTTGTTTTTACACAGCGATACCCTGCGTCGACGAATCTCAGTCTTGTTCTCCTTGCTACAGGATATGCCTACCTGTATCTACAGCGTGCAGACTCTGCACTTTATCAGTATGACAGGATTATTGCCTCAGATATTGCGGAAGACTCTGAAGTGCGACATCAAGCACTCTTGTATCGGGGCGTTGCACTGCAACGTTTAGGTAGGGATGCAGAGGCCGAGCAATTGTTTACAGCATTGTCTGTGCAGGCTGGATACCCATACAAGCCCCATGCCCTTATAGAGGTTGGTCAAGCGCTGTATGTTCGAGAGGATTTTGAACGCGCTCAAAAGCTGTTCGAAAAAGCAGAACGTGAAGCACGTGATCCAGCTGTAACGCTCAAGGCTCAGATTCTGCTTGGTAGCTGTCAACTTCAACGTCAGCAGTGGGCAAAGGCTGCAGATGTATTCCAGCGGACAATATCTCTGGCAGAGAACACGAGTATTGCAGCGGTAGCTCAGAAGGAGGAATTGTTGGCAACCGCTAGACTCGAGCGTGGGATCAGTTTAGCGCAGACGAATCAGCTGCCGGCTGCCATCGCATCGTTAACCGATTTCTTGGGAAACCATCCGAAAGATTCCCGAAGAGACGAAGCTACATTTTGGCTGGCAGAGTCTATGTATCGTGAAAACTTATTGAAAAATGCACAGGAATTCTACGAAGAGATTGTCAAGCGCTATACAGCAAGCCTACGCCGTGAAGAGGCGATGTATGGCCTTGCATGGACGCACTTTCGTAAGCGCGACTTTACAAAGTCATCAAAAGCATTCGAAGAGCTGATTACAACATACCCTCAATCGCGCTATGTTGTTGAAGCGATGGTACGCCGAGCAGATGGGTTGTATATCAATCGTCAGTATAGAGCAGCTGCCACGCAGTACGAGCAAGCCTCACTTAACGGAGGGGCTTCAGAGGAAGGTCTCTATGCCGGTTATCAGGCTGGCAGTGCTGCGTATCGAGATGGCGATCTCGATCGCGCAACCCGTTTAATGCGCTCCTTTCTGCAGCGCTACCCGCAGTCGCGTCTATCAGATGATGCCCTCTATCTTATTGGATGGATAGCATTCCAGCAACAGCGCGATGAAGATGCAATCAGAGAGTTTGAGGCATTAATGCAGGCCTACCCGGATGGCGATCATGCTGTGCGTGCTCTGTATACAATCGGAGATGCGCAGTTTAATCTTGGCAACTACGATTTGGCCATGCAGACCTATCGTCAAGTAATGTCGAAGTATTCCAGCCACCCTCTTGCTACGGAATCAGCAAAGAGTTTACAAGAAGTACTCGTAGGGCAGGGTAGAACCGACGAAGCAGTAGCTGTGCTCGACACCTTAATTGGACTCAATCCTGAGGCTTCAGCTACTGAGGATTTCGTCTGGAGTAAGGCACAGATCTTTTATTCTGGTAAGAATTACACAACAGCTGCCGCGGAGTTAGCATCGTATGTGAAAAAGTATCCAAGCGCAGGACGTAAGGACGAAGCTCTGTACATGCTTGGTAAGACCTACCTCAGTATGAATGACCTACCACAGTCGCTTGCTGCCTTCCGAGAATTGGAACAATCGCATGCCAGCAGTGAATATGTTCAGACCTATCGACTTGACTTGGCATTCTACTATGCATCGAATGCGAATATGTCTGGAGCAGACAGCATATACCAGATTATCTGGAAACAACATTCGGACGACACGTTAGCTGCTTCTACGGCAGGATATGAAATGGCAGAGCATGCCCGCATGCGGGGCGACACACTTGCCGCAGTTGAACTCTTTCGCACAACTGCAGATACCTATGCAAATTCCGTCAACGGAACACAGGCACGATATAAGCTGGCTCAACTATTCCGCAAGATGAGCAATCTTGATAGTGCGCGATTCCATTTGCAGATACTTGCCCAGCGTACCGATCAGCCAAGCATTGTTGCCAATGTTCTGTATGATCTAGGCACCACATACTTCCGTGAACGTAACTATACACAGGCATCAGAATGGTTTATACGTGTCCGCGAGGAATATGCTGGTATTGAGGATTGGTACACACTCAGCATGCTTGCTCTCGGCGAATGCTACGAACAGCTGCAGCAAAAGGATCAGGCCATAGAGGCGTATTCGACTATAGCTGACCTCCGACCAGACGATGACTATGGGAAAACGGCGGTAGCTCGCGTGAAGCGATTGAAAGGAGTTCGAAAATGATTCGTTCTCAATTGATAGCCGCCCTGTTTTGCTTGTCGCTTCTAAGTAGCACTCTTCTTTCCCAACAGCAGCAGTCGCAGCCACCGACGCCTAATGCGCCGCTGGAGCTCCCGGATTTTTTAGTTACAGGAAAGGCGGTTGTCGATATTGCTGCAGGGTCCAAGCAAGCCCCTCAAAAGCCATTTCGGCTAAGCACAGGAGTGCTTGATTCATTGAATCCAACGGAAAAGTTTCCTGCGCCTAACGTCCCAAACAGGCCATTGCCGCAGTTCACACGTGATCATATCGTGCGAAACACATACGTAGATGCTTCGTTTGGCTCGTACACAACTCCTACGTTGATGGCCGGACATTCCTTTCGTTCTGGTGATTATCATATTGATGCCTCTGTTGACGGGTTATATTCAAAAGACTGGGCTCCTAATGCATCATTGCTCACTGCCGGCGTAGGTTTAACATCGAGTTATCTCGCGCCAGAGAAGTTCTATCTCTTTGGTAAGGGGCTAACAGAAACCGATGTGCGATATCGTCACAGTCAGTATACCTTGTTTGCCGATTCATCGGCGCCTGAACGCAAGACAAGTAACTTCTTTGCGGGATTGACTACCGAAGCGTTTGTGAACGATCTGCGCTATACAGCAGACATATACTGGAACGCATTCAACGTTGATGATCAGCGGTCAGGCCAGATACGTGATCAACGGCTGCACGCAAATCTGCATATTCCAGTTGATCGTCTATACGCGGTCTCGAGCAGCATTCACCTTCAGGGGCGAGACGATGTATCATACCCGTATATCGACGTTGGACTCACACGCTTCTTCGGAGACTCGTTGCTGCACTTTGAAACAAAGCTAGGTGCTCAGTACGCAACAAGTACCGTTTCGGAAGCTCGCGTGGGTGTCTCGATCGATGCAGATCTATTTTACCAGGTCAATGAACATATCTCCATAGCCGGACAACTGCAAAGTGGACTGCGTGCTCAGAGTTTTACAGAGTTTGCGTTGCAAAATCCATACGTACACAGCTTGACTCTTCTAGATCTTCCGTATGACCTTGCTCGTTTCGATGTGCGTTTGAAGTATCATCCAGATGAGTCGTTGCAGATGTTGGTAAAACTAAGTGGACGCAGCACGCTTCGCAACCCAATGTGGGTTGATACAACAACAGCTCTGCTGGATCTTGTCTACCGCGATGTAATTGGTATGTCTGCGGCTGTCGAAGTGCATTATCAACCCTCGATGAACGATCGGTTTGTGGGTAGTGCTTTCTTGCAGTCTGTAACGCTTGAAGACGGGAATTCTGCTACGTATACCGAGCCGTTCCGCCTAGACGCAGCCTATCAACGACAGATAGGCAGTAGCCTTCATGTGCGAGTTGCAGGGCAGTATGTTGGTAAGCGCTACGCTGATGTTGCCAATAGTTTGCAGATTGATGCGTATCTCAATCTACAGTTTACTGCTAAGTATGCGATACGTGGTGGGCTAGATGTTGTGTTTACTGCCGACAATTTGATCAATAGCACTATAATACTCTGGAATGGATACCGCGAACGGAGTATTTTTGTTGCAGGTGGTGTTTCTTGGAGGTTGTAAGCAATGTCTACGCATGATCCAAATTGGTCTGATGATGAGTTCGATGCACCCGACGAGGGGTTCCTTCCTCGTCAGCATAAGGTTGTTGAGCCAATCTCAGCGTATGCGAGTTCGACACAACCAATAATTCCACCTCAGAAAAAGAAGTCTGGTTCGGCTAAACGCACGGTGATCCTGCTACTGTTGTTTTTTGCAACTGCAATTGGTCTCGGCGTATCCAAGTTTGCATGCCGTCCAGAACCTGGTGTTGTTCTCAATGATCCAGGTCCTACACCAATACCCGAGCCACCCAAGCCTGAGCCACCCAAGCCTGAGCCACCCAAGCCTGAGCCACCCAAGCCTGAGCCACCCGAGCCCGAGGCCACTATAAATGCTATTCCTCGAAAGTCTCAGACAGAAACTGCTTTGAAGAATTCTAGTCCTGCATCAACGAATCGCGTGGCTGGTAACCAGGAATGGTCGATACAAGTCTTTGCCTCTACAAGTTCGGATGATGCTGATGAGTGGGACCAGCGTTTGAAAGCAAAGAGTATTGATAGCCGTATAGAAATGACGGAGCGATGCGGTCAACAATGGTATCGTGTTCGCTTCGGAAGTTATGCTACGAAGGAAGAGGCCGAGCAAGTTGCAAAGTCTTTAGGCTTCCGTAACGCATGGATTAATCGGAAGAAATGACACGGTATCAAGATCAGCCCTCGTTTAACATCAGGCTCGTCTGGAACCCTAATACACTCCGTGGTTTTATTGGTGCGCTCATTATTGTCTCAATCATTCTTAGCCTGAGTACCTGTACTGAGTTGCGCACAAAACGGGAGATAGTGGTACACAGACCCCCACCGATTGTGCTATTACGACTAGGATCGGGCGATGGGACGGGCGCGCGCAAGGGGAATCTAACCGCTGAGGGTACAGCTCAAAAGGCCGCTGCTGCCACGAACCCTCTTGTAGACGCACAAAAGTCGTCTGGAGCGTCAAAGAACTCATCATCCGACATTACACAGTCTGGTAAGGTAGTTGCCGTCTCCGAGGCAGGCTCTGGAGCATCGAAAGCCGCTGATGCAAGCGCTGATAACTCTGTGGGCAAGAGTTTTGGTGACAATGAGGGGGCTGGCCTTGGAGAGCTTGGCATGGGTAAGGGTAAGGGAGACGGGTTTGGAGATATCGATTGGGGTGGGGGAGGTAACCGCACGGTTTCAAAGAAAGTATTGCCCAATTTCCCTCCGGGAATTTTTGGAACCAAGGTTACGATATTGTTCCGTGTGGCACCTGATGGAAGCGTTATGCACGCAGAGCTCCTCAAGAAATCAGGCAACAAAGCTGTAGATCTCGCCGCCGTTTCGGCCCTTCGTCAGTGGAGATTTAGTAAGCTTACAACTAACGTAGTTATGGAAGGTAAGATTACGATCAAGGTTACGTACAAGTAGTATATGATTGATTCGCTTCTATCAACGTGGGCTGCATTGCCCGACACCAGCAAGTATGTGATAGGACTTTTGTTCCTCTCGCTTATATACTCACTCGTGAAAAAGCTGGTGAAAGTTGCTGTCATGATTGCCATATTGCTCGTACTTCTTGTAGTAATCCAGATGCTATGGGATAGGGTTGGACTCTAAGTTTTTTCGTAACGAAAGCAAGATCTCATTCAATGGCGCAGAAAATTGCAGTAATCGGAACAGGCTATGTAGGACTCGTTACCGGTGCATGTCTTGCTGATGTTGGCAACGACGTTCTGTGCATCGATGTCGATCCAAAGAAGATTGAGAAGCTCCAGCAGGGCTACGTCCCGATCTATGAGCCGGGTCTCGACATCGTTTTAGCACGTGCCATTCGCGAAGAACGCATTACGTTCTCACTCGACATCATTGATGCCGTGCGCTCATGCGATATTTTGATGTTTTGCCTTCCAACGCCCCCTGGCAAAGACGGTCAAGCAGACCTTGCCATGGTTATGAGTGCGGCAGAGAGGGTAGCTGACCTGCTGGTTGAACTCGACATACAAGAGCGACGAATTGTCGTAAACAAGAGTACGGTTCCTGTGGGAACAGCCGCTAAAGTTGATGCAATCTTTAAGCAGCGTGCCCCTGGACGCCATGTAGATGTTGTTAGCAACCCAGAGTTTCTTCGAGAAGGCTTCGCAGTGCAAGACTTCATGAATCCGGAGCGCATCATCGTTGGAACGCACAGTGCTCATGCAGTAAGCGTCATGAAGTCCATCTATTCAGCGTTCATCGGAAGGGGCTCGCAGCTCCTCGTCTTTGATGAGAAGAGCTCTGAGATTGCAAAGTATGCTGCCAATGCGTTTCTAGCGATGAAGATCTCCTTCATGAATGATCTATCAGAGTACTGCGAGATTGTTGGTGCAGACATTGAGAATGTTCGCTTTGGCATAGGCAGCGACCCACGAATAGGCAGTAGGTTCCTCTATGCCGGTATCGGATACGGGGGTAGTTGCTTTCCAAAAGATGTCAAAGCAATTATTCATGCAGCGAAGGAAGTTGGAGCCCCGTTGGAGATCATTCAGGCAACAAAGGATGTTAACGATCATCAGGTACGTCGCTTTGTGAAGCGAGTGATAGATAGATTCGATGGCAACGTGAAGGGGCGAACATTTGCCGTCTGGGGTCTTGCATTCAAGCCCAATACTGATGATGTCCGAGAAGCACCAGCATTTGTCATAATCAATGCCTTGATTGAGGCCGGAGCATCTATCACGGCATTTGATCCGGAGGCTTCCGATACATCTCGTGCAGTGCTTGGTGATGCGATTACATACGCCCCCTCGTCGTATGATGCGCTTAAAAATGCCGACGCACTCATCATTGCAACCGAGTGGAACGAGTTCAGAGAACCAGATTTTACCCGCATTGCACAGACATTGGTGAGGCCACTCATCTTTGATGGCCGCAACATGTATAACCCTGAGGATATGGCTAACCTTGGTATCGAATACCACTCGGTTGGACGAAGATCTGTATAGCCTGGTGCGCTATTTGTATTTTCTTCGTGTGAGTTTTTTACCGCTCAACATTGCAAACGATCGTATTTGACGTCGTGTGCGCCACCAACGGACAACTTTGAGCAGTGTGAGCCGTAGCAACATTGCTAATGATACAGTCGATTTGATAGATCCGCCATCGAGCTTGTTGCGCAGCTGCGCCCGCTCAAGGTCACTTATCGTAACCTCGTCTGCAGATGTGCTGGGCTTATTGAGGATGTGGTCGAGCATGTTCTCAAGCTCTCGAGCAGCTTGCTCGAATCTTGGTGCATCGATCTGATTGTATTTCATGAGCAGCATCAGATGATCATAGAGGATTGCTGCACGCTGGATGTCTTCAAGTTGACGCTCATTCTGTAGTGCATCGAGTAGGGCGCACGAAAGCTCCTCAAATTCTCGAACCTTCTCTTCGGATAGTGAGAATAATTGATGAGGGGTGATATCATCTACTTGCACATATACAGTGCTAAGCTTTTCGATCTGCAGTCCATACTTCTCTGCAAGCTGTCCAGAGAATTTCTCTGTTTGGGATTGTATAAGGCTATTCAGAGCAGTAATCTGAGACTGCAATGCATGCACTCGATGTTGTCCGGTTGCACCCCGAGCCTGTGATTCAAGATCCTTGCGTTGCTGAATCAGCTCGCGAATCTTTTGCGCGTAAGGAGACTGTGAAGAGGCCACAAGCCCTTCGATCAGCACGTGGTCGAGCTGAAGTCTCGATGAGCCAATCTTGACAGTGTTTATCGTGATTTGTGATCCGAGTTTTTCCTGCAGCATTTCAAGGTCTACATGGGCAACCCCGTCAGTTATCACGAGAATCTGGGCATGACTAAGTTGGCTTTCGTGTGAGATATCCTCGATGGCAGTAAGCAGTGCCTTTTGTAATGAAGTGCCGTTTCCTTTTGCATCTAGCCGCATCATATTTCGAATGAGTCGGTCATATGACGGTACATCGCGCGCAAACTGCAGATCGCCAATCCTGAGGTCAAATGTTCGAAAGAATATTGTGCCTAGCTCACGCTGATTTTTTCGTAGAAACAGAAATGCGATGGCCTTGGCAAGATGAATCCGATAGTGTTGCTGCATTGAAATAGATGTGTCGAAAAGGATGTAGACCTTTTGCTTTCTATCGTCTGGAGCAAATCTGTTGCTATCGGATTGATATCGGAAATTACGGGGGCTCTTCGTGCGAGGCATCCACAGCGATCGTTCTGCGAGCTTCTGGAGAAAAACGGCCTCGGGCAGCAGATGCTGGTACGGGTAGATGTAACGGACTTCGGTTACGCTCGTGATAAGGTCTGCTTCGTACTCCTTAGCGTCTGGCACATGCGGCACGATAATCGTATCTGTCGTGTCACGCTCTGCAAGTGGATCGTGCAACTCAAGGATGGGCGCAAGTGAACTCGATATAGCATGAGAGGCGTCTTCTAGAATTCGGGCGATCTCATAGATCATCGTAAACGCTTCTGGCAGATGTTCCTCGACCGTATCGAAGAAGCCAAACTCCTCGACTTGAGCGAAGAATCGTGAGGTTTCGATGTCTGTTCGCAGACTCATCTATTGTTCGATGCGATTGAGTTCTCGTTCAACTGTAATGAGCGTTGATTGAAGCGCTTTTTTCACACTATGTCGTAGTTCACGCACTTCATCACAAACAGGGATGAAATCTACAAGGAATTGCTCGAGGATCTTCTTGTTCTGCTCCTGCGGCTGCTCAGAACCAAACTTCTCTTTCACCCACTCGAAGAAGGTTCTACGCACTGCCGTAT
>Ga0194120_10006204_pt1 | contig 17045 bp, 10 predicted proteins | sample TA2MahCa65mmetaG_FD_148642 | JGI IMG/M metagenome (GOLD analysis project Ga0194120, IMG submission 148642) | Freshwater microbial communities from Lake Tanganyika, Tanzania - TA2015019 Mahale Deep Cast 65m | ecosystem: Environmental > Aquatic > Freshwater > Lake | place: Tanzania: Lake...
CTGGCGATCGCGCGGTCGCCGGAGGGTCCGGCGGGGCGCAAAGCCGGTTTCGGCCGGCGCGGCCTCGGGGCCAACCTTGTTTGCGGTTCCTATCCCTGGCGACGTTGTCATTGCAGGCCGAGCCCGTGGCAAAGGTGATGACGCAGAGGCGGCAGCGTGTAGTGCTTGGCCTCATCGTTCGGTCCGGCGGTGTTGAACTGGCGCGGCATTTTAGGCCTTGACCGCAGGTCGGCGGCGCGCGCGGGTAGCGTAGCACGGGCGCGGGGTTGCGAGGGAGCGACAGGCCACCACCTTGACACCCGCGCTGCCGCGCGCGCACCATACCGCCATGCGCATCGCCCGTCCCCTTTCCCTTGTTTCTTCGCTGGCTTGGCTGGCCGCGGCCTGCTCCGGCAAACCCAGCGCCACCGCCGACGCCAAGGCCGACCCGAACGCGGGCGACGTGGCCACGACCGACCTTGCCACCCTCGACCTTGCCACCCTCGAACTCGCCACCTCCGACACCTCCAAGGCCACCTGCCCCGGCGCGCAGGGCTGCGCCTGCGTCAACGACAGCGAGTGCGACTGGGCCGCGTGCGTGTACGACCCGGCAGCGGCCGGCGGCCTATCCTGCGCTGGACCGTGTACCAACGACTGCAAGGGCGGTTTCCGCTGCGTGGACAAGCCGGGCGTCGAAGGCCTGCAAGTGTGCGTGCCGGCGGCGGGCAAGGCGTGCAACCCGTGCGCGGCGAGCGACGAGTGCAAGAGCCTCGGCAGCCCCGGCCAATGCGCCGATCGCGGAGATTCTGGACGGTTTTGCGCGGTGCCGTGCGTCGGCGGCGGTTGCCCGGACGGCTACGCGTGCCAGGCGTCGACAACGGTGGAAGGCAGCAAGGCCGACCTGTGCCAGCCCACCGGCGGCGAGTGCGTCTGCAGCCCGGCGGCGATTGCCAAGAAGCTGGCCACCAGTTGCGCGGTCGCGGCGAAAGACGCCTCCGGCAAGGTGCTCGGCTCCTGCAAAGGCACCCGCACCTGCACCGCCACAGTGTTGCCCGCCTGCGACGCCAAGGCCTGGGCACCGGAAACCTGCAACGGCCAAGACGACGACTGCGATGGGCAGACCGACAACGGCGCGCCCTGCGACGACAGCAACAAGTGCGTCAGCGGCAAGCAGTGCGTCGCGGGCACCTGCACGGCCGGCACGCCCAAGACCTGTGACGACCAAAACGATTGCAGCGTGGACACTTGCGACCCCAAGAACGGCAACTGCGACTTCGCACCGCAAGACGGCAAGTTGTGCAACGACGGTGACCCGTGCACGGCTGGCGAAACGTGCAGCAAAGGCGTGTGCCAAGGCGGCGTGGCCAAACCGTGCCCCTGCGCGGCCGACGCCGACTGCAAGCCGCAAGAAGACGGCAATCTGTGCAACGGCACGCTGTATTGCGACGCCAAAAAGCTGTGTGCGCTCAACCCAGCGACGGTGGTCGTCTGCCCGGACCTCGGCGCGCAGTGCAGCGCCAACGAGTGCAAGAAGGCGACCGGGCAGTGCGAAGCGGTCAACCTGAGCGACGGCGTTACGTGCAGCGACGGTTTGCCTTGGACCGTCGGCGACGTGTGCACGGCGGGCAAGTGCGTGGCCGGCGTCGAGACCAAGCTGTGCAAGAACGATGGCGACTGCGGCAAATACGAAGACGGCGACAAGTGCAACGGCACGCTGTTCTGCAACAAGGCCACGGGCGTCTGCCAACTCAACCCCAAGACGGTGGTGCAGTGCCCAAGCGCGTTCAACACCGCGTGCAGCAAGAACCAGTGCGTGCCGTTGAGCGGCCAATGCACCGCAACCGCTGTGGCTGACCAGAAGCCATGCGAAGACGGCAACTTGTGTACGACCGGCGAGGCGTGCCAAGCAGGCGTGTGCCAACCCAGTGCCAGCGGCGGCAATACCTGCGCGTGCCAAAACGACGCCGACTGTGGCAAGTTCGAGGACGGCAACGCCTGCAACGGGACGCTATTTTGCAACCTCGCAAAAGGCCAATGCCAGCTCAATCCGGCAACGGTCGTGGTGTGCCAGAGTGTGAATGACGGGCCGTGCGGCGTGAACGTGTGCGACAAGGTGTCGGGCAAGTGCGCGATGCTGGCAGCGCTCGACGGCGTGGCCTGCGACGCGGACGGCTCGCCGTGTACGCCGCTTGACGCTTGCAAGTCTGGAGTTTGCGTCAAGGACACGGCGGATATTTGCCAGTGCACGACCGACGCCCAGTGCGCCAAGTACGACGACGGCGACCTATGCAATGGCGTGCAGTACTGCAACAAGGGCAAGAACACCTGCGCGGTCAATCCGGGGTCCGTGGTTTCGTGCCCGCCGGCTGGTAGCGCCTGCTTGGCCAACGTGTGCGCGCCGGCGACCGGCAAGTGCTCGGCCGTGGCGGCGAACGAGGGCGCGGGCTGCGACGACGGCGACGCCGAGACCGCTGGCGACGTGTGCGCGGAGGGCGCTTGCAAGGGCAAGGCGGTGGCGCCCGCGTGCAAAGCCGATGGCGACTGCGGCGATGACGGCGATGGCAATCCGTGTACGACGCTGGGGTGCATAGGCGGGGCGTGCGTCAAGACCTTGCCAGGCGGTGTCACCTGCACGGACGACGGCAACCCTTGCACGGACGACAAATGCAGCAGCGGCGCTTGCCAGAACACCGCCAACAGCGCGGCGTGCGACGACGGACAGGCTTGCACGGGCAACGACGTCTGCGCGGGCAAGGTCTGCAAGGGTGCGGCGAAAAACTGCGACGACAAGAACCCGTGTACGACCGACCTGTGCGATGCCGCCAAGGGGTGCATCGCCGTGACCAACGGCGACGCCTGCATCGACAGCAACCCGTGTACCAAGGACAGTTGCGATGCGGTCAAGGGCTGTTCAAATGCGGCCGCGGCCGGACCTTGCAGCGATGGCAACGCCTGTACGCTCGGCGACTCGTGCGCGAACGGCGCTTGCCTGCCCGGCGCGGTGACCGGCTGCGACGACGGCAACGCCTGCACCAAGGACGCGTGTGACCCCGCCAAGGGCTGCGGCAACACTGGGTTGGCCGACGGCGCGGCGTGCAGCGACAGCAATGCGTGTACTGTCGGCGACAATTGCCAAGGCGCAGTTTGCTTGGCTGGCTCGGCGACCAAATGCGATGACGGCAACGTGTGTACGACGGACAGTTGCGACGCGGCAAAGGGCTGTTCAAACGCGGCCGCGGCCGGACCTTGCAGCGATGGCAACGCCTGTACGCCCGGCGACGTGTGCGCCAACGGCGCTTGCCTGCCCGGCGCGGTGACCGGCTGCGACGACGGCAACGCCTGCACCAAGGACGCGTGCGACCCCGCCAAGGGCTGCGGCAACAAAGGGTTGCCCGACGGCGCGGCGTGCAGCGACAGCAATGCGTGTACTGTCGGCGACAATTGCCAGGGCGTAGTTTGCTTGGCTGGCTCGGCGACCAAATGCGATGACGGCAACGTGTGTACGACGGACAGTTGCGACGCGGCAAAGGGCTGTTCAAACGCGGCCGCGGCCGGACCTTGCAGCGATGGCAACGCCTGTACGCCCGGCGACGTGTGCGCCAACGGCGCTTGCCTGCCCGGCGCGGTGACCATCTGCGACGACGGCAACGCCTGCACCAAGGACGCGTGCGACGCCGCCAAGGGCTGCGGCAACACAGGGTTGCCCGACGGCGCGGCGTGCAGCGACAGCAATGCGTGTACTGTCGGCGACAATTGCCAAGGCGTAGTTTGCTTGGCTGGCTCGGCGACCAAATGCGATGACGGCAACGTGTGTACGACGGACAGTTGCGACGCGGGCAAAGGCTGCGTGAACGCCGGCGTGACGGCCGGGACGGATTGCGGCGGCGGCAAGGCCTGCAACGGCAAAGGCTCCTGCGTGGTCAGCGAATGCGGCGACGGCGTGTGCGACGGCGAAGAGACGGTGCCCAGTTGCCCAGGGGACTGCGCATATTTGGCGGCGCGGCTGGGCGGCCCGTGCAACACGCCCGGGGCCAAAGATTCGTGTGCCGACGGGTTTTTCTGCGTGGCGCGCGGCTTGGCGGGCGGCGGCAACGTGTGCGTGGCGGATTTCGAGACGTGGCTGCCGTTGGGCGACAGCCATCCGGCGAGCGATTTCACCGAGCAGACCGACTATGTGGTCGACAACAAAACTGGATTGCAGTGGGCCAAAGAGAGCGTGGCCTTAGGCAACTGGACCTACGCACTGACGGCTTGCTCGGCCGAAACCTACGGCGGCTTCAAGGACTGGCGGTTGCCAGTGCTGGCGGAGTTGTTTTCGTTGGCGGATCGTAGCACGCAGAATCCGGCCTGCTCGGCGCCGAACTTGAGCTGGCCCAACGACACCTGGCTCTACTGGTCGAGTTCGCCGTGGGTGGGTGGCGCCTCCGCCTGGCTCGTCTACTTCGGCAACGGCCACAGCAACTACAACTCCAACGGCATCATCGGCACCTGCCGGGTGCGGTGTGTTCGTTGAGGCTTCTGGCCTTGTGTGAGGGCGCAGGCTGATCGAAGCTGAGGGTAGCGGCAGGCCGCTGGCCTTTCCGGTTACATGCGCAACAACAAACGGCAAGCCCGCGAACCACTGGACGGGCCGGCGACCCGCCCCTACCCAAATTGCGTTTGCCAACACCTACCTCGATGGCCTCGACCACTTTGTTCAGCGCGAACTCGGCTTCGGCGCCTACGTGCGCTACATGGACGACTTTGCTCTGTGTGGTACCGATCCAGCGCGGCTGGAGGCAGCTCGCGACCGCATCATCGGGTGGCTGGCAGATCGCCGGCACCTGACGTGCCACGCCGACGCGCAATTGACCGTCGCCAGCCGCGGCGTCGATTTCGTCGGCCACATCGTGCGCCCCGCTTGTGCGCTGCCGCGGCGCCGAGTGACGATTGCCGCGCACGAACGGATGCACCGCGTTCAAGCAAGGTTGCGGCCGGTGCGGGTGGAGCTAGGGCGTCCCCTGCGCCTGTGCGGCGGCCTCGGCGTGCCCGGTCCGGCAGCGGTGTACCCGTTGGCTGGCGAACACCTGGCCGCGCTGCGCGACGCATGGGCCGCGTTTGCGGCCGTGTGCCGGCAAGCGGATGCCCAGCAGTTGCGGCAGCGGATGACCGCTAGCCACCCGCTGCTGCAATTTCACGTCGGCAATCGGCGCCAACCGTATACCGTGCGGTATTGGCCCGGGCTCGGCCGGCCGGCGGGTCAGCCCGACCTCTCGCTGCTGACCCAATTACGCCGGCTGGTTGGCCACCGCCGCGATGTGGCCGTGTTGATGCAAGTCGGCGGCTATTGCGAAGGCTTGCGCCGCGAAGACTGGCGCGCATTGCGCTTGCGGCCGCACCGTCTTGGGCGCCAGCGCTTTGGTTGCGGCGTGCCCATGCGATTGGCCGCCGATTGGATCCGCAGTTTGCTGGCCAAGGGCGTATCGGTGCCTTGGATAGCTGAGACCGGCCTGCGCGCCGACCGCGTCGCTGAGCGCTGCCCCTCGGCGTTGATCGTGCCCCAGAATCGGACCATTCGCGCTTGGGCTGCCCGCGTCGGCTCGCCATGGTTGCCGCATCGAGTGCCTGCTTGGCAGCTTCGCCGCTGCATCGCCTTGCGCCGAGGCAAAGGCCGGCCATTTCGGCGGCCGCCGCGCCGCCGGACGCTGGCAAGTTCGGCAGCGCCGCCGCTGTTGATGCCGAGTGGGCAGAACCTGTGGCCTTTTGCCAGCCTTTGGGGCACGATAGGCACCGCGCCGGAGGCGACACCGTGAATACCCGACCCCTACCTGTCCTGCTTGCTGCGCTTGGGGCCATTGCCGTTGCTGGATGGCTCGGCAGGGGCTGGTTGATGCCGCCACCGCCACCCGCGCCGGCCAAAGCTCTAGCCAATCGATTTTGGCTGACCGACGGCGGCAAGACCGTGCTCGACCGCCTTACCGGCTTGCGCTGGCAACAGGGCTATTCAGGCAGCACCATGAACTGGGCGGCGGCCAAGGACTGGTGCAAGAACAACACCCCGGCATTGCCCGCCAGCGGCTGGCGGCTGCCGACGGTGGCAGAACTGCACACGCTGGGCGACCGCCAAAAACCGTCGCAGCCCATCGACGCCGTTTTTGGCACAACGCCAACCGAGTTCTTTTGGTCGGCCACGCCGAAGGTGGGTAGCAGCTCTGCTTGGGCCGTCTGGTTCAGTTACGGCCAAGGCAGCTTCAACGACATCCCCTACAACCACCGCGTGCGGTGTGTTCGTTGAGGCGCTTCGACGGGTTCGACGTTTTGGCCTCTTGACCCTTTCGCGCGCAGCGCGCCGAAAAATGGGCCCGCCCGATGCCGGCCAGCGCGGTGCCGCGGATCACCGCTGACCCAGCCACCGCCGCTCCGACGCCAGCGCCTTTGCGCCGATGGAGCCTCCAACTACGCCCGCACGCCGGCCGCGCAAGGCTGGTAGACCATCCAGCGGCCTCGCGACGCCGACACCGCCGATTTCGACACCCAGCGCGGTACCGCCGCCATCGACGAGACCGACGAACTGCTCAGCTTGTCGTTCGCCCCGCTCAAAGTGGCGATGAACGCTTTGGTTCAGGGCAACACCCACAACCCGCGCTGGCGCATCCCGTATCCGCAAGCGCCGAGCGAGGCGCTGCAGGGCACGGTGAGCCCGGAGCAGGAGACGTCCGTGCTCGGCGTGCTCGAAGTGCTCAAGACCAACGCCGAGTGCGTCATCACCATGGCCACCGGCGCGGCCTGCAACGACAACGTCGCCTGCACCTGGAACGAGAATTGCAACACGGCCGGCCAATGCGCGGGCGGCACTCCGGTGACCTGCAACGACGGTAACCCGTGCACCACCGACAGCTGCGAGGCCAGCACCGGCGAGTGCAGCTGGGGGTAGGAACCCGAAAGGCACTCCGCCCCGACCCCGCTCCGACGAAACGCCGCCGTTCCGCCGCCTGCGCCCCGCCAGACCTTCCGGCGGCAGCGCGATCGCCATGCTGCGCCGCCAGCCCCGAGCACACCAACCGCCAAGTTCAAGCCGTGGCCGCGCGCCGCCCTGCCCTGCGCTATGCCGCCCAATCCAGCTCGACCGAAGCTCACGCCGTCGAATTTGTCGGCCGGCGTCTCGTCCACGTCTTCGTCGAACGTGCCCGGTTGACCGCGAATGGCGAGCGCGGTGTCGGCGGCTCGTTCGCCGGCCTCTCGCCACGGACCGGTGTGCTCGAGGATCCCCTCTATCTGGCTCGGCGTGCGGACAACGGCAACCAGCTTGCCCCAGCACCTCGCCGGCCTAATGCCGTGTCCAGCCAATCCGAGCGGCGTGCGTCCTCCGCGCATCCGCTAGGCTGCCACAGCCCACTGGCAGCGATCCGCTTGGCCTCGCCACGCCAACTACACCCCAAAAACACCACCGCCAGCACGTCGGCAGGCTGCCAGTACACCAACAACACCAACTCCTGCGACGCCGACGGCGACCTGTGCACGGCGGGCGACAAGTGCAGCAACGGCAGCTGCCTGCCGGGCGCCAAGAAAACCTGCGCCGACAGCAACCCGTGCACCGCCGACACCTGCGACCCCAAGACCGCCCAGTGCAGCTTTGCCGGCCTGCCCGACGGCGCCACCTGCAGCGACAGCAACGCCTGCACCGAAAACGACGCCTGCGCCAAGGGAATCTGCGGCGGCATCGGCAAGAACTGCAACGACGGCAACGCCTGCACCTCCCGCGCTGGCGCTGCCGCTGCTGGCAGAACCGGCCGCCGACGACGCGACGGCAACCGCTGTGCCCGCCGTGGCTTTGGCGGTCGGCGCGGCACCGGCAACTTCCGGTGCCCCTGGCCCAAGCCCGACGCCGATGGGCGAGGCTGCGGCCAAGGCCTTGAAAACGAAGCTGCTCTGGGCTGAGGCGCTCCGGCGGGCGTTCGGTTTTTCCGTTGAAAAATGCCCATGTGGCGGGCGGCGCAAGCTGATCGCGGTCATCCGCAACCCGGCCCAAGTGGAGAAGATCCTCCGGCACATCGGCGAGTGGCGCGAGGCCGGCGACCGCGACGACGACAGCGCAATCGCCATTCGCGGGCCACCGGGCACGTTCGATGACGACGTGGACGCGCCGCCGAGCGACACGTTCGACGGCGTCGACGACCCGGTCGAGCTGGATTGGGCGGCGTAGCGCAGCGCAAGGCGGCGCGCGCGATCACAGCTTGAACTTGGCGGTGGGTGTGCTCGGGGCTGGCGGCGCGAAGGCGTGCGCAGGCGCTGGGCGGGAGCAGTCTGCCTGCGGCGGGCAAAAACGCGGCTTGACACGGAAGATCAGCCGGCGCAGGATGGCGATCGCGCGGTCGCCGGAGGGTCCGGCGGGGCGCAAAGCCGGTTTCGGCCGGCGCGGCCTCGGGGCCAACCTTGTTTGCGGTTCCTATCCCTCGGTGGAGTGCGCTGCCGCGGCTATCGCTTGCCGACCGAGGCCGAGTGGGAGTACGCCGCGCGCGTCGGCCACGGCGGGGTCCGCTACGGCGACGCCGATGCGATCGGCTGGTACGACGAGAATTCGGCCCTGCGCATCCACAGCGTCAAGCGCAAGCGCCCCAACACCTGGGGCCTGTACCGCCAACCAGCCGGCGTACTTGAACCAGGCCAATGCCGCCAGGTTGACCGAGACCGCTGTGACCAAGAGTGGCCGATCCCAGCGGGTGCCGCGCGCCGCCCCGACCGCCCAGCCGGCGGCGAAGTTCCAAGCCATCGAGGCCACCATCACCCACAGCAGCTTTGGCTCGCCCCACCCGTAGAACGCGAGCGACGCCAGCAGCAGCCACGCGTTGCGCAGCGCGTGCGGCAAGAGGTGATAGCCTGCCAGCACCAGCGGCAGCGCCAGGAGCAGGAAAAGCGCGGAGGAGAAGAGCACGGCACTGGTTATCCGGCGTGCGGGCCGGGGCCCCAAGCGTAGCGGTGTTTGGCCGATTCGCTCCTGGATGCTTGCCGAAACGCCGCAAGAAGTGGGCGTCCTGCCCGCGTCGGGGCCAGGGCTATCGCAAGGTCGTTCCACGTTGGCCGCCCGGGCAGGGCCATCGCGTGGTCCGGGCGGAACTCCTGAATGGCGGAGGGCTTTGGACACGAATTCTGGGCGCGTCCCGGCAAGGCCGGGACCGAGCCCTGGTCCGGCCGCGCTGCCGACGCGGTCGGACCGGAGCCCCATCTTTGGCCACCCGACCGCCTTCTTGGCGCGGCTGGTGACCCAGGTGCGGCCCAAAATGGGTCTCCGCGCATGCGCGTGACGGTCTCGCGCGCGCTGGCGCCCACGCCGACGCGCCAACGGTACTGCGGGACGTGACTGCTGAACTGGAGGCGTCCCGCTTGGGCGGCTGGGCCCGACGCGAAAGGGACCTTCCCCGCGCAGCGGCGGCATCCGATGCACGCCTGCCCGACAGCGAAAACACTGCGGCCGCCGCGCAGCGCCGTTATCCACTGGCGGATGGCAACTCGAACGCGTTGGGCTTGAGGACCGCCATCAGCCGCAGGTAGAAGTCGCGTGCAGGCGCCCCGGCCGCCAGCGAAAAAAACTGCCGGAGCCACGCCAAGTTCGCCTTGCCAAAGTCGGCTACGTCCTCGGCATCCTGCGCGCCAGCGATGACTGCGAGCACCAGCACGGCGATCCCGTCGCTGAGCATGTGGCGCTTGCCGCGATCGTCACGCCAGTCCGCAATTCCGGAAGAAATGGCGTGAAGTTGGGCGACTGCATCTGCTGGTGTCACGGGGGCTCGCCGCAGATCAACGCTCTGCGGCGTTGCAATCGATCGCGGTCTGTGAATTCTGTCAACCGAATCTAGGTTTGCGGACCTTGCGATCGCCCTGGCGTCGGGGCGTTCACTGCTTGACGCGGTTGACCGGCCAACGCATGCTCGCCACCGCGCTGTCGCCGGACCGTCCGGCGGAGCGCAAGCGGCGGAACGATAGCGTTTCCACGCTGCAGGCTTGGGGGCGGCGCGCCCTTGATGTCCCTGCCCAGCGAGGTCGGGTGGAGAGAAAGATGGAACGGGCGATTCATCGGGGTCGCAGCAATGCCCCCAACGCGAATGGTCAACGGCACGGCAGCATGCGACGACCGCCGTTTCGGGCCGCGGCGCGCTGGTTTCTGGCCTGCTGGACACTGGCTGCATGGATGGCCAGTTGTATCGAAGTGCCAGCCGCAAAGTCGACCGCGGTTGAGGAAGCGGGCAGTGAGGAAGACGACGCCTCGCTCGAACACGATGGCGCTCAGACCTCGCTCAGCGACGGCGTGGATGACGGCGTCGACGGTGCCGGCGCAGCCCAAGATCAACTGAACGATTCGGGTTCAGCCGACAGCTCGAATCCAAGCGAAGACGCTAAGGTGGACATCGCCTCGCCAGTCAACGATGCCACTGCGGACGCGACGCCGGGCGACAGTGCGGACGCGACGCCGGGCGACAATGGGCCGGGATGCGCGCCTGGTCTGCCGTGCGACGACGGCGAGCCCTGCACCACGAGCGACAAGTGCAGCCCCAAAGGCGTCTGTGTTGGTGGACCTGACGACCCGTGCGACGACGATTCCTCCTGCACGGAGGATAAATGCAAGTTGGGCTATGGCTGCGTCCACATGAACATCGCTGGCGCTTGTGACGATGGGGACTCGTGCACGGAAAAAGACGCATGCGTCCAGGGCAAATGCGCTGGCACAGCGGTCGGTTGTGACGACGGCAGTCCCTGTACTGCCGATAGCTGCGACAAGGTCAAGGGGTGCGTTCACACGCCCGTTGCGTCAGCTTGTGACGACGGCAACCCGTGTACGCAATCTGACGCTTGCGACGCAGGCAAGTGTGTCAGTGGTGCGAACTTGTGCGCCTGTCAGGCTGATGTCGATTGTGGGGCCAAAGAAGACGGCGATTTGTGCAATGGTACGCTCTACTGTGACAAGTCGTTGCAACCATTCGCATGCAAGGTAAAGCCTGCGACGATCGTGACATGCGACACGAGCAAGAACAACGCGTGCAGCGCGACGGGATGCGACGCAGGATCCGGGAAGTGTGTAACGACAGCGAAGCCCGACGCCACGCCGTGTGATGCTGACGGCAGCGTCTGCACCGCCAATGACACGTGCATGGGTGGCGCCTGTGTAGCCGGCAAGGTCACCGCCTGTGACGACAAGAACGCTTGCACGACGGACAGTTGCGACCCCAAGGCTGGGTGCGTGTTCGCCATCACCGACAAGGCGGCTTGCGACGACGGCAGCGCCTGCACGGACAAGGATGCCTGCGCAGGTGGCAAGTGTGTTGCCGGTGTGGCGCTGAACTGCAATGACAAGAACCCATGCACGACAGACAGTTGCGATGCCAAGAAGGGCTGTGACAACGTCTACAACACGCTGGCGTGCGACGCCGACGGCAGCACCTGCACGGTCAACGATGCCTGCGCGGGCGGCAAGTGTGTGGCCGGCGCGGCGCTGGTCTGCGACGACAAGAACGTTTGCACGACGGACAGTTGCGACCCCAAGGCGGGGTGCGTGTTCGCCAACAACGGGCTGGGGTGCGACGCCGACGGCAGCGTCTGTACGGACAAAGATGCCTGCGCGGGCGGCAAGTGTGTTGCCGGAGCAGCGCTGAACTGCAATGACAAGAACGCATGCACGACGGACAGTTGCGATCCCACGAAGGGCTGTGACAACGCCAACAACACGCTGGGGTGCGACGCTGACGGGAGCCTGTGCACGGACAAGGACACCTGCGCTGCAGGCAAGTGTGTTGCAGGCGCGGCGCTGGTCTGCGACGACAAGAACGTTTGCACGACGGACAGTTGCGACCCCAAGGCGGGGTGCGTGTTCGCCAACAACGGACTGGGGTGCGACGCCGACGGCAGCGTCTGTACGGACAAAGATGCCTGCGCGGGCGGCAAGTGTGTTGCCGGAGCAGCGTTGAACTGCAATGACAAGAACGCATGCACGACGGACAGTTGCGATCCCACGAAGGGCTGTGACAACGCCAACAACACGCTGGGGTGCGACGCTGACGGGAGCCTGTGCACGGACAAGGACACCTGCGCTGCAGGCAAGTGTGTTGCCGGCGCCGCGCTGGTTTGTAAGGACAAGAACGCTTGCACGACAGACAGTTGCAACTTCAAGGTCGGCTGCGTGTTCGCCAACAACGCGCTGGCGTGCGACGCCGACGGCAGCGTCTGCACGGACAAAGATGCCTGCGCGGGTGGCAAGTGCGTGCCCGGCGCAGCGCTGAGCTGCGATGACAAGAACGTATGCACGACAGACAGTTGCGATGCCACGAAGGGCTGTGACAACGTCAACAACACGGTGGGGTGCGACGCTGACGGGAGCCTGTGCACGGACAAGGACACCTGCGCTGCCGGCAAGTGTGTTGCCGGCGCCGCGTTGGTTTGTAACGACAAGAACGCTTGCACGACAGACAGTTGCGACCCCAAGGTCGGTTGCGTGTTCGCAAACAACACGCAAGCCTGTGACGCCGATGGGGACGCCTGCACTCAGGGGGATGTCTGCGCAGCCGGCAAGTGCGTGGCTGGCGCAAAAAAGTCATGCGATGACAGCATTCCATGCACGGTCGACAGTTGCGACAAGGTCACTGCTGCATGCAGTAGCGTGTCAGCCGTGAACGGTTCGGGTTGCGACGACGGCAACGCCTGCACCACATCAGACACCTGTACGAACGGGTCCTGTGTGGGTCCGGACAAGGCCTGCAATGACAAGAATCCTTGCACCGACGACACTTGCAACCCCTTGAATGGTTCATGCACTTCAGTGAACAACCTGTTGCCCTGCGACGACGGCGATCCATTCACCGGGCCCGACTTTTGCACCGGCGGCACCTGCAAGGTCAACAACGTGCCGACCATGACCTCGGCCACGATCGAGCCCAATCCGTTCAAAACCGGCGACATAGCCTCGGTCAAGGTCGCTGGGTGGGCTGACAAAGATGGCGACACGCCCGGCTACGTGTATGCTTGGTTCGTGGCGTCCAACAAGGTGGCGACCACCTCGACCCTGCCGTCCATGACGGCCAAGAAAGGCCAGTCCGTCCACGTCAAGGTTTGGCCGTTCGATGGCAAGATTCAGGGCGACCCGGTCGTCTCGCCGACGGTCGTTGTCGCCAACACGGGCCCCACGGCGCCGAGCGTCGAGATTCAGCCGGTCGCTGCCGACGAGGACACCGACCTGACCTGCAAACTCGCGGTCGCGGCGACAGACGTGGACCTCGACAACATCACGTACACCTACGGTTGGACTGAGGACGACGTCGTCGTAGCCGCTGCAGCGGGCCTGCAGACGATCTCAGGCTCGCTGGTTTCGACCAAGAAATGGCAGTGCACCGTCACCGCATCCGACGGCACCGCCAAGGCTTCGGGCACTTCGCAGGTCCTGCAGCCGTGTGCCCTGTTGAGCTGGTATCTCGACGCGGACGGCGATGGCTACGGTACGCCCAAAACGTCACAGAAGGCGTGCAGCCAGCCGAAAGGTTATGCCGGCGCCGGCACGGACTGCAATGACGCCGATCCGGCCATCAATCCCAAGGCAGCGGAAGTGTGCGACGGCATCGACAACAACTGCGATGGCGTGTCCGATCCGCCTGACGACGACGTTGACGGCGACGGTGTCCCGCTGTGCAAGGGCGACTGTAACGACAAGGACTTCCGCATTGGACCGAACGTGCCCGAAATCTGCGGCAATAGCATCGACGACAACTGCGACGGCAAGACGGACGTCGCCGACATCGACGGCGACGGCGCCTACGGCTGCGGCAAGTTGCCGCTCGATTGCAACGACTTCAGCGCGCTGGTGCTACCGGGCAAGGCGGAAATGCTCGGCGACGGTCTGGACAACGACTGCAACGGCGCCGTTGACTCGCCGAATTCTGACGACGACGGCGACGGGGCCAACGAGACGCAGGGCGACTGCGACGACTCGGCGCCCTGGATCTTCCCGGGCGCATTCGACGTGCCGGATGACGGCGTGGATCAGGACTGCAGCGGCTCCGACGCGACTGCCGTGGCCATCGGCGACCAAGGCGCGATTTTTCTCAACCCCGCCGCCGGCTCGGACCTTTCCCCGGGCACAATGGCCAACCCAGTCAAGACCCTGACCAAGGCGATCACCCTAGCGGCGGCGGGCAATCGGGTGATCATTGCCACGGCCAATCCGGTTGCCGAGGGCGGAACGTTGGCCAACTCGCTGTGCGGCGGCTATGCGGCGGATTGGAAGAGCTTGGTCGGCAAGACCACACTCGTCAAGCGCATCTTCGTGGCCCACGGCACGTCGCGAAAGGTCGTCATGGCGCGGGTTGACGCCCAGGCCGGCGTGCGCTTCTCCGGCACTTCTGCTGCGATTCTCTACGACTCGACGGCAACGTCGAACGGTAGCGACGGCCAAGACAACGCCGTGGAGGCCGAGAGCGGCGCCGCCCTCGTCGGCAAGAGCCTCGTCCTGGGCATGACCGGGTCCACCCAGCCCAACGTCCATGCCGTGCTGCTGCCTGCGGGCGGCGGCGTGTGGGCGTCCCAGGTGATTGGGCCGGTCGGCGCCACACAGCCCACGGCCGCGGCAGGTGTCAACGGCTCAGGTGACGATTGCTGCACCTATCAATGCACGGCGGTTTGCTGCGACTGGAACCACGGCAAGGCTGGGGCAAACGGGGTTGCGGGTTCCAACGTGATCACGGTGGGCGGCGGTGCCGCCCGCGTCGTTCGCTCGTTGTTGCTGGGCGGTGTCGGCGGCGCTGGCGGCGAGGGTGGCAAGGGCGGCGCGGGAGGGGGCACAAACAAATTTTCGAGACTGTATGGCGGTGGCGGCGGCGGCGGCAACGGCGCCAAGGGGGGGGCAGTCATTGTCGCGAACCTGGGTGCGGCGGGTACGGTTGAGGGTAGTTGGGCGATCGGTGGTCGTGCCGGGAACGGCGGCAACGGCGGCGCCGGCGGAAGCGAAATACATGTCGGCACCAGCCCGGCAAACTGCATTTGTTGCAGTGGCTGCAGCGGCCCCAAGTGGGTCACAATCGCGTATGGCGGCGGCGGCGGAATGGGCGGTGATGCCGGCGACTTCCAGTTGTTGGTGCTCAAGGGGGCCACAGTACGCTTCTCCACCGTCAATGACGGCCGGATTGGCTTGACCGACTCGAGGTTGGGCGTGCCGGGCTCAGGAGGCAAGGCTGCGCCCAACTGGGGCAGCGGTCCAATGAATGGTCAGATCACTTGCATATCTCCTAATCAAGGTTCGGCCACCGCAGGGGTCGATGGCAAAGGCGGCGTACTCGGGGTGGCCCTCGGCGTCGACGCCCAGACTGCCACGACGACTGTCGGCTACTCTCGCGTCCAGTTCCGGGCCAACAACGCCACTGGCCTGCGCGTCACGGGCACGACCAACTTCACCTCCAGCGTGTTGGCAGGCGACGGCAACGGCATGGTGCCCGTCGTGGTGAAGGCGGACACCAACTTGATTTCCTCGACGATCTCTGGAGCGGCATCGGCCAACCTGGTACAGGTCCATGCCGGCAAGGCCATTCTGGTCAATAACGCCCTGGTGGGCGGGCCGGCCACGACCTGCATCAACGTGATCGCCAAGCCCATCAACACCATTGCGAACAATGTCTTCGCTTCGTGTCCGGGCGGGCTTTACATCGACGCCGACGGCGTGCGAACCGCGCCCGACGAACTCATCTTCATCCCGAACATCAACGATGGTGCCGGCAACGTGATCGGTGCGCTGAAGGACTACGTAGGCAAGTGGCTGGCCACGCTAGCGACCAGCACAGGCATCAACGCCGGATTCCCGCTGACGGGAACCAGCAAGTACGGCGTCGTTCCCATCGATGTCGACGGCGTCCTACGACCGCAAGGCAGCGGCTGGGACGTGGGGGCCTATGAGCTGAAACCTTAGAGGGTGTAGCCAAAACCCCGTCCCGCTACCGCCGAAGATCCTGGGCATCTCGCGGCTTACGTCCTCGCTTCCTCGGTCGGCGCACTGCGAGTGCGCCTCGGTCGGTCGCTCCGGGGATGTCAATGGCGGCGCGTGCTGCCGCACGCGCCATCCGCCGGGACCCGCCACCGCGGGCCATGCGCACACCCATCCAGGGAGAGTCCGTTTTGGTGGCGCTAGACGACGGCGCCGCAAGTGGCCGGCACCTAGTACCTCAGGCCCGAAGTTCGCGCCGGGTTCCGGCGCGCAACCTGGCCGAGGTACTTCCGGCCGCGGCTGCGGCCGGACGCAGGGGTGAGCGCGCATTTGCGCGCGAGGGGGCGGCGCGCCCCCTTCACGCAACAAGCAGCTAGTAGGCGAAACCGATTGAGGATTTGTTGAGGAATCACGGCCAGTATCCCGACGCGAATTTGGGGTTTCGCCTACTAGCACCTCAGGCCCGAAGTTCGCGCCGGGTTCCGGCGCGCAACCTGGCCGAGGTACTTCCGGCCGCGGCTGCGGCCGGACGCAGGGGTGAGCGCGCATTTGCGCGCGAGGGGGCGGCGCGCCCCCTTCACGCAACAAGCGGCTAGTAGGCGAAACCGATTGAGGATTTGTTGAGGAATCACGGACGGTGTCCCGACGCGAATTTGGGGTTTCGCCTACTAGGGGTGCCGGGCGCCCCAAAGTGGCGGTGGCGCGGATTTCACCGACGCGAGGCGGTTTTGGGTATCCGTTCACAGTCCGCCGCGAGGTAGAACAGCCTGTAGACAGATCGCGAGGCCGACCGGGGCGACCAACCGAGGTGCACGCGCGGTGCGCCGACCGAGCCAGTGCCACATTGATCCGGACAGGGAGGACGCAAGCACCGAGATGCCCGCGCAAACGGCCCAAACGCGGGCGGATAGGAACCGCAAAGGCACTCCGCCCCGAAGCCGCCCCGACGAAACGCCACCATTCCGCCGCCTGCGCCCCGCCGGACCCTCCGGCGACCGCGCGATCGCCAGCCGGCAAGGTGCTGTCGGCGCTCATGCGGGCGCTGCAGAAGCACTACGTCAAGCAGGCTGAGGCGCAAGGCGCTGTCGACCCGCAATTCGGGGCGGTATCGGTGCTGCAGCGCTGGTCTGGGTCGCTG